>ERZ1066118.1047-NODE-1047-length-19710-cov-11.439379_pt1 | contig 19710 bp, 12 predicted proteins | sample MGYA00382765_ERZ1066118 | MGnify/ENA primary metagenome ERZ1066118 (study PRJEB33369, sample SAMEA5778348) | biofilm metagenome | biome: Industrial cooling water; feature: Water cooling tower basin; material: Biofilm | place: United Arab Emirates | collected...
GAACAGGGCTCCGCGGATCAGAGGAAGCTGCACAGCCCAGGCGGTTGCCACCTCGCTTCGGCCAAGGGTGCGGCTCGCGGCGGCAAGCGAGGGACCGAGGCGCGACAGGCCTGCTTCGACCGGCTCGAGCGCGGCGGCCATCAGCCTGGCGGCATAAGCGAACAGCAGGAAGACGAGGGCGATGACGAAGTTCGAGCTGGCCGGCGCGAATTGCCAGACGAGGGCTGCAGGGGCGAGAAGCCCGATCGCCATGACCGCACCAGGCGTCGCATAGCCGAGGCTCGCCAGCCGTGCCGCGAGCGGAAGGCGGGCGGTGCTCAGCGCGAGCAGCGAGGCCAGGGTAACGGTCAGCAGCGCGGCCGCGGCGGCGATGCCAAGGCTGTTGCTCGCCGCTTCAAGAAGACGGAGCCACTCGGGGGTGCTCGACAGCCCCTTCCACAGCAGCCAGCCCGCCGGAAGAAGCAGTCCGAGTCCGAACAGGAGCGCGCAGTAGCAGGAGGCGAGCAGCGCCTTGCCGCCGGCGAGCGTCACCGGCTCGAGTTGCTTCCAGCGCGCCTGCCCATGATCGTGGCTTGCCCCGCGCCGTCCCTGCCGCTCGACCCAAAGGAGGAGGAAGGCGGCGACGAGCAGCGGCAGCGCAATCTGCGCCGCGCCGGCGGGGGTTCCGAACACCGACCAAGCCCGCACCACGCCGGTGGTGAGCGTCTGCACGGCAAGGAATTGCACCGCGCCATAGTCGGCGAGCGTCTCCATGATCGCCAAAGCAACGCCCGCTGCGAGTGCCGGCCGTGCCATCGGCAGCGCTACCCGGAAGAAAGCCTGGCGCGGGCTGCAGCCGAGCAGCCGCGCCGCCTCCAGCGCGGCCGACGACTGGTTGAGGAAGGCCGCCCGCATCGCGAGGTAGACGTAGGGCATGAAGGCGCAGGACAGGACAAAGGCGGCGCCGCCAAGCGAGCGAATCTCGAACGGGAGGTCGGCTCCGACCTCCTCCCGCAGCCACACACGAAGCGTGCCCGCCGGATCAAGCATATCGGCATAAGCATAGGCCAACGCGAACCCGGGCGCCGCGAGCGGCAGGGCGAGCGCCCAGCTGAAGAAGCGGTGCCCGGGAAAGCGCGTCATCACGATCAGCCAGGCGGCGACGGTACCGGTCACTGCCGTCATCAGCCCGACCAATGCAGCCAGCGCCGCCGATGTCAGGGCGTAGCGGACCAGCTCCGAGGCGGGAATGCCGGCACTGGGACCGGAGAAGGCTGCCGCCACGACTCCGGCAAGCGGAAGGATCGCTACCGCCGCTGCCGCCAGGCCGAGGACCGGCAGCAGCGTCGGACGCGGCAGCAAAGGCATAGACCTGTGCTGAAGCGCGAGGATGGCGGGCAGCTTTCGCTTCTAGCGCCAGCCGGCCCTGGTCATCAGCGCCTGCGCCTTGGGCTGCTGCGCGGCGAAGTCTGCCACGCCCATCGGGTGCGCCTGGAAGCTGGCGTAGGCGTCGACCGGCGCCGGCGCCTTGACCGAGGGGCTCACCGGATATTCATTGTTGAACTTGGCGAAATGCTCCTGCGCCTGCGGAGAAGCGAAGAACTCCAGCAGACGCACGGCATTGGCCTTGTTCGGCGCATTGGCGGCGACGCCCGCCCCCGAAATGTTCACATGGCTGCCCTTGCCGTCGAGGCTCGGGAAAGCGAGCCGCAGGCGCGAGGCGACCGCTTTGTCGGCTTGGTCCTCGCCGGTGGCCATGCGGATGAAATAATAGCTGTTGGTGATCGCGACCTCGCACAAGCCGGCACCAACGGCCTTGATCTGGTCGCGGTCTCCGCCCTCCGGCTGGCGGGCGAGGTTGGCGACGATCCCTCGCGCCCACTCTTCGGTCTTGGGCTCGCCCCAAGCCTGGATCAGCGCGCCAGTGAGCGACAGATTGTAGATGTTGTCGGAGGAGCGCACGCACAGCTTGCCGCGGAAGCGTGGGGAGGCCAGCTCCTCATAGGTGTCGACCTCCTCGGGCTTCACCTTGGCCGGATCATAGGCGACTACCCGGGCACGCTTGCTGACACCATACCAATGGCCGCCGGGTTCACGAAGGTTGGCGGGAACGGCGCCGGTCAGCGCGTCCGACTGGACCGGCTGGAAGAGCCCCGCCTGCTGCGCACGCCACAGCGCGCCGGCATCGGCGGTGATGAACAGGTCGGCCGGGCTGTTCGCGCCCTCGCTCCGCATCCTGGCGATGAGCTCGTCGGCTTTGCCTTCGATCCGGTTGATCTTGATGCCGGTCTCGGCAGTAAAGCGCTCGTAGAGCGGGAGGTCGCTGTCATAATGGCGCGCGCTGTAGAGGTTGACGACACCGCCTGCCGCTTCGCCGGCATTGCCACTTTGCCCGGCCTCGCCGCTGCAGCCTGCAAGGGCCACCACCAGCAACCCGCCCCAGACCTTACCCGCTCGCATCCACCATTCTCCTTCGTTGCGGAGCGGCGGTACAGCTAATGCGAACCATTCGCAACTACCATCAAGGGCGAAAGACGCGCTGGCAGGAAGCGACCTTGCTCCCTGCTACTCCAGCGCGGCCTCGACAGTGCTCGCGACCCTCATCTCGTCCTCGAGCTTGGCAGGACGCTCGTCGCGCGCGGTGCGGAAGTTGAGAAGATCGGCGTTGGCCGGATCAGCAAGGATCTTGGCCTCGCTCTTCTCGGACAAGGGCGCCGGCAGCTCGACCAGGCCCAGCTCGGCGGTGGGCACCGGCACCTCCTCGGCCTGCGCCAGGCGAACGGTCGGGCTTTCCAGACCGCTGTAGGCCTGGTTGAAGGCGGCGGCGCTGCCGACGGCACCCTTCATGCTGTAGAAAATATGACCGCCGATCTGGCCGACCAATGCGACGCTCGGCGCCCAATAGGGCCGCATCCACGCCGCATGGTAATGGGTCGCGTGCCCGACAGGCGAAAAAACTGCGCCGCGCAGGGCTTCCCGAGCGATCCGCACCGCCCGCGCCCAGCCCCAATGTGACGGGCGGCGGGAAAGCGAACCGTCGCAGGTGAAGGTGAACTGGCAGCCGGTGGAGCGCTCGGAACCCTGATAGACGACGCCGCAGATCGAATTGGGAAAGGCACCATGACGAACCCGGTTCAGCACCACCTGCGCTACGGCGCGCTGCCCTTCGTCGCTTTCGGAAGCAGCTTCATAGTAGATGGCTTCCGCAAGGCATTGTTCGGCTCGCGCCGTGGATGTCTGGTCGAGGGCGGACAGGTGAAAGGGCCGAGCCGGAATGAGGCTGCTCGCCGCGGCCTTTTCCTGAACTCCGCCGGCGGCAGCGGCAGGAAGCGGTTGTCCGCCCGTCAGCGCTGCACCGAGGCCCCGCGTCGGCGAAGCCCAGGCGGGCGCATCCGACCTCAGATCGGCAAGGAGAAAAAAGCCGAACGCGGCGGCGACCACCGCCGCCGCTCCGCCTCCGACATGCACCCGGCGCAGCGACGAGCGCGCAAGACCCAAGCCTTCCATCGACCGCGTCAGCCTTAACAACAAACAACCTCCCACGAGCCGCAATCGATCGAACAGCTATTATTGGCTGCGCTGCTTGACCATGTGAGCAAGCCTAGTCCAAGGCTCACTGAGCCAAGTTCCGCGCCTCTTCGATGCCCATGCTGGCAACCAGCAATCCCATAAGGCAATCAGGCGCGTAAGTTAAGGAAGCCGCGATGAGCGATTCAAGCATCACACTCGAGACGATCACCGAAGTTCAGGAAGGCAGTGATGCCCATATTCGTGCCCACAAGCTGCCGATTATCACGGGGCAGCATGAAGGCGACCTGAACTGCGGTCATTGCGGCCAGGCCATCGCCAAGGGCACCACCCCCGCCGAGTTCCATGCCAAGGTGCAGACCGATCAGCGTCTGGTCGTCGAGTGCACCTGCGGGGCTCTCAACCTGGTGCCCCGCGCACACTGACGAAGCGTCCTATCAGGCGACCACACCCAGCTCGCGCCAGAGCGGCAGGGTTCGTTCGGTAAAGGTAGCGGCAAGGCGCTTGATGTGCTCCGCTTCCTCGTCACCCGAAAGTGCCACGCCGTCCTTCGCCACCTTGCGACCGAGGCGATCGAGGCGGGTCTTGAGACTGGCCTCCGCCTTGCCTCCGAACGCGGCCGGATCCTCGAGGTAGCCGTCGAGCAGCAGCAGGTCGCTGTCGCCGGCGCCCACTGCCGAGCCTAGGCGGGCAGCAGCCAGATGGCGGTATGGTCCTCCAACGCCTGCGAGGCGCGCCACGGCGGTGTTGCAGCGGGTGGCCTGCTCGGGGGAACGATCGGCCCGCCGGCCGACGCCGATCCAGCCTGCGTGAGCGAGCAGGAGCAGGTCTTGCTGGAGCGCATGACGCTTGCCGCTGAAGGCCGGGCCCGAAGCAAGCTCGGCAATGCTGACCGGCTTGTCGCCGAGTGCGTCAAGGAGAGCGGCCACCGCCTTGGCGGCAAGCTTCACCGATCCGAAGGCGGTGGCGATCGGCAGCTCGGCTGCGGGCGGCTCGGCAGTGTTGAGCCGCCACAAGTGGAAGGTCGTCTGCCAGTCAGCGGCCGCCGGAAAGCGGCGACGCGGACCACGGACGAAGATGTCACGGCGAAACGTCTGGTTGATCAGGCAATCGGTGAGATCCTCGCGGAGCCGTGGATCGTCATGCCCGGCGAGCAGCTGCTGGAACTCTCGCGGCAAGACCGAGGGCATGAGATTTTCGGCAAGGTTGGCAGTTGCCGCAAGGTCGAGCTTCGCCTGCGCCAGCTCGCCCATCACCTTCGAACACCACATCGGATGCCAATTCTCGTGCAGATATTCCTGCACGAGATAAGCGGCCGGCTGCTTGTGGGTCGCCTCGATCCGGGCCTTGAGCGCCGGCAGGGCCTTGGTGACTCCGCTTCCCGCCTGCTCCAGCTTGCCGAACAGCTCACGCCCCGCCTCGATCGCCTTCATGCCCGATAGTCCCTCCCGAACCTCGAGCGAGCGAAGGAGGTGCTGGAAGGGTAGAGTCGACGTCCAGCCGGGAAGCGCATTGTAGGAGACGTAGACGGCGCCGCCGGACCGGACGGCGCTGGTCAGGATCGCGACCAAGGCTTGGCGGACGGGCTCGGGAACCCACGAATAGATGCCGTGCATGACGGCATAGTCGAACTCGCCATAGTCCTGCGGCCAGGATTGTCCGAGGACCGCGAAGTCTCCTTCGACGAAGCGGATGTTGGCAAGGCCCATGTCGGCTGCGAGGGCGCGGGCGTGCGCCGTGTGCTCGGGGCTGAAATCGATGCCAAGGAACTCGCCTTCAGGGTTGGCGGCGGCGAGAAGACACAGGCCGAAGCCCTGGCCGGAGCCGAGCTCGAGATAGCGGAACGGCTGACTGCCGTCGCTGCGCGGTGTCTCCAGCCCCCGCATCGCGAGCGCCAGGTCGAGCCAATCGGGCGCGAGCTCCCGGTAGAAGCCAAAGGTGTAGCCCGTGGAAACATTATAGCCGTGCGACCAGCCGCTCATGTTGGAAGCAATCCTGTCAGAAACGAGAAAGGGGTCCCTCGCTTACGCGAGGAACCCCAGTCCCGTGAGCCTTAGCTCAAGTTAGGCGATGTGGTAGGAGTCGAAGGTCGAGTTGCGGAGGAGCGAGACCTCCTCGTGACCACCGAACCCACCGAAGTCGGCACGGAAACCGAACTCCTGGCCCGACTGAGCGAAGCTCTGGGTCGGCTCACCACCGATCGGACCGGTGACAACATGCGGGTTGTTGACATCACCGGCGCTGAGATCGCCGACGAGGCCCTCGAACCGGATCTGCAGGTCGTTGCCGTCCAGCTGACCGTTGTTGTCGATGTCCACGTACAGGGTCTGGTTGCTGCGAACGAAGACCACGTCGAGGAAGGCGTCGCCCGACAGACCGCCGACGGCCGACTGCGCCGAAGCGAAGTCATCGAAGTTGCCGTTGAAGCGGATCGTCTGACCCGTGACCGACGGGTTGTTGGCGAGCGAGAGCAGATCGATCTCGTCCTCACCGGCAACGAAGCCGACGATGACGTCACGATTGTCCACCACACCATCCGGCGTCGGCGTAAACCGGCTGTCCTCAACCGTCTGGTAGACGAAGCTGTCCGCACCAGCACCACCCGTGAGACGGTCACCACCGAAGCCACCGATGATGCGGTCGTCACCGACGCCACCATTGATCACGTCGTTGTTCGCGCCGGCAAGACCAGCCCGAGCCGCAGTGTTGTAGTCGGCAAGGGTGGCAAAGTCAGCGAACAGGAAGTCACCGATGAGGGTGTCGTTACCGGCATCACCGTTCAGGGTGTCGGTGCCGAGCTCGCCGCGGACGTTGTCCGCACCGTCGCCGCCGTTCACCGTGTCGACACCCGCACCGGCGCGGATGACGTCAGCGCCACCCAGACCGTTGATGAGGTCGGCGCCAGCGCCGGTGGTGATGGTGTCGGCTTCAGCGCCGCCGTTCACCGTCAGAGCCGCCGCAACCGACGCACCGGAGAGGTTGAGGACGTCGCCGGTACCGGCATTGTTGAAGTTGACGGTCAGTCGGCCACCATCGACCTGGGCCGCGGTGAGCGTGCCGAGATCGAGGTTCGTCACCTCAGCCGGGTTACCGGTCGTGGCAGTGCTGTTGTTGACGTTGACGATCTCGACGCGGGTCACGCCATCGATGTTCGCCGAACCACCAGCCACGATGTCGAGACGGTCGGCCTGCAGACGACCACCCGTCAGGATGTCGGCCGCAGTCAGATCGTTCGCATTGGCGCGGAAGGTGATGGTCGTGTCCGTGCTGCCGGCGTTGATGGTGTCGTCACCGGCACCGATCGTCACCAGCAGACCGCCAGCTGCGATGAAGCCGGAGCTCACCGTCAGGCGATCGTTGGCAGCGCCACCCTCAACCCGAACGATACCCGCCTGAGCGGCTTCCGCACCGAGCACCGCGTCAAGAGCGACACCGCTGGCAGCGAGCACTTCGACGTTGGAGAAGTTGAGGAAGTCGTTGTCCGACAGGATCCCGCCGAGCTGGACGACACGGTCATCCGTACCGCCGGCACCGTCGAAGACCACGCCCAGACCACCGTCGCCACCGCTGAGGCGGAACTCGTCACGGCCCGCACCACCGATGAAGTTGATGTCGTTGTCGATGCCCGCGTTGAGCTTCTCAACAATGGTCGTCGCCGCACCACCGAACACGTTGAACACGATGTCCGAGTCCAGAACGGTGTTGGCGATAACAACCCGCAGGCTGTCGGCCGTGTCGGTCAGACCACGAGCATCGACCTCGATCGGGGTGGACGCGTCGAACAGGTTCGCCGCAGCGTTCGAGAAGGTCAGCACGTTGTTGTCGACATCGCCGGTGTTGGTGCCGGCAATCCGATCACCGCCCTTGCCGTCGGTCGACACAACCGCGAACCGCTCCACGCCAGTGACGTTGGTGAGGTTCGCCTCGGCAGTCACAGCACCAGCCGTGACGTCGAGCTCGACCGTGTCGGCACCGGTGCCGCCAGCGATCTTGTCGGCCGCAGTCAACTCGTTGCCCGAAACGCGGATGCGGTCGGCACCAGCGCCCGTGTCGATGACATAGTCACCGGTCCCAACGCTGATGAGGTCGGCGCCAGCACCAGTGGTGATGGTGTCGTTGCCGCCCGCCGAGTTCACCGTCAGGTTCGCCGTGTACTTGGAGGTCACCAGCAGCGTGTCCGCCGCAGTCGCGTCGAGCAGATCGACCCGCACGATGCCAGCCTCGAGAGCCTGGTCCGCAAGAGTGATGCTGCTGGCGGCACCCGAGCGAGCCTCGAGCACCTCGACGTTGGTCACGCTGGTCAGGACCGCGTCACCGATGGTGCCCTGGACGCTGAGGACGTCGGTGTCGGCACCACCGTCGACGATGTCAGCAGCGGTGAAGTCCACCAGCGAGTTGATCACGATCCGGTCATCGCCAGCCGCACCGCGGATGGTGTTGTTACCAGCGCCCGCGTTGAGGTTGATTACGTCCTTGCCGTCGCCACCGTCCGCGTCGTTGTTGCCAAAGCCGAGGTTGATGGTGTCGTTGCCGGCATCGCCGCGCACGACGTCACCGCCAGCGGCAGTGATCGTGTCGTTGCCGCCGCCGCCATTGACGGTGTCGGCCTTGATGCCCGACGTGTCGATGGTGTCACCCGCCGCACCGCCGGTCACGGTCACCGAGTAGGCCGTCACGGCCGTCGAGCTGAACGTCAGCGTCTCATCGAGAGCCGTGTTCTTGCTGTCGGTGGTGGCGCGAAGGCCGCTCGCATCGACGACCAGCGGGCCGGTGGTCGGAGCATTGGCGTCCGACAGCGTCAGCGTCTGGTCTTCGCCGACGACTTCGCCGCCGAGGAAGTTGATCCGCTCGAAGCCCTTGAACTGGCCCGCAGTGATCGTGTTGACGCCGTCTTCAACGATGATGGTGTCGTTGCCCTTGTCGCCAAGCAGCACGTCGCTGTTGTCGAACGAGGCGGTCCGGACGGTGTCGTCACCGATGCCCAGCGCAACAGTGTCGGTGCCGGCAACGTCGCCCAGGTTGACCGTCAGCGAGGTGGTGTAGCCGCTGGCGTCGAGCGAGTCGTTTGCATTGCCGATGCCGTCAACGTTCAGGTTGACATTGCGGATGCCAGCAGCCTCACCGAGCGTACCCGGAGTGGCGTCAACTGCACCGATGACCGAAGCGCCGTTGGCGTCGATGGTGAGGGTCGTCGCGCCGCGAACGCCAGCAAGATCGGCCTCGACCGCCAGCTGATTGATCACGAGCTCGTCGCCCGCGTCGCCGCCCAGCGTGACCGAGTCATTCTTGTTGAGGGTGGCGTTGATGAACTCCACCAGGTCGGCGCCAGCGCCGGTGCTGATGGTGTTGTCGCCGCCGTTGTCGGTGACGATGTCGTCACCGCCCGCAGTGGTGATCGTGTCGCTCCCCGCACCAGCCTCAATGGTGTTGTCGCCAGCCGCACCGGTGACCTTCACGCCCGCAGTGTTGCCCGAGAAATCAACACCGAAGTCGAGCGCCTGCGAAGCATCGATCGTGCGAACCGTGCTGCTGAGGGCATCGTTGATCTGGACCGAGCCGCCGCCCGACACAGTCAGGGTCGTCAGGTCGGTCTGGATCGAGTCGATCACCGAGTCACCGGAGACGATCAGGTTGACGTTCTCGATGCCGGTGTCGCCGGCATTCACCGTCGAAAGGATGATGTCGTCGACCGAGGCGTCGTTGACGATCACGTCCACCGTTGTGCCGGCACCCGCAGTGGCGGCCGCCTGGAAGATCGCCTGAACGTCGGCGTTCGCACCGGTGATGTTATCGGCAATAACGTCGATGTTGGCGCTAGTCAGCTGATCGAACACGACCGTGCTCGAGCTGTTCGCGGAAGACACCGCACGCAGGCCCTGAGCGCCCGAAAGATCGTAGGTGATCTGGACGCCGGAATCGTTGGTGACCTCGAAAGTCTCAATGTTGGTCAGGGTGAAGCCGCCGAACGTGCGGGGCAGCAGGTTGCCGAAGATGTCACGGTTGGCAGCACTGTCGTCCAGCGAGATGACAAGACGGTCCGAGTCGATGCTGCTCGCATCGCTGACCTTGTCGCCCGCACCGAGGTTGGTGTTGGCGCCAAAGAACACGTCGTTGCTGCTCGAACCGACAAGGTTGTCGGCGCTGCTGGTCAGCGACACATTCTGGTCATCGTTAAGGATGGTGCCGGTGAGCGTGCGCGGAGCGCTGAGCGCAGTGCCACTGATCTGCAGCGTCAGCGTCTCGTTGGTTTCCGACACGGTGTCGCCGTTGACGAGAACGGAGACGATCGCCGTCTGCTGGCCGTCCTGGAAGGTGACCTGGCCGGCGGCCGTGACATAGTCGCTGGCCGAGTTGGCGGTGCCGTTGGCGGTCACATAGTTGAGGGTGATCGGACCATCGGCAGCCGAGACCGGACGGTCGAGGGTAATGGTGAACACCAGCAGGCGGGTGCCCGAGTTGCCCTCTTCGACCGAAGCGGCAGCGTCGGCCACCGTGTAGCCGGAGACCGGACCGGTGCCGCCACCCGTCAGCTGGGTCGGCGCGGTCGAGCTGCTGCTGATCGCCTGACCTTCAAGGGTCACGCCGTTGGTGCCGGCCTGCAGCGTGCGCGAGTCACCGCCGTCGAACTGGATCTCCGTCCCCGCGGAGCCAACCGGCACGCGAACCGTGACCAGCCCGTCATTACGGGTGAAGATCACTTCGCCACCCGAACGGAAAGCCGTGTAGTTCGACGCAAGACCCGGAAGGATGATCGTGTCACCGCCCTGGTTGAACGAAGCGTCGAAGCGGACATTGCCGCTGACAACGGTGATGACTTCACCGCCGGAGGTCGTACCGACGACAGTAACGTCGGCCCCGCCGACGATTACGTCCTCGCCGGGCTGACTGAGAGTAACTCGTGCCATTTGTGAAAGCTCCTGCCCCTGGATAACGCTAATTCTTACGCCCACTCGGGCGTCAGAACCCTTACGTAGCTAAAGTTTAAATTCAAGCAAACGAGAAATAATCAACGTTCCCCAACGCTTGCTCGGCGGTGGCCTCGTTGAACACCAGCGCGTTCGGATCCACCGCATTCTTGATGATGATGTCGGACACCGTTCCGTTCTTGTTCGCGATGACCTGCAGGTCGTTCGCAAGACCGTCGCCATCGAAATCGATGTTGGCGAAGGCGTAGGTGTTGCCCGTTTCCAACACAATGCGATCATTCGGACCGAGGTTGATGATCTGCACCGAGTTGGCGATGTCCGCGTCGTCCCGGAAGGTGAAGCCATCCGTGCCGGCGTCGAACAGGCGATAGGTGTTGAGGTTGTTGTCGTTGTCGACGTCGATCCCCTGCGCCGTCTGGCCAACCGGACCGGTCACCGGCGGCGGCGTCGACACGCCACCGAAGCGGAAGTTGTCCGCACCCGCGCCGATCGCGGCCTCGGCACCCGCCTCATCAAAGATGATGAGGTTGGGGTCGACCGAATTGGCGAGGAGGATGTCGCTCACCGTGCCGTTCTTGTTGATGGTGATCGAAAGGTCGTTCGCCACACCGTCGCCGTCGGCATCGATGTTGGAGAAGGCAACGCTGCTGACACCGGCGTCAAAGATCAGCGTGTCATCGGCACCGAAGCCATTCACCCGGACCGTGTTCGCGACGTCATCGTCGTCGGTGAAGGTGAAGGCACCCGTGCCGGCATTGGTGGTGATGGCAAAGCGGGTGGTGAGATTGGCGTCGCTGTCGACATCAAGCGTCTGGGTCACCGCACCAACGCCGGTCACGACGAAGGTCAGCGTCTGGGTGGTGGACGCACCCTGAGCGTCCGTCACACGAACGTTCGCGACCACGTTGCGGGTCTCACCGGCAGCCAGGTTGCTGAACGACGGATCGGCCGGGTTGAGGCTGAACGCACCGGTGGTGGCATTGAGGGTGAGGCCGGCCACAGGCTCCACCAGCGCAAAGGTCAGCGCCTGACCTTCGGGATCGGTCGCCGCAAAGGTGCCGGTCACCGCCGCACCGCCCTCGGTCGCCGCGGGGCCGGTCTGCGCCGCAACCACCGGAGCGTCGTTGGTCCCGGTCACAACGAAGGTAAGGGTCTGCGTCGTCGAAGCTCCGGCCGCATCGGTCACGCGGACGTTCGCAACCACGTTGCGGGTCTCACCCGCAGCCAGGTTGTTGAACGCAGCGTTGGTCGGGTCGAGGGTGAAGGCACCAGTGGTCGAGTTGATGGTCAGGCCGGCAACCGGCTCAACCAGGGCAAAGGTCAGCGCCCCACCTTCGGGATCGGTCGCCGCGAAGGTGCCGGTCACCGCAGCGCCGCCCTCCGTCGCCGCCGGGCCGGTCTGCGCCGTCACCACCGGAGCATCGTTGGTGCCGGTGACGTTGAAGGTCACGGTCGTCGTCGCGGAGGCGCCCTGCGCGTCGCTCACGCGGACATTGGCCACCACCTGCTGGGTCTGACCAGCCGCCAGCCCGTTGTAAGCCGGATCAGCGGGGTTCAGGGTCACCACACCGGTGGTCGCATTGATCGACACGCCGGCGACCGGGCTCACCAGCGCATAGGTCAGAACCGCACCCTGGTCGGGATCGGTGCCAGCCACGGTGGCGCTGACGGCCGCACCACCCTCGGTCGCCGCCGGACCGGTGACGGCCGCCGCAGTCGGGGCGTCGTTGGTGCCGGTAACGGTGATCGTCAGGGTCGAGGATGCCGTGTCCTCGCCGTCGGTGACGGTGTAATTGACCACCACCTGCTGGGTCTGGCCGGCAGCAAGGCCGTTGTAGGCCGCATTATTTGCATCGAAGGTGAAGGAGCCGTTCGGATTGAACGTCAGCCCGGCCGGCGCCGTGCCCGTGAGCGCAAAGGTGAGCGCATCGCCATCGCCATCGGTGTCGTTGGTCGCCACCGAGCCGGTCAGGCTCGCGCCCTCGTTCACCGCGCCAGTATCAGCTACCGCGACCGGCGGCTCGTTCTTGTCTTCATCATTGCCGAACACAAGGACGGCAATGCCGATCACCGCGAGCACGCCCGCACCGATCAGGATTGCGACGGGAATGCCACCGTCGTCATCATCGTCGTCGGAAACCTGGGCAGTGGCAGCCGAGGATTCCTCGGCGGCAATGGCGGCAAAGAAGTTCTCGATCTGGCCGGAGAGATCCTCTTCGTCCTCGGCAAGGGCGAGCTTCTTTTCGTCCTTGTCTTCGCGGGTCTCGTCCTCGTCGCGGCGCTTGCGAGCCTTGGGCTCGGGCGCATCCTTGGCAGCCTCGGGGGCCGGCGCCTGGACGGACGCGGCAGCGGCGGCAACCTGAGCGGCAGCCGGGGCCGAAGCCTCACCCGCTGCTGCAGCCGACTGGAGAGCGGCAGCCTGCAGCGCAGCCGCCTGAAGAGCTGCCGACTGGAGAGAGGCACCCTCTGACGACGCCGGCGCACCGGACGCAACGCCCGCTCCACCTGTCAGATTAGCCTGGGTCACTCCGTTCAGCTCTGCGCCATCGCTCATGTTCTACGTCCTTCCCCTAAAGATCCTAAGCTCCACCCGTCGCCAGCCCGAACATCAGGCGGCCACGCGAGGCGCTCGCAACCCATAAACCACACCGCGATCCTAGAGCCGCAGATACAAAGCGCAAGCGCCTAATTCGGAGCGATTCGGGAGAATAGTGCGAACGATCATAGCGTTAAGCTTTGGTTAACGGCGGAGAGCCAGTCCTTTTTGTACTCGCCCCCGGCGCTTGCGGGTGTTAGGGGCGCGGTCGGGGGCGTGGTTCGAGGCTGGCGCAAGTGCAGTCGATTCGGACCTGTTTGCGGTGCCACTTGCTTTCGGAAGCTTCGGAATTTGCTTCGATGCTCGCCCAAGCGAGTGACGCAAGACTGTTGGTTAAAGAGCGGGTCAAAAGTGCATATGCCTCACGTCGTCAGCTTGCCCTTTCGCAGGGAAGCGGTCAGTTCCTGCAGTGCCCTGACGGTGGCGCTCGCCCTTGCTTTCGGCACGCCCGCGGCGGGCTCCCTCCAGCCCACATCAGCCGTTCAGCCTGACGCTGTGTTGCCTGTGGGCAACAATGACAAGGTGTCGAACGAAGCTGCCACTGGCACGGTTCAAGGCCCTCCTGCTCCGCCCCAGGCGGCAAGGGCGGTGCCGCCTGGCATCGATCCGCAGCTTGCCAGGGCAGGTCGGCTGGCGCTCGCGCAATATCCTTCCATCGCCGCCGCGGCGGCGATCGTGCGGGCGACCGACAGCGACGTGGAGGCCGCGAAATGGCTCCGCTATCCCAGCGGCAGCGTGTCGGCCGCGACGCGCGGGACACGCTTCAACCCGCAGCTGCAGGTCTTTCAGCCGATCTGGGCCGGCGGGCGGATCGATGCCACCATCGATCGGGCCCGTGCGGTCCGTGCGGCAAGCCAGGCCGACTTGGGGGTCACCGCCTTTGATCTGCTGATCCGCGTGTCCCGGGCCTACTATGGTGTGGTCCGCGGCATTCGCGTCGGCGCCATTCTCGAGCAGAGCCTGGCCGAGCATCAGCGGCTGGTGGAATCCATGGAACGGCGCGTGGAGCAGGAGGTCAGCCCTCGCTCCGACCTCGACCTTGCGCGCTCGCGCGCTGCTCAGGTGCGCCAGGAGCTCAGCACGGTCACCGCGCAGCGCTATGCGTCGCTCCAGCAGGTGCGTGAGCTTGTCGGCGATCCGACGTTCCAGGTCGATCCGCTGCCGGAATATGACCGCCGGGAGCATCATCCCACGTCGCAGGGCCTGGTCCAGGCGTCCCTCGCCTGCGACCCCACCATTCGACGGCTGAAGGCGGAAACGCTGGTGGCCGAAGCGGACCGCAAGCTCAGCAAGGCAGCAATCTTGCCTCAGGTCGGCGTGCAGCTGACCCATGATCGCTTCTCCGGAACCGGCGTCGGGCTGGCAGTGCAGGCTCAGACCAACGGCGGCCTGTCGCCCTTTGCCGCCGCCACCGCCGCTGCCGCACGCAAGAATGCGAGCGAGTTCCGGGTGACGGTGGCCGAGCGGGAAACGCGCGAAGCGACCATCCTCGATCTTGTCGAGAACACGGCTGCGCGAGCGCAGGTGGAGAGCAGCCAGGATGCCGCCGCCTCCTCCTCAAACGTGACCGACTCCTTCATGCGGCAGTTCATCACTGGGCGCCGGACCTGGCTCGACGTGATGAACGCCGTGCGGGAATCCAATGCTGCCCGCACCACCCTTGCCGATGCCGAAATCAGTGCGATGTCGAGTGCTGCGCGACTGCTGATTCGTAGCTGCCAGTGGCAGGCGCAGGAACTCAGGAACGATAGCGCACGATGAGCCAATTCCTTGATCTTGTTGAGCGGTTTGCGGGCCGGCTCGGCTTCGAGCTTGCCCCTGCCTGGCGGTCGCAAGCCGGCGATCCCGACTCCTTTTCGCTGGACGACGACGAGAGTCTCGACCGCTTGTCGGCTCGGCTCGGCTGGCGCAGGCCGGAAGAGATCCGCGGCCGGCCGCGTGCGCATCAGTTCCCGCTGCTCATGTTCGACCCGGTGGAGGGCTGGGCGCTAGCCGAGCAGTTCGAGACCATCGACGCGGTTCGGGTCGTGTCGCCGGCCTTCAGCGGCTTGCGGGCGATCGGATCCGGAACGCGCTTCTTTCTTCCGCAATTCCCAAGGCTGCGTGATCGCGAGAATACGGAGCGGGCCATCTCGGTGTTCAGCCGAAGCCTGCTCATGCGCAAGAAGGTGCTGTTCTCGGCCGTGGTCGCCACGGTGGTGGTCAATCTGATCGCGCTCGCGACGTCTCTTTACTCGATGCAGGTCTACGACCGGGTCATCCCCAACAGCGGCTTTGCGACCTTGTGGGTGCTGACCGTCGGCGTCGGCGTCGCCTTGCTTCTCGACTTCATTCTCCGCACCACCCGTGCGCTGATGATCGAGCGGGAGGCTGCCAAGGTCGATACGGAGGTCAGCGAGTTCTTCTTTGCGCGGGCGGAGGCGGTGCGGCTCGACGCCCGGCCGCCGTCGATCGGCACCATGGCTGCCCAGATCAGGGGTTGGGAGCAGATCCGCTCCCTCCTCTCCTCGGCCTCCATCTTCCTTCTGGCCGATCTGCCGTTCGCGCTCTTCTTCATCCTGGTGATCTTCTGGATCGGCGGACCAGTGGCGATCATTCCGCTGATCTCCTTTCCGGTCGCGCTCGTCCTTGCCCTGGTCTTCGCCCGGCTCATCCGCGACGACACTGCCAAGGCGCAGGTCAACGGCAACCGCAAGAACGGCCTGCTGGTGGAAGCTCTGGACGCGGCCGAGACCCTGAAGGCCAATCGTGGTTCCTGGCACATGCTGGCGCGCTGGAACGCGCTGATGGAGGAGGTGCAGCTGCACGAGGACAGCGTGAAGCGCTGGTCTTCGGTGGCCAACTCCCTGTTCAGCATGTTGCAGCAGCTCGCCTATGTGCTGATCATCGCGGTCGGCGCGGTGCTGGTGACCCGAGGCGAGATGACGCCGGGTGCGCTGATCGCCTGCTCGATCATTGCCGGGCGGGTCAACGGCCCCCTGCTTGCCCAGCTGCCCGGCCTGCTGGTGCAATGGGGCTATGCCCGCTCGTCGCTGCAGGGGCTGGACACGCTCATGAAGCTGCCGCTCGATCAAGCTGCGGACACCGAGAGCCTGCGGCCGGCGCAGCTTGAATCTTCGCTGCAGCTGACGGACGTCAAGTTCGGCTATTCACCCGAGCGGCCGAGCATCGACATTCCCCGGCTGGACATCCGCGCGGGCGAGAAGATCGGCGTGATCGGCGGGATCGGCTCGGGCAAGTCGACCCTGTTGCGGCTGATCGCCGGCCTCTATGCGCCGTCCGACGGTCGGATCACGGTCGGCGGGCTCGAGATGCGGCAGGTTGCACCGGACATCCTGCGGCGCCGGATCGGCTACCTGCCTCAGGACACGCGCCTGTTGAACGGCACCATGCGCGAGAACCTGCTGCTGGGGCTCAGCGATCCGGGCGATGACACGCTGATGAAGGCGATTCACGACATCGGCCTTGGGCAGATGGTGGCCTCCCATCCTCTCGGCATCGACTTGCCGATCGCCGAAGGCGGTCGCGGCCTTTCGGGCGGTCAGCGCACGCTGACCATGCTGACCCGCTTGTTCCTTTCCGATCCCGACGTCTGGCTGCTCGACGAGCCCACCTCCAACCTCGACCAGGCTGCCGAAGCCCGGCTGATGCAAACGCTGCGTTCTCGCATGACGGAGGACAAGACGCTGGTGCTGGTCACGCACCGCATGCAATTGCTTAGCCTTACCCAGCGCCTGATTGTCATGGCCAATGGGCGCATCGCGCTCGACGGCCCGACTCAGGAGGTGCTGGCCAAGCTGCGGGGCAATGCGCAGCCGGCTCCGGTCAAGCTCGCCACGAGCGGCGAAGGATAATTGATGCGCCTCCGTTTTCGACAGTCCACCCAGATCATTCTTCTTTCCACCCTCGCCGTCGCAGCCTTCGTGCTGTGGTCGCTTTGGGCTGAAATCGATCAGGTCACCCGCGCCCGCGGCGAGGTCATCCCGAGCGGCCGCACCCAGATCGTCCAGAGCGAGGATGGCGGCACCATTGCCGAGATCCTCGTCCAGGAAGGCGACCGGGTGCAGCGCGGCCAGCTGCTGGTCAGGCTCGACGAGACCCGCCCCCGTGCGGCGGTTCAGGAAAGCCAGGCGCAGGTGGCGGCACTGACCGCACGCATGGCGCGGATCCAGGCTGAACTGTTCAACCGCCCACTGGTCTTTCCTGCCGCGACCAACACCCATCCGGAGTTCGTCGCCAGCCAGCGCGAGCTGTACTTCCGCCGTCGCCAGTCGCTCGCCAGCCAGATCCGCAATCTTGAGTCCATGCTCCGCCTCACCCGCGAAGAGCTCAACATGAACCTTCCGCTGGTGACGAGCGGTGATGTCAGCCGGTCCGAGGTCCTGCGCATGCAGCGCACCACCGCCGATCTCGAGGGGCAGATCTCCAATCTGCGCAACGAATATCTTGCCGAGCTTCAGACCGAATATGCCAAGACCGAAGAGGAACTGGCCTCGGCGCAGGAACAGCTCACCCAGCGCTCGGCGGTGCTTGGCGGAACGGAGCTTCGGGCGCCGACCAATGGGGTCATCGTGGCGATCAAGTTCAACACCGTGGGCGGCGTTCTTCGCGCCGGCGACGAAGTGCTGCAGATCGTTCCGAGCGGTGACCGGCTGGTGGTCGAGGCACGGGTCTCGCCGGCCGACATCGCCTTCATCCGCCGCGACCAATATGCGGCGGTGAAGTTCGACGCCTACGATTCCACCATCTATGGCTCGGCGAACGGCCGCGTCACCCACATCAGTGCCGACACGCTAAGCGAGGAAACGGAGGAAGGGATCGAGACCTACTACCGGGTTCGCCTGACTGCCGATCCGTCGGGCCTTCGCCCGCGCCGGCCGGGCGAGAAGATCGTTCTTCAGCCGGGCATGACGGCAACGGCCGAGATCGTGACCGGCCAGACCACCGTCTTCAACTTCCTCACCAAGCCGATCCTCAAGACCACCGGCGACGCGCTGGGCGAGCGCTAGCGCGCATGTTGCAGGTGTGAGGTCAAGGGCGGGTCCTTAGGGGACGCGCCCTTGACCGAATTGTGGGTGGTTTCGATGAGAGAGTTAGTGTCGTGTCCATCAGGCCGAACGCGGCTACGCTTCGTCTGTCACGCTGAGGCGCTTACCTCGCAGTGCGCTCAAGTATTGGCGCCCGGTCGGTCCGCACCGCGCCAGCAGGTCAGTCGGTCATCAGGCGAAGGAGCTTGGCGAAGAGTTGCTCCTTGGTCCGCACGTCGAGCTTCTGGTAGCAGCGCTTGAGGTGAGTACGGACGGTCAGGTCACTGATCTTCTGTTCCTCGGCGATCGAGGCGACGCACTGGCCGTTCAGCAACATGGAGATGACCTGGCATTCGGCGCGGGTCAGATCGAAGAGCCCCACCAGATCCGGCAACTGAACGCGCTGCCTCGCAGTCTTGCGCAGCAGAAGAACGATGGCTTCTCCGGCAGAGTAGCTGGTCCGCCTTGCCGAGACGAGCAGGTCCGGTCGCTCCTCCCCTTCCTTGTGGAACAGGGTCTCGAGAGCGGCGATCCGCGATCTGGCTTCGGCGAGCAACCAGTCGAGCTTGGCCTGGCTGCTGCGGTTCATGCCGAGCAACTGCCCGCCATCGATACGCAGGCAGGCCGAGGCAGCCAGGATGTCGAGCACCGGTCCAACCAGACCCTCGACCCGCCCGTCAGCGCGGACGAGAAGGCGCGGAGCACTGTCGCGCAGCAGCAACTCCTGCGCGCTTGGGCACAGCGGGCGGCTGAGCTTCGACCTGGGCTTCGTGTGACGGTTGCGAGCGGGAACAGGACCGCTATGATAATCGACAGGTCCGGACTCGTGAGAAGACGCTACTTCTTCCGCGAACCCGCCACGCAAACAAACGTCCATCTTGCCCCGCCAACTCTTCGGAACCTCGCCTCACACGAAGATTCGGTTCCGCAATATTGGTGAGAGGATTGCGGGACGGAACGCTTGAGTCAACCGAGGTTGAACGGAAATCATTGATCTAGATGAAGTTCGGGTCGTTATTGTGTACCAATTCGGAGCTTCGCGGCCGTTCGGTTATCGAGAACTCTGCCGATCGCTGTAGACGCGCCCATCGGCGAGGGTGACCTCAAGGTGCGCATCCCACGTCGTCCCTTCGCCTCCGCCAAGGTTCAGTCGCACCATGGTGACCGGGGCGCCAGGCCTGAGCTCGACATTGCCGCTCTGCTGCGAACGGTTGCTACCCGCTGTCACGGCAAGCTTGTAGCTCGCCGATAGCGGCGTCTCGGACTGCCCAACCACCGTCAGCTCCACCCCTTGGGCGGAGGGCCGGGCCTCAAGGCGAAGGGGTGCCGCCGCTTCCGGCTGCGGAGTCATGACCTGAGCCAGCAAGAGGGGCAGAAAGGTTGCAAACATGATGGTCTCTCCCGCACAGGCGTCAGTTCTGCGGCGGCGCGATGCGGTTGACGATCGCGTTGATCAGCGCATCCGCTCCGGCCGGCAATTCTTCCTTGGGCTTCTCTTGAGGCGCGGGTGTCCCCGCACCATCGAGAGTCAGCGAGGCGATGGCCTGATCCTCCGGCAGGTTCGGATCGACCGCACCATTCGCGATTCGGCGCACCACCATTTCGCTGCTCCGCTCGCGTGATCGTTGTTCGATAAGGAGGCGCTGCTCGGGAG
>ERZ1066118.1048-NODE-1048-length-19706-cov-9.787848_pt1 | contig 19706 bp, 27 predicted proteins | sample MGYA00382765_ERZ1066118 | MGnify/ENA primary metagenome ERZ1066118 (study PRJEB33369, sample SAMEA5778348) | biofilm metagenome | biome: Industrial cooling water; feature: Water cooling tower basin; material: Biofilm | place: United Arab Emirates | collected...
CTCCTGGTCACCTCCGGCGAGGGCACCGCAGGGCAGGCCGGGCCGGTGCGGCTGACCCGCTTCGACCTTCCGGCAAGCGACCTCCAGCGCACAAGGCTTGCCGAGCTGTCCGCGACCGATCGGCAAGCGAGCGCCGTGCAGCCGCTCGGGCGAGATGGAAAGCCACTGCCGCCCCTGCTCGCGCCGCTGTCCATTGCCGCTGCGGTAACGAGCACGGACGACTTCACCTATGCTGTGGGAACAAGCAGCGGGGACCTCGGCTCGCACCTTGGCGAGGGAAGCGACGATCTCGTCCTCCTGAAGCTGGACTCGCGCGGCCGGCAGGTCTGGCAGCGGAGCCTCGGCACGGCAGGGACCGCAAACGGCCTGTCGATCGCGCTCGATCCGAGCGGCGCCGTCGTGGTGGGCGGGACGGTTGCGCCGTCCGGGGACGAACGGGAGCGCGACCTCCTCGTCGCCCGCTTCGGACCGGCCGGCGAAGAGCAGATGCTGTCCACGGTCCGCCGGGTCGGCGACGATACACTGCAGGGGATGGCGCTGGCGCCCGACGGGTCGGTGGTGCTCGCCGCAAGAAGCGCCACGGGCAGCCTGTCTCTTGCGCGGGTGGCTGAGGATGGCAGGCTGCTCGAGCGGCACAACCTCGAGGCCGCGGCAGGAACGCAGGTCCGCGGCCTTGCTTCGGGGCCGGGCGGCGACCTCCTTCTCCTGACCCAGGCGGGCAACGAGGCCCAGCTGCGACGGATCGGGTCCGGGCCGCTCGGGGATGGCGTCGTCCTCCAGCGGCTTGCGCTAACGGCGTCGAGCCTCGCCGTGTCAAGCGATGGCCGGGTCGCGATCGGTGGCCAGCGTGGCGGGGACGGGGCTGTTGCCCTTGTAGAGGGCGGCTCGGTCCAGTGGGCGTCTCTTGCGAGCGCCGGCGACGATCGGATCGACCAGCTGCTGTTCGACGGCGCCGATCTCCTGGCCGGCGGCCGCACCAGCGGCTCCCTCGGCGCTGCTCGCAGCGGGACGACCGACGCCTTTGTTGCCCGGGTGGATGCCATCAGCGGCGCGGTCGAGGCGATCCGGCAGTGGGGCGAGCCGGCCGCCACCGCCGGGCCGCTGACGCTGACCCTTGCCGCGCGGGCGGACAGCGCCGTCCACCGGCTCGGGTTCAACGACGGCCTGCTCAATCCTGCCGAGGCCCGGACCCTGGTCGAGCAGACCGCCCTCCGGCCCGGCGACAGCTTCCAGATCAGGCTGAACGGCGGCCCGGCCCGGAGCCTCAGCATCGCCGCCGACGAGACGGCCGCCAGCTTTGCCGACCGGATCAGCCGAGCCATCGGCCGGAGCGTGGGCCGGGTCACCATCGCCCGGGTGGACGGCGCGCCGCTGCTCCGCTTCGAGCCCGCCGCCGGCCAGCGGATCGATCTCCTGAGCGGGCCGGAAGGCCGCGACGCTCTCGCCAAGCTCGGGCTGGCACCCGGCGCGCTGATCGCGCCGCCGCCGTTCAACAGCAAGGCCCCGCGAGTGACGCCCGGCGGGCATTACGGGCTCAACCTTGCCGCCGGCCTGTCGCTTGGCGACCGCGGCTCGGCCAAGGTTGCGCTGGAGCGCATCGATGGGGCCATCGCCACGGTGCAGGCGGGCTTTCGCTCGCTCTACTGGGACGAGACCAAGGCCGCGCTCGCCGAGGGACCGCGGCGGGGAGGAAGCGTCTCTCCCTATCTCGCCGGGCAGCTCGCCCGGTACCAGGACGCACTCAACCGGCTGGGAGGCTGAACCATGGGACGACTGCTCGACGCCATCGCCGCCAATCTGCGCCACCTTGGCGACCGGCAGAAGGTGATCGCCGGCAACATCGCCAATGCCGACACGCCGGGCTTCAAGGCCCGAACGCTGGCCGAACCGGACTTCGCGCGGTTGCTCGACGGCAGCGGTCCCGGAAGCGTGCGGGGCCCGGCGGTGCAGGCGACCGAGGCCATGGTCAGGCTCGGACACGAGCGGCGCTCGGGCGCTCGCCCGACGCTGGACCGCTCGGTCAGCGAGACCAAGCCCGACGGAAATAACGTGACGCTTGAGCAGCAACTGCTCGCCATGGGTCAGGTGCAGGCCGATTATGCGATCCTGTCCAGCCTGTATCGCAAGCAGCTTGGCCTCATCCGCTCGGCTCTGGGTGGCCGAAGCGGCTGAGCGAAGTTGTCGAAGTTGACACGGTTACGGGTTCTTGTTCGCCTTCTCACTCCAACCGGGCAGGTCGTCCAAGCGCCTTGCGTCCCCGGACCCGCCGGGAGCAAAGCAAGCGAACTCCTACTAGGCAAGAGCCGTGTCAGAGGCGCGTGTTGACCGCGACCGGGGCGCTGCTGTCACGCTGCTGCAAGGCGCCGCTTCGGCGGTAGGTCTGCTGGCGCGCCCCGCCGAGCCGCCGGGCTTCGGCCGAGATCTCGTCCAGAAGCTCGCGCGATAGTTCGATCTGTCGGCGAATGACCTTTTCGTTGAGGGCGGCGGCCTCGCGCAATCCGGCCGCCGCGTCGAGCAGGTCCTGCCAGCCGCTGTCGCCCAGATCCCGGAGCCAGTCGCTTTCGGTCCTGTCGCGCTCGGCGCAGACGGCCTCGAGCTGGCCGATCAGCCGGCTCTTCGCCTGCCCGAGCGCCGCAATCTCGGCCGGGCGGCCACCCTGGGCGAGATAGTCGCTCTCCTCGCCCATCAAACGGGCAAGCGAGCGCATGATGTCGGCAGGATCGTCGGTCATGGCTGGTCGCCTTCCATTCGCTGGAGCTGCGCGAGAACCGATGGTGCAAGGCCGAGCGTACCGTTGGCGGCGATTGCCCGGCCGAGTTCCTCGGAAAGGACGCCGCGGAACAGCTCCTCGCCGTGACCACCGCCGAACGACGGATCCACCTCGATCTGCGCCAGCATCTGCTGGGCGAGCTGGCCGGCGAAGACGGCCTCGAACTCTCGCGCGGCCTTCTGCTGGGCGAGGGTTCTCGTAGAGGCAGGCGATGGTGGGAGCGGGCTGACGGTCATTGCACTTCGATCTCCGCCTGGAGGGCGCCGGCTGCGCGGATCGCCTGAAGGATGGTGATGAGGTCGCGCGGGGAGACACCCAGGGCATTGAGGCCCGCCACCAGCTGGCCGAGCGTCGCGCCGCGGACCATCGCCAGGCTTGCGCCCGAGCCGTCGTCGACGCTGACGGAGGTCCGGGGCACGATGGCGGTCTGCCCGTCTGAAAGGGGCGCGGGCTGGACGACCTGAGGCGCCTCGCTGACGCTGATGGTGAGCCCGCCCTGCGCGACCGCGACCAGGCTGATCGACACGTCGCCGCTCATCACCACCGTTCCCGACGCTTCGTTGATGACGATGCGGGCTGGCTGGTCGACGGCGACGCCCAATTTCTCGATTTCGGTATAGAGGTCGATCAGCGGCACGCCGGCCGAGGACAGCTCCACGGTCGCAGGGTCGAGCACGCGCGCGCTTCCGGGAAAGCGCTGTTCGATCGCCTCGGCGATGCGCTGCGCGGTGGTGAAGTCGGGATTGCGCAAGGCAAGGCGGAGGCGGTCCGCCGAGCGCAGCGCGAAGGGCACTTCACGCTCGACAATGGCGCCGCCGGCGATGCGCGCGCTGGTGAGGACGCCCCGGTTGATCCGTGCGGCCGCGCCCTGCGCCTTGAAGCCGCTGACCGCCACCTGCCCCTGCGCCATGGCGTAGGTCTGCCCATCAAGGCCCCGAAGCGGCGCGGCGAGCAGGGTGCCGCCCTGCAGGCTCGACGCGTCGCCGATCGCGGCCACCTGCACGTCGATGCTGGAACCGGCGCGGGCAAAGGGCGGAAGGGTGGCGGTGATGGTCACTGCCGCGACATTCTGTGAGCCGATGTTCGCGCCCCGGGTGCTGACCCCGAGCCGCTCGAGCATCGCCTGCAACGATTCCTCGGTGAAGGGCGAGTTGCGGAGGCGGTCGCCGGTGCCGGCAAGCCCCACCACCAGGCCGTAGCCGACCAGCTGATTGGGCCGGACATTCTCGACGGTGACGATGTCCTTGATCCGGGGGGTCGCGGCCAGCGCGCCCGGCGTCACCAGTCCGAGAAGGGGCAAAAGGAGAAGGGCGATCCGCATGAGGTTCCGCTGGATGGCCTGCTGAAAGGAAGCAGCGCCTTTCCTCCTCTATAGAAAGGAGAAGGGTCGGCCGGTCGCGAAGGCCCGCAAAGAAGGAGCCACAAGCGCCATGCGGATCGATCCTGCCGCCATTCTCCACTCGGCGCTGCTCGGAATGCTCAAGGGCAGCGTCAGGAAGAACGATGGCCCGCCCGGCTTTTCGGCCGGTCCGGCGCCGGTCCCGTCAGCCCCAGCTTCGGCGCCGGTCCAGGCCCCGGCAGCGACGAACTCGGTTGCCATGCTGGTCGCCATGGCGGCACCCTCGCCGGTGCCACCCCGCGCCGCCGCGCTTCGGCGGGCCGAGCGGGGCATCGAGGCATTGGGACGGCTGCATCGCTCGCTGCTCGCCGGCGGGATCGAGCCCGACCTGCTGCAGGAACTACGCAGCTGGACGGCCGAGGGGGATGCGGAAGGCGATCTCGGCGTCTTGCTCCGCGAAGTGGAGCTGCGCATCCTGGTCGAGCTGGCCAGGGCGGAGCGCTAGTCGCGGACCTTGCGCGATTGCCGAAGGACGAAGCTGATCACCTCCGCCACGGCCGCATATTGCTCGACCGGGATCGGCCGGTCGACCTCCGCAGTGGCGTAGAGGGCGCGGGCGAGCGGCTTGTTCTCCACCAGGGGCACGCCCGCCTCGCCCGCCAGCTCGCGGATCCGAAGGGCCACGAGGTCCGTGCCCTTGGCGACCACCACCGGAGCGGCCATGGCGCCATGGTCGTAGCGCAGGGCAACGGCGAAGTGGGTCGGGTTGGTGATCACGACGCTGGCCTGCGGAACGGCGGCCATCATCCGCTGGCGGCTGCGCTGAAGGCCGAGCTGGCGCTGGCGGGACTTCACCTGCGGGTCGCCGTCCGTTTCCTTATACTCGTCCTTCATCTCCTGGTGGCTCATCCGCATCTTGGCGGTGAAGCTGTGGCGCTGCCAGGCGAAGTCGGCCGCAGCGATGGCGGCGACCAGCAGCAGCAGCCACTTGAGGAGATCGACGCTGAGGTCGGCGGCGGTGGCAGCGATCCGACCGGGGGAAAGCCCGACCATCAGGTCTGCCGCTGGGAGCATGGGCGCAAGCAGCCACCAGGACAGGATCAGGACCGCGCCGCATTTCAGCAGCGTCTTGGCGAATTCGACCAGGCCCTGAGGACCAAACAGGCGCTTGAGGCCGCTCCACGGATTGACCTTGCTCCACTTGGGGGCGAGCCGTGACCAGCTGGCGGACGGGCGGCCCTGGAGCAGGCCGGTCAGCAGTCCGGCAGCAAGAAAGAGCAGCATCAGCGGAGCCACGAGAGCGGCGACCGCGCCGACCAGCCCGCTGGCGAAGGCCTGCGCTCCTTGGGGCTCCAATCGCAGCTCGCCGGCGCTCTCCCACATGCCGGCGGACAGCCCGGCGAGCCCCTCGGCGAAGCTTTGGCCGAGCCAGGCCAGGGCTGCCAGCATCGCCGCGAGCAGCGACAGGTGGCGCATCTCGGGGGCAACGGCCACGTCACCCTTCTTGCGGGCATCGTCGAGCTTCTTCTGGGTGGGGTCGAGTGTCTTGCTGTCCTTGTCCTCAGACACGGGCCCAGCCTCCGGCGAACCAGTCGTGATAAGCGTCGCCAAAGCCGACCAGCATGGCTCTTACGGTCACCGCAAGAAGGGCGATCCCGCCGGCGATCAGCAAGGGCTGGGCAACGAAGAAGATCTGGATGGTCGGCGCGAGCCTTGCCGCAAAGCCGAGCGCGACGTTGAACAGGATGCCGAACACCAGAAAGGGCGCGGCAAGGCTTACCGCCAGCGCGGTCGCCTTGCCGACCGTCGAGACGGCGAGCGTCGCCCAGTCTCCCGGCGACAGCGGCACGCCGGGCGGGAACAGGGTGTAGGAGCGGATTAGGGCCGCGAACCACCATTCGTGAAGGCCGAGCGAAAAGCAGAGCAAGGCCGCGGCAAGGCCGACGAGCTTGCCGAGGATCGGCACCTGCCCGCCCAGCATCGGATCGAAGATGATTGCGGTGGTCAGGCCCGACTGGAGGCTGACGATCGACCCGGCCATGACCGCCGCCTGGAAGAACAGGCGGGCAAGCATGCCGAGCGCAAGGCCGGTCAGCGTCTCGCCGAGGAGGAGAATGGCGAGCTTCACCTCGCCGCCGCCGATGAACGGCATGACGGCGGGGCGCAGCAGGTCGCTCAGCGCCACGGTGAGGCCGAGCGCCAGCAGCAGGCGCACCTGCCGCGGCACCGTCTCGTCGCCGAGCAGCGGCATCAGCATCAGCATCGCCGCCACCCGTGCGAACAGCAGCAGGATCACGGCCGCTTCCTGAAGAAGGGCGGGCGGCACGGCGCGGTCAGCCTTGCGCGATGCGGCGGCCGAGCTCGTCGGTGAAGTCGGCCATGGCGGCGCCCATGAAGGGCAGGCTCAGGAGCAGGACCACACCCATGACCAGGAGCTTGGGCACAAAGGTCAGGGTCATCTCCTGGATCTGGGTTAGCGCCTGGAGCAGCCCGATCAGCACGCCCGTGGCCAGCGCCGCAAGGAGCAAGGGAGCCGACACGGTCAGCAGCAGCATCAGGCCGGCCCTGGTGACGTCGAGGACCTCGCCCGGCTCCATCAGATCTGCATCCGCATGATGTCCTGATAGGCGCTGACCACCCGGTCGCGGACGGCGACCATCGTGTCGAGCGCGGTTTCGGCCGCGCCGATGGCGGTCACGACATCCACCAGGTTGCCCTTGCCCGCGACCTGCGCGGCACTGGCGCTTTCCGCCTGCTTGAGAGCTGAGGCCGTGTCCTTGACCATGGTCTCTACGAGCCCGCCGAAGCTGCTTTCGCTGGCAGAAGGGGCGGACGGCAGGCGCGCAGCCTGCTGGTAGGCCCTGACGGGCCCGAGCATGTCGATCGGCATGGAGATTTCCCCTGATTACTTGATGAGATCGAGGGTGCGCAGGGTCATCGACCGAGCCGCCTCGATGGCGTTGAGATTGGCTTCGTAGCTCCGCTGCGCCGCCTTCATGTCGGCGCTTTCGACCAGGCTGTTGACGTTGGGGCGGAGGAAGTAGCCGGCCGCGTCCGCCGCGGGGTGGCCGGGCTGGTAGACCCGCGTGAAGCTGGCGGTGTCGCGGCGGACCCCGGCGATCTTCACCCCAATGTCGTCGGGCGAAAAGAGCACCAGCTTGCGCTGGTACGGCGTGCCGCCCGGCGTGGCAGCGACGCTGTCGGCATTGGCGATATTCTCCGCGATGATCCGCATGCGGAAGGACTGCGCCTTGAGGCCCGACGCGCTGAGCTGGGTAACGGATCTGAGGTCCAAGGGTCTGGCTCCTGCTGTTGCTCCCCTTGAATAGGAAAAATTTGCCTAGGTCCGGGCGGGACGGGGCGAAAAGCACCCATGATGGTCGAAAAGAGCAGAAAACGAGGGCACCGTGACCAGATTGAGGGACCTGCCGCTCGACGCCCGGATCGTTCTTGCGCGTCACCAGCTTCGGATCCGCGAACTGCTGCAGCTGGAGCGGGGTGCGGTGGTTCCGCTGGGCGGTGACGGCGAGACGCTGAGCGAGCTCCACGTCAACGGCGTCGCGGTGGCGCTCGGCCTGCCGGCGATTGTCGGCGAGCGGACCCTGTTCACCGTCCATCAGCCCGCCGCCAAGTCCTGAGCGCATGGAACCCGCAAGCATCCTCAAGATGGGGCTGACCCTTGCCCTGCTGCTGGGCATTCCGGCCCTTCTGCTGGGGCTGCTGCGGCGCTTCGGTCTGCGCCTGCCCGGGCAAGCGGCGGAAGGCGGAAGGCTGCGGATCGTCGCGCGGACCAGCGTCGATGCCAAGCACGTCCTGCTGCTCGTCCGCCGCGACGCGCAGGAGCAATTGCTGCTGCTCGGGCCGGCTGGGCCGACCGTGCTGGAGAGCGCCATCAAGCTGTCGCACGCCGACCGGGCGGAGCAGCGGCGGCAGGCCAACGAGCAGGCGGAACGGCAAGCGGCGGCCGAAGCGGCTCTGCGGCACGCGCAGCTTCGGACGAGTGCCCTGCTCGAGCGTCTTCGCCGCTTTGCCATCGGTGCGGGGCAGCGCCTCCGCCGCTCCTCCGCGCCCGCCTTCGCGCGGCTGGTGGAGCAGGCGAGGCGGCGTGCTCCGGCAGCGCCGGTCAGGCGCCCACCGGCGCGCTCCACCCCCAAGCGGCCGCGACGCAAGCGCGCATGACCCGCACCCGCGCGATCATCCTGGCAGCGGGCATTGCCGCCGCGCTGCTGCTACCGGCCGGCGCTGCCGCGCAGGCACCTGCACCCAACATCGCCGTGACCTTTGGCGACGGAACGGTCAGCAGCCGGGCCATTCAGCTGGTCCTGATGCTGACGGTGCTGAGCCTTGCGCCCGGCATTCTCATGACGGTGACCTGCTTCACGCGGATCATTGTCGCCTTGTCGCTGCTCCGCACCGGCATCGGCGCGCCCGGCGTGCCGCCCAATCCGGTGCTGATCAGCCTGGCCCTGTTCCTGAGCTTCTTCATCATGGCACCGACCTTCGAGCAGGCGTGGGCGCAGGGGGTGAAGCCCTATACCGAGGGCCGGATCAGCGAGGCGGCGGCGATGGAGCGGACGGTGCAGCCCTTTCGCGCCTTCATGCTCACTCACGTCCGCGACAAGGATCTGAAGCTGTTCGCCGACCTCGCCCAGGAAAAGCCGAAGAGCCGCGAGGAGGTCAGCCTGACGACGCTGATGCCGGCCTTCATGATCTCCGAGCTCCGCCGCGCGTTCGAGATCGGCTTTCTGCTGCTCCTCCCCTTTGTGATCATCGACCTGGCGGTAAGCGCGGTGCTGATGGCCATGGGCATGATGATGCTTCCGCCGCCGGCAATCAGCCTGCCGATCAAGATCATCTTCTTTGTCCTGGTGGACGGCTGGGCGCTGGTCGCGGGAAGCCTGGTGCGGAGCTTCACCGGCAGCGCCTAGGCGGGCGCAAGCCGGGTCAGCGCGACCGACCGGACCACCCCCGGACCAAGCACCTTCTGCGCTTCCTCCGCTACTGCCGTTCGGATCGCCGAGGCGTCGGGAAGCCGCCCGTCGGGACCGCTGCCGAGCGCCGTGCGATAAAGGCGGACGTTCACGGCATGGATCACCAGCGGGATCCGTGCGGTAACGCCCTCCTCGTCGTCGGCCCCGACCTCCAGCTGCGCCTCGACGGAGGCGTAGGCGGTAAGCTGCCGGTCGGCGACGAGCACGGGCACCAGCAGCGCGCCAAGCGTGACGAAGCGGCTATCCCCGGCCTGGACCGGCGCGTGACTCGGCGCCGCAGGAGGCAGCAGCAGGGCGACCGCGCTACCCCCGCCAGCGCCGGCGGCGAGGCCGAGCAGCAGCATCAGCAGCGGCGTTGCGACCTTCTTCATTTCAGGGCGCCAGCGAGCGGATGTCGGGAAGGGGCGAGCCCTCGGCCAGCAGGACCAGGGTGATGCGGCGGTTCTCCGGCCGATCGGGGGCATCGGGATAGACCGGCTGCGTATCGGCAAGCGCCACCACTTCGGCGACACGGTCGGCGGCAAGGCCGCCGCCGATCACGGCATCGCGGGCGGCAAGCGCCCGGGCGGCGGACAGCGACCAGTTGGCCGTCCCGCTTCCGCCGACGCCGTCGGTGTGCCCCTCGATCGCGACCCGAAGCCCCGTCTTCGCCAGCCGCCGCGCCAGGTCCTGCAGGAGCGTCCGGGCATAAGGGTTGAGCTCGGCCGTGCCCGGGCGGAACATCGAACGGCGGACATCGTCCATCAGGCTGACGCGCAGGCCTTCGCGGCTGCGCTGCATCCGGATGGTCATCCGCTCGGACGAGGGCACGGTGGCCGGCTGAAGGAGCAGGCGAAGTTCCTCGGCGACAATCCGCAGGGTGGGATCGGGAAGGCTGGCCGAGCCGCCGCTCTGCGCACCGTTGGTGGCGGCGGGGCTGACCGGACGGCCGGCGCCCTGCGGTACCGCTTGGGTACTCCGCTGCCGTTGTCCGCCAAGCCCTTCCGTTGCTCCGTCGATGCTCTCGATGGTCTCGCCCGGCGCAGCGCTCGGGCTCGAAGGTGAGAAATATTCGGCCAGCCCCTTCAGCCGCTGTTCGTCGGGATCGGCAAGCAGCCAGAGCAGCATGAAGAACGCCATCATGGCCGTTACGAAGTCGGCATAAGCGACCTTCCAGGCGCCGCCATGATGGGCGGCCGCGGCGACCTTCTTCACTCGCCGGATGACCAGCGGCCGCTGGTTCGCCGAGGCCTGGCCAGCCATCAGGCGGCGCGCCCGAGCCGTTCGGCAAGAGCGCTAAGGCGGATCTCGCCGACGGCCTCGGCGGGCTCGCATCCGGCGCCCAGCCGGGCGAGCAGCGCGGACAGCTCGGCCTGCTGCTGGGCCAGGAGGTCGAAGTGCTGGAGCAAGGGCAGGCAGCGCCGTGCCATCTCCTCGTCCCCGCAGAGAGCTTCGGCGAGCCGCTCGGTGGTCTGGGCCATGGCACCAAGTTCGCCGGCGATGCGCAGTGCAAGAGGCGCGAAGGTCATCAGAACAGCTCCAATTCGCCGACGTCGCTCGGCAGGTCGCGAAGGGGCGCCGGAGCCGGAACTCCGAGCGGCTCGTGCACCTTGATGGCGCGGGAGCGGCCTTCGTAGGGGTGGAATTCGACCCGGCGGGCGTGCCGGCCGCCGACATCCTCATGGCTGATCGCGATGCCTTCGGTAGCGAGGAAGCGGCGCGCAAAGGCGATGTTGTGCGTGCCGATCTGGCCAAGTCCGGCGATCATGGTCGCTCCGCCATAAAGATGTGCCCGCAGTTCGCTCCGCCGGCAGCCGCGGCCCATCAGGGCGTTGATCAACAGTTCCATGGCGTGGATTCCGTAGCGCTGGAGCTGATCGGCCGGCGCCGCATGGCCCCTCGGCGTTGCGAGAAGGAAATGGTTCATGCCGCCGATCCGCATGGTGGGATCGGTCAGGCAGACGGAGATGCACGAGCCGAGTACCGTGACGATCGCGGTTCCGGGCTCGTCCGACACCGCCTGCTCGCCCTGCAGGATGGTGATCCGGCGCATCAGGTGAGCGCCCCGAACACCCGCTCGATCTTCTCCTTCAGTGCCGCCGGGGCGAAGGGTTTTACCAGATAGTTGTTGACCCCCAGCGCCGCGGCTTTCTGGACGATCTCGCGGTCGGCGGAGCCGGTCAGCATGATGAAGACGGTCTTGCCGATCACCGGATCCTGACGGACCGCCTCGAGCAGCCCGAGGCCGTCGAGACCCGGCATGTTGTAGTCGGAGATGATGAGGTGCACCCGGTCGGCGCGCACGGCCGCCAGCGCTTCCTCGCCGCCGGGCTGGTCGCGCACGTCGCGAAAGCCGTAATCCTCCAGCGCACGGCGGATCATGGCCCGCATGCTGGCCTGGTCGTCGACGATCATCACCTTAATGGCGGCCGCTGCCGGCATGGTCTTTATTCCTTTGAGCCGAGGCTGCGGCAGGCGCCGAGCACGGCCCCTGCCAGTTGAGTGAGGCCGAGCTGGGTCGTGGCCGCGCCGATCTCCATCGCCGCCCGCGGCATGCCGTAGACGACGCAGCTTTCCTCCGATTGGGCAAAGGTGGCTGCTCCCGCTTGTCGGAGCGCGAGCAGTCCGTCGGCGCCGTCGCGGCCCATGCCGGTCAGGAGCACGCCCGCCACCCGCCGCCCCAGCGGCACTGCGGAGTGGAACAGGCGGTCGACCGCGGGCCGGTGGCCGCCGTGCAGCGGGCCGGGAACGAGGCGGAGGCGGCTGCCGGCTGCCCCCTCGATCTCCGCATGATAGTCGCCGCCCGGAGCGATCACCACCTCGCCCCGGCGGAGCGGCTGACCACTTTCGCCATGCACCACCCTCATCGGCACTGCGCCGTCGAGCCGTTGCGCAAATCCCTGCGTGTAGGCGGCCGGCATGTGCTGGACCACGACCACCGGCGGGGCATCGGCCGGAAGCGATCCGAGAAAGGTGAACAGCGCTTCCACGCCGCCGGTCGAGGCACCGACCAGGATCAGCATGTCGGCCCGATAGGTCCCCGGTGCCGTCTGCCGCGGCACCGGCTCGCTGGCCCTGCTCCGCACCCGGCTTCGTGCCGCCGCCTTGACCGTCTGCCGTAGCTGATCGGCCTGGGCGGCAAGCGCCGAGGCCTGGCCGGACGGCTTGGCGATGCAGTCGACGGCGCCAAGGCGAAGCGCTTCGATGGCGATGTCGGTGCCGCGGGCGGTAAGGGTGGAGCACATCACGACCGGCATCGGTCGGAGCCGCATCAACCGTTCCAGAAAGGTCAGGCCGTCCATGCCGGGCATTTCGACGTCCAGCGTCAGGACGTCGGGCTGCAGCTCCTTGATCATGGCGCGAGCCTCGTTGGGCTCGGCCGCGCAGCCCACGACTTCAAGCTCCGGGTCGCTGGCAAGGATCTGCCCGAGCATCGCCCTCATGGAGGCGCTGTCGTCGATCACGAGGACTCGGCTGGCCATCGCCTCAGTCCTTCTTCCGGTAGATGGTCTGCCCGCAGCAGCTCATCGCCTCCGATGCGGGCTGCGACAGGCGTTCGCTGTGGCCGATGTAGAGGTGCCCACCCGGGTGCAGCTGATCGACCAGGCGTTGCTCGAGCTCGCGGCGCGCGTCGGCATCGAAATAGATCATGACGTTGCGGCAGAAGATGACGTCGAAGCGGCGCTGAAAGGGCCAGGGCTCGAACAGGTTCAGCTGCCGGGCGGTGATCAGGCCGGCAAGCTGGTCGGCCATGCGGACGTTGCTGCCTTCCGACTGCAGCCAGCAGGCACGATAAGGCAAGGGCACCTGATCGGCGGCGAGCGCTGCATAGGTCCGCCGCCGGGTCGCGGTCACCATGGCTTCGCTAAGGTCGGTGGCGAGCAGCCGGACATCGCCGCGCAGCCAGGCGGCCTCTGCAGTGTCCGACCCGGCAAGGGTCATGGCGATGCTGTAGGGCTCCTCGCCCGACGAGCAGCCGGCCGACCACAGGCGCACGGCCTCCCCACGTGCCGCCTTGGCGCGAAGCTCGGGCAGGACGGTGTCGCGCAGATGGTCGAAGTGATGCTTCTCCCGGAAGAAGTGGGTGTGATTGGTGGTGAGCGCGCTGATCATGGCAGCCCGCTCGGCCTCGTCCTTCTCGACCAGGCGGAGGTAGGCGCCGAAGTCCTGGAGGCCGCAATGGCGCAGCCGCCGCGCCAGCCGCCCGTGGACCAGGCTGGCCTTGGCTTCGCTGAGGCTGATCCGGGATTCACGGTGAAGGATGGCGGCGACCGCGGCGAACTCGGCTGCGGTCAGGCCGACGTCGGCACCCGGGGGCGTCGAGACGATCATGCCGCGGCATCGAGCTGGCGGGTGATCCCCAGCGCGTCGAGGTCGAGGAGGGTGACCATGGTCCGGCGCTCGCCCTGATCTCCGCGCAGGGCGACCGGCACGAGCCCGGCGACCACGCCCGCTTCGGTGATCTCCATCTCCGGCGCCGGCTGGACCATATGCTCCTCGATGCTGACGATGTCGTTGACCTCGTCGACGAGAAAGCCGGCCTGCTTGGCCCCGAGGGCCACCACCAGCACGCAGGAGCGGGCATGGACGTGGCTCGCTTCCCAGCCGAGCCGCTCGGGCAGGCCGACAATGGGGATCACCGTTCCGCGCAGGTTGGCGACCCCGCGGATGTAGCCGGGCACGCGGGGAAGCGGGGTGGGCTCCTCCCATTCGCGGATCTCGATCAGGCTTGCCATGTCGATCCCGAACATCTTGCCCGACAGGGAAAAGGTGACGATCTTGCGGTCGGTAACCACGGTCATGCTGCCAGTCCTTTGTTCAAACGGTCGCGGGGGGTGGAAGCGACGATCGCCTCGACATCGAGGATGAGGGCGATGGAGCCGTCTCCGAGCACGGTCGCTCCGCCCAGCCCGCGCACCGGGTGGAGATTGCGGTCGAGGCTCTTGATCACGACTTCGCGCCGGTCCTCGACCGTGTCGACCAGCAGGCCGACCTGCCCCGCGCTGTCGCTTTCGACGACGATGACCAAGCCATTCTCCGGCTGCTGCTCGGCGCCGCGGATGCCGAAGAAATCGGCGAGGCGCCGCACGGGGAGATAAGCGCCGCGCAGCTCGATCACTTCGCTGTCGTGGGTCATGGCGGCGACCTGGCCGGGCTCAGGCCGGACGCTTTCCACGACCGAGCCGAGCGGAAGAACGAAGCGCTGCCCGCCGAGGCGCACCACCATGCCGTCGAGGATGGCGAGGGTCAGCGGCAGGATCAGGACGAACGATGTTCCCTTGCCGGGAACGGAGGAGATCTCCAGCCGTCCGCCGAGCCCCTCGATGTTGGAGCGGACCACGTCCATGCCCACGCCGCGGCCGGAGATGTTGCTGACGCTCGCGGCCGTGGAGAAGCCGGGGGCGCAGATCAGCTGGTCGATCTGCTCGTCGCTGAGGTGCTCGTCCGCCGCGATCAGGCCGCGCTCGAGCGCCCGGGCCCGGACGGCCGCTCGGTTGATGCCGCTGCCATCGTCTTCGACCCGGACGATGATCCGCCCGCCCTTCTGTTCGGCGGAAAGGCGGATGGTTCCGGCCGCCTCCTTGCCCGCGGCGAGACGGACGTCGGCCGGCTCGATGCCGTGATCGACCGCGTTGCGGATCATGTGGGTAAGGGGATCGCCGATCCGCTCGATGACCCTCTTGTCGACTTCGGTTCCTTCGCCGCTGACCTCCAGCAGGACCTTCTTGCCGGTTTCCGCCTCGAGGTCGCGGAGCAGCCGCGGCACGCGGCTGAAAGCCTGGCGGATCGGCTGGGCCCTGAGACCCATCACCGTATCCTGGATCTGGCGGGTCAGGCGCGAGAGATGGGGAAGCTCCACCTTTTCGCGCTCGGCCGGACCAAGCCGGTCGGCGAGAATCGAGTTGCGGATGACGAGCTCGCCCACGAGGTTGAGGAGGCCATCGAGCTTCACGAGATCGACCCTGATGGTCATCTCGCTGCGATCGCCGCGCGGGCGCGGGTTCTCGGCGGAGCCTTCGGGCGGAGCGGCCGCGACCTGCACCACAGGCACGGGGTCGAGGGGAAGATCATCGCTTGGCGGCGGAGACGAGCCGGCCCGCTCGACCACGATGTCGCTGTCGGCCGCGACGAACTCGAAACAGTCGAGGATATCGCTTTCAGTGACGTCGGCCGGCAGCTCGATCTCCCAGGCGAGGTAGGCGCCCTCGGGCTCCACCTCGCCAAGCGGCGGAAGGCCGGAGCAATCGGCTGCGATCACCCGGCCGCCGAGCCGTTCAAGCTCGCGCAGGACGAGCAAAGGCTCTCCGCCGTTGGCGAGCGCCTCTGCCGAAGGGCGGAAGCGCACCTGCCAGGCGCCGCCGGCCGGGCCGTCGAGCTCGGCCAGGTCGACCGTCACCGGCGCAAAGCCGAACGGATCGTCGTCAGCCGGCGGCGGCGGCGAGGGAGCGCCGCTGGTCTTCGCGACAAGTGCCTCGTCCAGCCGAGCCGCTAGGGCGTCGTCGACCGGCGGCCTGGTCCCGTCGCGCGCCGCTGCGACATGATCGGCGAGCATGTCGCAGCACTGAAGGAAGAGCTGAAGCAAGGGTTCGCTCGCCGGCAGCTGGCCGGCCCGGAAGGCGTCGAGCACATTTTCGAACCGGTGCGAAAAGCCGAGCAGCGCGTCATGGCCGAAGGCGCCCGAGCCCCCCTTGATCGAGTGGACAGCGCGGAACACCGACGCGATTGTCTCGGGCTGCCGGTCGCCGGCGGCTAGGGCACTGAGCCCGCTTTCCGCAGCGGCGAGGCCCTCGGCACATTCTTCGAAGAAGATTGCCTGGATGGAATCGAAATCGTCGCTCATGGGCATACCCGCCGGATCGCGGCGGCGAGCTTGTCCGCATCGAACGGCTTGGTGATCCAGCCGGTCGCGCCTGCATCGCGGGCCCGCGCCTTCTTGTCGTCGCTGAATTCGGTCGAAAGCACCAGAACGGGCAGGCGGCGCAGCCCGTCGTCCGCCCTGACCGCCTCGATCAGCGCGAAGCCATCCATGCGCGGCATGTTGATATCGGTGATGATGAGGTCCGGCGGCGCGGCGCGGGCCTGGGCGAGACCGTCGACCCCGTCCTCGGCGCTGTCCACCGCAAAGCCCTGAGCCTTGAGCGACGTCTTGAGCAGCATGCGCATGCTCGGGCTGTCGTCGATGGCGAGGATCCGCCGGGTCACGCTTGCGGCTCCAGCGCTTGCAGGCCAAGCGCGTCGCCCAACGCGCAGCTTTGGACAGAGCCGGCAAAGGCCGGGCTGACGCTCGAGAACGCCAGGGCCGGCCGCTCGGCGCGGGCTGCGAGCAGCAGCTGCAGCACCGCCTGGCCGACGGTCTCCACCGCCCCGGCATCGATCCTCGGGGCGTCTGTGTCGGGCAAAGCCAGCAAGCGGCTCTTGAGCTCGCTCGCGGCTGCCGTCCCGCAATGGGCTGGCAGGACGAGCTCAGGCAGGGAGTGCGGCAAGTTCATTCTTGACCTCGTTCAGGCGGGTTTCGAATTGCTGGAAGGAAGGGGCGAAGACCGACGGAGTGAGCCGCCGGGCGAGCTCCACCGCCACCTGCACCGGCTGGTTCTGCGCGTAGGCGACCACCGCGGTCTTCACGACGACGTACGGCTGGGCATCGTCGGCGATGACCTGGTGGAGCTTGGCGGCAAGCGGCCCGACCACGCAGTAGCTCAGCAGCACGCCGAGAAAGGTGCCGACGAGGGCCCCGCCGATCATCGCCCCGAGCACCTCGGTCGGCTGATCGATCGAGGCCATGGTCTTGATGACGCCCAACACGGCGGCGACGATGCCGATGGCAGGCAGTCCGTCGGCCATGACCTGCAGCGCATGCTGCGGCCCATGTTCCTCGGCATGGTGCCGTTCGATATCCGCTTCCATCGCTTCGGCCAGCTGATGCGGGTCGTCGAAGCTGACGGTCATCATTCGCAGATAGTCGCAGATGAAGTCGGTCAGGTGATGGTCGGCGAGCACCGCCGGGTAGAGCTGGAACAGCGGGCTTTCGCCCGGCGCATCGAGGTGCGGCTCGATCCCGGTCGCGCCCTTCTTCTTGAAGGTGTCGAGAAGGACGAACAGGAGGGCGAGGAGCTGCTGATATTGTTCGCCGGTCCAGCGCGGGCCCTTGAAGGCGCGCTTCAACCCGGCGCCGGCGGCCTTCACCGTGCGCATCTGGTTGGCGATGATGAACGACCCCAGCGAAGCTCCGCCGATGATCGCGAACTCCATCGGCAAGGCAGTGATGATGATGTCCATCTTGCCGCCGGCCAGCATGAAGGTGCCGAACACGCAAACCAGAACGATGACCAGACCGACCCCAATGATCACCGACTTGTTCCGTCCCGTTTCAGCTGTCCGAATGCCTCCCCATCATAGAAGGCGGTCCTCCAGCCGCGTCGGAACGGCGCGAAAACTTGGGTTCACGCCGCGAGCGGGAGCGGTTTGCGCTCTAAGGTGAGCTGAGAGGAGAAAAGACGATGTCGCTTGCCGCCTACCAGCGGGTACAGCAGCTCGCCGAGAGCCCGCGCCGGACCGAACAGCGCCTGTTCCTGGAGATCAACGGCGCCCTGGAGCAGGCCTGGGGACGTGGGCAGCGCGGAGCCGCCCTGATGCCCGAACTGCACCGCAACCGCGAGCTTTGGGCGACGCTGAGCGGTGTCTGCGGCGCACCGGGCAACGCCTTGCCCGAAGCGCTCCGGGCCAGCATCATCTCGCTTGCGCTCTGGGTCGACCGCTACACCAGCGATGTCGTGGCCGGCCGCGAGCCACTCGAACCCTTGCTGGACGTCAACCGCGCGGTGCTGGAGGGGCTTGCCGCTGCTGCCTGAGCGCAAGGAGGTCGAGCAGTTCGGCATCCGTGCCGGCTGGTGACGCTGCCGGCAGGGCCGCGAGGGCCGTCGCCAGCATGTCGCCCGAGGCCTCGCCCCGACCGGCCGTCAACAGGTCGAAGGCCGAGGCGGTGGACAGGCCCGCGAAACGGGCGCGGTGCCGCTCGCGCAGAAGGCGAAGGCCCCTCTCGTCCCCGGTCATGCCGAGCGCGATGGCGCGGCGGAGGAGCCTGACCTGCGCCGGTTCGTCCAGTCGTCCCGGCGGCGGGAGCGGTGCGCTGGCAAGTGCTGCCCAGTCGCGCCGGCGCCAATGGAGTTCGGCGCGGAGTTCGCCATTCTGCCCTCCCACGCCGGCAAGCAGCGCGAGGCTTTCTTCCTGCCGGCCGAGCTGGAACAGGGCGATGGCCTCAAGCCGCAGCCGGGCCCCGGCGATCGGCTCGGGGTAGAGGGTGTCGGCCGTGCGCCGCAGCGCCTCGAGCGCGCGCTGCGGCCGGCCGGCGAGCAGCTGCAGCCGCGCCACGTCGATCGACACGGGACCTTGCGCCACATCGCGCACCCGCGCCGCAAGCTGGTGCTCGAGCAGGTCCGCGGCGCGGCCATGCAGGCCCTCGGCAGCGAGGCGGGCGGCGAGCTGGCGGACCAGCGCATCGCCTTCCGCCCCCTGCGGCAGGAGGTCGCGATGATCCCACATCAGCCCGGCCGCGAGCGGCAGCGGGACCCCGGAACCGGGCCGAAGCCATCGCTCGAAACTGGCGGCGACGAGCCGCAGCATGGCGGGAAGGCGCGGCTCGCCAGGATGATAGCGGAGGAGGGCCGCTGCGGCGTCAAGGTTGATGCGCGGCCGGCGTGCCGTCAGCGCAAGGTCCCAGGCAAGGAGGTTCAATCGCCGCTCGAGCTGATCCCCGCGCCAGGTGAAGCGAAGCCGCTGCACCTCCTGGAGCGCGGCCGCGGGGCTTTTCCGGCCGCTCTTCAGCTCGGCCTCGAGAAGCGCAGCCCTGGCCCTCACTCGCAAGGGTTCCTGCCGATCGGCGGCTGCGAGCGGGCGGAGCAAGGCCATGGCCTCGTCGTGCCGCGCCAAAGCGAGCTTGGCCTCGCCAGTCAGCAGTCTCTGTTCGTCATCCGGACCGGTGGCCTGGAGCAAGGTCAGAGCTGCCTCGCTCCGGCCTAGTGCCAGAGCAGACGACGCGGCAGCCTTGAGGAAGGGCGTCTGCTCGGCCCGCGGACGCGCGATGATCGCCCGGCGCGCGCAGGAGAGCTGCGTCAGTGCCTCGGCGTGAGCCCCGAGCCGGGACAAGGCGAGAAGTCGCCAGGCGCAGGCTTCGGGATTGCCGCGCAAGGCTTCGGCGTCGAGCAGGGCGAGCGCCTCGGCGTGGCGGGCGACACCGATCTGTGCCCGGGCCGCAGCCAGGCGCCAGATGGCGAGCAGGCGCAGATCGGGCTCGTCCTGCGCCATCACGGTCAGCGCCCCCAAGGCCTCGTCCGGTCGCTCGGCACTCAGCGCTGCCATGGCATAGATCCAGCGGCGCTGCTGACGCCCGCCCGCATGGCCGGCGGCAAGCTCCTCCAGGGCCTTGCCCAGCGCCGCCTCAGGCCATTGGGTGGGCAGCAGGGGGAGGCGTGCGCGGCCAAGCTCGGCAGCGATGCCGGAGATTGGCTGAGCGGTGATGGGAGCGGCAACCAGCAGCAGCGCGGCGCCCGCGGCAAGCCTGGCCTTCATAGATCCCGCAGCAGGAGGGCCGCTCCCCCTCCGCCGGCACCGGCCACCAGGGTGAAGAGGA
>ERZ1066118.1049-NODE-1049-length-19702-cov-12.971955_pt1 | contig 19702 bp, 19 predicted proteins | sample MGYA00382765_ERZ1066118 | MGnify/ENA primary metagenome ERZ1066118 (study PRJEB33369, sample SAMEA5778348) | biofilm metagenome | biome: Industrial cooling water; feature: Water cooling tower basin; material: Biofilm | place: United Arab Emirates | collected...
ATGGCACAGATAGCAGTAGAAAAGCTAACTTTAGAAGAGTTTCTGAAGCTGCCAGAAACAAAACCAGCTAGCGAGTATATTGACGGACGAATTATTCAAAAACCGATGCCCCAAGGAAAATATAGTAGGTTACAAGGAAGACTAGTTACAGCAATCAATGCAGTAGTTGAATCGCAACGAATAGCACTAGCTTTTCCCGAACTACGTTGTACCTTTGGCGATTGCTCAATCGTACCTGATATAGCCGTGTTTGCCTGGGAGAGAATTCCTGTGGATGAAAATGGAGATGTTGCCAATGTATTTACATCTGCTCCAGACTGGACGATAGAAATTCTCTCCCCTGACCAAAGCCAAACTAAGGTAACTGGAAATATTCTTCATTGTCTGGGTCATGGTAGCCAAATGGGATGGCTAGTCGATCCTGACGAGCGATCGCTTTTAGTTTATCCACTAGGACAGCAACCGCAACTGTTGCAAGAACCGAATCAAGTGCTACCCGTTCCTAGCTTAGTAGCCGATCTGCGAATAATAGTAGACGAACTATTCGGATGGCTCAAACTGTAAGCTAGTACGATCGTTACCACATCCTTAAATCTCAAAACGCGATCGCCTCTCACATAAATTCAGTTTTTGTTACAAAAGTTATGATTTATCTCAGTACTTATATTGTAGGTAACGCTACATTTAACGATGGTGAGATTGAGAAAACTACACACTTCTTAATATAGCGGTGTAAATAGCCCAAAACGTTCTAATCTAAAAGCTGACCAGGTTGATTTCAGGCGATCGTCACCTCATATAAGTGAAGAAAAATTCCCTTTCTGGGGAGGGAAAAACCTAAAATAAATAAAAGTGAATTTATTCACACCCTGGTCAGACTTAACACAGTAACGATTATTGATGGGAGCTTAAGAAATCTAATGAGTGTTAAGGCAAGTGGTGGAAGCTCAGTTGCACGTCCGCAACTATATCAAACGCTAGCAGTTGCAACCATTTCCCAAGCCGAACAGCAAGACCGCTTTTTAGGACGGGGCGAACTGGATGAATTAGCCAATTATTTCGCCTCTGGCAATAAGCGGCTAGAAATTGCTGAAACTTTAACAAAAAATTCTGAGATTATTGTATCCCGCGCCGCTAACCGCATCTTTGTCGGTGGTTCGCCAATGGCTTACCTGGAGAAACCCAGAGAAGCAGAAATGGCAATGGCGGTAGCCGTGCCTGATGTCAAAGAAGGCATGAAACTAGGAACCGTCACTTACGTTGAGAGTCGGGGCGGCGGTTTCTTAGAGGGATTGCGATCGCTATTTAGTGCTAGTCCTAGTGGTGGCGGCGGTGGTCCTACACCTCCTGGTTTTCGCCCTATCAACGTCGCCCGCTACGGTCCTGGGAACATGCAAAAATCCCTACGGGACTTGTCGTGGTTTTTACGTTATGCAACGTACGCGATCGTGGCTGGCGATCCAAATATTATCTCTGTCAACGTGCGGGGTCTGCGAGAGATAATTGAAAACGCCTGTTCTGGAGAAGCAACCATTGTCGCATTGCAAGAAATGCGGGCATCGGCGCTGTCTTATTTTCGCCAGAATCCTGAAGCAGCAAATATTGTTGCTCAGTACATGGACGTATTGATTACAGAATTTAAAGCCCCTACACCTTCTAATAAACTGCGTCAGCGTCCTTCGTCCGACCAGCAAGGGTTACAACTGCCACAGATCTACTTTAATGCGGCAGAAAGACGACCCAAGTATGCGATGAAGCCAGGGCTATCGGCAGCAGAAAAGAACGATATTGTTAAAGCTGCTTATCGCCAAGTTTTCGAGCGCGATATTACCCGCGCTTACAGCCAGTCGATTTCTTACTTGGAATCTCAAGTTAAGAACGGCGATATCTCCATGAAAGAGTTTATTCGCCGCTTAGCAAAATCGCCCCTGTATCGCAAGCAATTCTACGAGCCATTCATCAACAGCCGCGCCCTGGAATTAGCTTTTCGTCACATTTTGGGTCGGGGTCCGAGTTCTCGCGAAGAAGTCCAGAAATATTTCTCGATTGTTTCTAACGGTGGCCTATCAGCACTGATAGACGCGCTGGTAGATTCCCAGGAATACTCCGACTACTTCGGGGAAGAAACCGTACCTTATATTCGCGGTCTGGGTCAAGAAGCGCAAGAGTGTCGTAACTGGGGTCCGCAGCAAGACCTACTAAATTACAGCGCCCCCTTCCGTAAAATCCCGCAATTCATCACTACGTTTGCGGCGTACAATAGACCGCTACCCGACCAACATCCATATGGTTCCGGTAACGATCCGCTAGAAATTCAGTTTGGGGCAATCTTCCCGAAAGAAACTCGCAACCCTAGCAGCAGCCCCGCACCTTTTGGTAAGGACACCAAGCGGATCTTGATCCACCAAGGACCAGGTATCAATAACCAAAACAGCAATCCGAGAGCGCGGGGTGAATTCCCTGGCACTTTGGGCGCGAAAGTCTTCCGCTTGGATCAAATTCCAGCAACGGGTGGGAGAAAATCTCCTACAACTTCTAGCGTTAGATTCTCGGAAAGCTCGACTCAAGCCGTGATCCGCGCCGCTTACCTACAAGTCTTCGGACGGGATGTGTACGAAGGACAGCGGTTGAAGGTAGCTGAAATTAAACTGGAAAACGGTGAAATTTCGCTACGGGAATTTATCCGCGCCTTAGCTAAATCGGATCTATTCCGCAAGCTGTATTGGACACCATTCTATGTCTGTAAGGCGATCGAATACATTCACCGCCGCCTGTTGGGTCGTCCAACTTATGGCAGACAAGAAAACAACAAATACTTCGATATTTGCGCTAAGAAGGGCTTCTACGCTCTAGTAGACGCAATTATTGACAGCCCTGAATACGGCGAAGCTTTTGGGGAGGATACCGTACCATACGAGCGCTATCTGACACCCCAAGGTCAAGCACTGCGATCGCTCCGCACTGGCAGCATTCGAGAAGATGTCGGCGCAAGAGTGGATAAGGAAGAAACCCCCCGCTTTGTCGAACTGGGTGCCGTTACCGAAATGCGGACGCAGCCAGACATCCAAACTCGCGTGGCTCAAGGTGTCACCAAACAGCGGGAGCAAACGAAGATCTTCAAGCTAGAAGAAAACAGCGATAAAACAGCCGTACAAACTATTATCCGTGCTGCTTACCGTCAAATCTTCGAGCGCGACATCGAACCCTACATTGCCCAAAACGAATTCACCGCCCTAGAAAGCAAATTAGGCAATGGTGAAATTACTGTTAAGGAATTTATCGAAGGGTTAGGAAACTCAAACTTATATCTCAAAGAGTTTTACGCTCCTTATCCCAACACCAAAGTCATCGAGCAGGGAACCAAGCATTTCTTAGGACGCGCCCCCATCGACCAAGCCGAAATCCGTAAATACAACCAAATCCTGGCAACTCAAGGTTTACGTGCCTTTATTGGGGCAATGGTTAACAGTGCGGAATACGCTCAGGTGTTTGGGGAATACTACGTGCCTTACCGTCGCTTCCCCACCTTGCCGGCAGCTAACTTCCCGAATACCGAGAAGTTGTACAACCAGCTGACCAAGCAGAACGACGATATCGTCGTTCCCAGCTTCGAGCCAGTACAACCGCGCATGGCAAACGAAAATATGCCATTAATGGCAAAAGCGATCGCGGATATGGCAGCAAAAGCCAGAGCAGTTGATAAGAGCAAACCGCTATTTATCGAACTCGGTCGCTCCTACAACGACGGACGCGGACAATCTGTAGAAGTTGGTGTGGGTACGACTCGCCGCAAACCAGCGCGGATCTACCGCATGACGCAGGGAGCCAATCAAGCAGAAACTGCTCAGGTTATCAATGCAATCTACTGTCAGGTGATGGACGTGTTTAGCGGTCAAGTACCCGCTTATTTCCGCCGTTCTGACTTGGAGAGCAAACTGCGTAACGGGGAAATCTCAGTGCGCGAGTTTATCCGCTCCTTGGCTAGCTCCGAAATCTATTGTCGTCGTTTCTACACTCCCTATCCCAACACCAAGGTGATTGAATTCCTCTTCAGACACCTGTTGGGACGCGCGCCTGCAACTCAGGGTGAAATTAGACAGTACAACAAATTACTGTCTGAGGGCGGCTTAAAAGCGGCTGTAGAGGCAATGGTAGATAGTCCAGAGTACGCCCAGTATTTCGGTGAAGACGTAGTGCCATACCGTCGCTATCCATCTCTCCCTGCTGGTAACTACCTGGGTAGCGTTAAGGCTGCTGCCGACTTAGTGAAGCAGTCTTGGTCTGACCTATCTCCTTCATTATTGGCGCAGTCGTTTGGACAGCGGTAATTGACGCGGACACATCCCCCTAGCCCCCTTAAAAAGGGGGAATAAGAACTATAAACTTCCCTTCCTGTTTCGCACCAGCGGAACGAGATCCACAAATTTCCCTTTTGAGGGGGAACCGGATTCACAACTCTCCTAATTCAAAGGAGGAACAAGATCCACAATTCCCCCTTTTTAGGGGGGATTTAGGGGGAGTTTATCCTGCCTGCGCAATATTGCATAGTTTGATTGCAATCCCTAGCCTCTAATTGCTTTTTTCAGCTCCAAATTCTGAAAGAGAATGTTACAAACTGTTAAGAGCTGAATCAGAAGATGAACTCAATGCCGCAAAATATTTGCGGTAGGTAACTGAGATTAACGACTTGTGTAGATGCGATCGCGCAAGTATTCTGAAGAACTGGATGGCTCTAACGGTCAACAAACTGTTAGGTTCCAGCAAAATCTAGAGCTAACGCTCAGTCGCCCCCTTACGATTACACCAGTTATATACAAACCTGGTTTCATTTTTTTGGAGGAATCAGTTAAATGAGTATCGTCACGAAGTCCATCGTGAATGCCGACGCAGAAGCTCGCTACCTCAGCCCTGGCGAACTCGATCGGATCAAGAGCTTTGTTACCAGCGGCGAACGCCGTCTGCGCATCGCTCAAGCTTTAACCGACAACCGCGAGCGGATCGTGAAGCAAGCTGGCGACCAGTTGTTCCAAAAGCGCCCTGATGTCGTTTCTCCTGGTGGAAATGCTTACGGTCAAGAAATGACCGCTACCTGCTTGCGCGACCTCGACTACTACCTCCGCCTAATCACCTACGGAGTTGTAGCTGGCGATGTCACCCCAATTGAAGAAATCGGGATTGTCGGCGTGCGCGAAATGTACAAGTCTCTCGGTACACCTATCGAAGCAGTAGCAGAAGGCGTTCGCGCGATGAAGAACGTAGCTACCTCGATGATGTCTGGTGAAGACGCTGGCGAAGCTGGTTCTTACTTCGATTACCTCGTCGGTGCTATGCAGTAGAGCGTTTGCTCTCTACTGGTTGAAATTTCAACGTGTGACATAAGGAAGCAAAGAAATGCAAGACGCAATTACCTCTGTAATCAACTCTTCAGACGTTCAAGGTAAGTACTTGGACACCGCTGCTATGGAAAAGCTCAAAGGCTACTTCCAAAGTGGCGAACTGCGAGTTCGTGCTGCTACCACCATCGCTGCTAACGCAGCTGCGATCGTGAAGGAAGCTGTAGCTAAGTCCTTACTGTACTCTGATATCACCCGTCCCGGTGGTAACATGTACACCACTCGCCGCTATGCTGCTTGCATTCGCGACTTAGACTACTACCTCCGCTATTCCACCTACGCAATGTTGGCTGGCGATCCTTCCATCCTTGACGAGCGCGTACTCAACGGTTTGAAGGAAACCTACAACTCTCTAGGCGTACCCGTAGGCGCTACCGTACAAGCTATCCAAGCGATGAAAGAAGTCACCGCTAGCTTAGTCGGTCCCGACGCTGGTAAGGAAATGGGCGTATACTTCGACTACATCTGCTCTGGTTTAAGCTAAGAGTTGGCTCTTTAAAGTAGTAGCTGCGATCGCAGGCTACTAAGGCAATCGTCTAAATCAAGTCTGGGAGTCGGTCGTGAGTGCTAGAACGTTCTATCGCCTGTCTGACGCAGTAGTGAGAACATAAGCGATCGCGTTTTAGTATTGACGATTTACTCCCAGTCTTCGATTAATTCAGTTGTCAGCGATCGGCGATCGATAACTGCTGTTGGCTGACGCAAGTTACACATCAAGTAATTAAAAAGTTTTTGAAAAAATCTACCTGACTCTCTCGAATAGCAGTGAAACTTATGGGAGAATTAAAGGTAGTAAATAAATAGAGTGCTGATTTGGTAGGAACGTTGCAGCACTGATAAGCACTCGAAAAGGTTGACATCAAAAATTTTCTACATTCTTTACAGGAGACTTTGAACGATGCGGATGTTTAAGGTGACAGCGTGTGTACCCAGTCAGACTCGGATTCGGACGCAGCGCGAACTACAGAACACCTATTTCACCAAACTGGTTCCTTACGATAACTGGTTTCGGGAACAGCAGCGGATCATGAAAATGGGTGGCAAGATTGTGAAGGTACAATTGGCTACTGGTAAGCCTGGAATGAATACGGGTTTGCTGTAATTGCGACTTTTCAAATAAGTCTCAACCTGTAGGGGCGCACGGCTGTGTGCCCCTACAAGTTTTATACATATGTATCGGATAAAAGGCGCGATCGCCTTTTTGCCAAAAACTTCCGCTATACTCCTACTGTCCTCATACAACCATAGCTGCCGTGAAGCTGCTACGCCGGATCGTCACCTTTTTCATCCCTCCTGTCTCCCAATGGGGAATCTTGCCACGATTATTGCATTGGATGACCTTTGTCTGGTTATTCATCGGATTAGCGGTTCTCTTTTCTGCCTCCTACGTTGAAGGCGAAACTATGGGAGATGGTTTTTACTATGTCAAACGCCAACTGGTGTGGATATTAGTTGGATTATTAGGATTTAATTACGTCATCCAATTCCCACTGAAAAGAATCTTAAACGTTTCCCATTGGTGTTTTCTGATCCTATTAGGATTACTCTTCCTCATCTTTGTCCCTGGCATGGGAATCAAAGTTAACGGTGCTATGCGCTGGCTGAATCTGGGGTTCATGGCAATTCAACCATCAGAGTTAATTAAACCATTTTTAGTCCTCCAGAGCGCGAAGATTTTCGGTAGGTGGCACAAAATTAGCCCAGGAAACCGCATCTTCTGGGTATCGACCTTTATTTTGATGCTAATAGGTATTTTGCTTCAGCCAAATCTGAGTATGACAGCTCTGTGCGGTATGAGCATATGGTTAGTAGCGCTAGCAGCAGCTATACCCTATCTTTACTTAGTACCTGTCGCGTTAATGGGAGTTGCAGTTGCAGCGATTAGTGCGATGCAGCGACCGTATCAGATGAAGCGACTGTTGTTGTTCCGCAATCCTTGGAAAGACGCATCAGGAGATGGGTATCAATTAGTACAAAGTTTAATTGCCATTGGTTCCGGTGGTATTTGGGGTAAGGGATTTGGCTTATCACAACAAAAGTTATTTTATTTGCCAATTCAATACACGGATTTCATTTTTGCCATTTTTGCAGAAGAGTTCGGCTTTATTGGTTGTGTTTTACTGTTACTGATGCTGATGTTATACGCAACTCTGGCTTTACTCGTAGCGTTCAATGCTCGCAATTCAGTTTTTAGATTAATTGCGATCGGCGCAATGGTATTAATGGTAGGGCAGTCTTTACTTAACATTGGTGTAGCGACAGGAGCGCTACCAACTACAGGTTTACCCTTTCCATTGATCAGTTATGGTGGAAATTCAATGATGACAAGTTTATTTATCGCCGGATTGCTAATTCGCGTTGCCAGAGAGAGTAGCGAAGCAGAAATTGTCCCCTTTCAGGAGCGCAAACAAGAGCGATTTGTTTAAACTATAGCAATTCTAATAAACTATAGCAATTCTAAATTATGTACGCACAACAGACGCTTTTCTGAATCGGGTGGGTAATGCCTACCCAACGCTTGAGTTGCACTTACAGTTATTACGAGCAATAATCAAATGCGAGAGCGCAAATGACCGATGACAAACGACTAATAACAAACAATCGGTTTCTATTCATCGCCATGTAAAAAACCCATGCCAGCAACAATGAAACTAACACCAATGACATTGATGTAAGACAGACTTTCTTGAAACAAGACAACCCCAAATAAAACTGCCAGGATTGATTCTAGACCTAGTACGACAATATAAGTTACTCCCAGCGTAGCCTTACGCATGGCAACAGTTTGCATACTAGCTCCAGCAATAAAGAAAATATACACCAATAAGCTAGGTATAGGTTGAGATAAACCTTCGGATAGCTTCATGAATACACCGCCAATGGTGAAGAGAATTGCTGAAATCAGAACCATCAATAAATACATAGCTAGCTCGTATTGAAAATTGAAATTGAGTTTTTAGCTACTCATAGCGTTACTTGACTAAATCGTTCTTAGATCGTCAACATCAATTGCGTTAAATCATTGAAAGTCAGCAAAGCCCTTCAATAAAATTATTTTTTGCTTACTTATTCAACTATTTACTGTCTCTGTCAGATACTTACGTAAAAATTTTGCGACTATAGGTTTGGTAGTAGTTACTTCAGATTTCATAAATTTTTTATTAAGAAACTGTGTATCGTCAAGGCTAACCAATAGGTTATTCCTCCGTACATCTGCTGTACATCCGCAACTTTACGGAAGATTTACTCGAGAGGCATTGAGATTTAATTAAGATTTGTAAAATAAAATTAGAATGGGTGAATTCTTCTGCAAAACAGCAATATATTTTGACTGTTGTAACCATACGCATCAAAGCTGGAAACAATCCAAAAAAATCGGAAAAATTGCAGTATGGTGACTTTTCAGGAAGTAGCGCGATCGCCTATAGCGCCAGGAAACGGCATGAATTAAGCTAAAATGCAAGCATAGTCAGCATTCCATCACGTAGCTGCCCATGCTGGAAACCATCCAAACTCAGCTTTACAAACTCGAACAATTTGCCGATCTCTTAGTCGCCGAGCAATTATCTCATTTGGGCTGGGTCAGTATAGGTATTATCTTCGCAGCAGGATTACTGACTAGTCTCACACCCTGTATGCTTTCCATGCTGCCCATCACCATCGGTTATATTGGCGGCTATGAAACTAAGAATCGCTGGCAAGCCGCAGCTCAATCAACTTGGTTTGCGTTGGGATTAGCCACAACTTTAGCCGCCTTGGGAATAGTTGCGGCACTAGTAGGCAAGGTTTACGGTCAAGTTGGGATTGGTCTGCCTATTGTTGTCAGCATCATAGCAATTTTGATGGGACTTAACTTACTAGAAGCCTTACCCCTACAACTACCATCGTTTGGAGGTATGGATTGGATTTCTAAAGATTTTCCCCCAGCCGTACGCTCGTATTCCATCGGTCTGACCTTTGGTTTAGTTGCCTCTCCTTGCAGCACACCAGTTTTAGCAACTCTCCTCGCTTGGGTCACAACTACGCAAAATACCCTTCTAGGGGGAGCGTTGTTACTAGCATATACGGCAGGCTACGTAGCACCCCTGATCTTAGCTGGTACGTTCACCGCTAGCATTAAGAAGTTGTTAGAGTTGCGGCAGTGGTCGGGGTGGATTACCCCTGTTAGTGGGGTGCTACTGGTAGGATTTGGAGTGTTTTCGCTGCTATCTCGAATTCCACTTAGTTAATAGTCGATTGTTAATTGTCGCTGGCAGTTAACTGTTAACCATTAACCATAAATAACTCATACATAAAATGACTTTAGATAACTCTGTTACTAATTCAACACCGCGATCGCACTTAAGCAAATTTCTGCGCGCAGAACTCTTACCCATCCTTACAGATTTACGGTTGGCGATCGTCTTGTTATTAGCGATCGCCTTCTTTAGTGCTAGCGGTACGGTAATAGAACAAGGACAATCAATCGAGTTTTACAAAGCTAACTATCCTACAGACCCAGCTTTATTCGGTTTCCTGAGTTGGAAAGTTATCTTAACTGTAGGCTTAGACCACGTATATCGTACGTGGTGGTTTTTATCTTTGTTAATTTTATTTGCTACCAGCCTCACAGCCTGTAGCTTTACCCGCCAGTTACCCGCGCTCAAAGCTGCTCGTAATTGGAAATTGTACGACCAACCCCGCCAGTTTCAGAAATTAGCATTGAGTGCAGAACTTGACAACGGTTCTCTCTCGTTTCTGACCCAACTATTGCAACAAAAGCGCTACCGCGTCTTTCAGGGCGAGAAAAATAACATATATGCCCGTAAAGGTATTGCAGGGCGAATCGGTCCGATTATCGTCCATATTGGTATTGTCATCATTTTAGCTGGGGCAATTTGGGGAGCCATGACGGGTTTTGTCGCCCAAGAAATGGTTCCTAGTGGTGAAAGCTTTCAAATACGTAACATCATCGATGCTGGACCATTAGCAGCACCCCAAATCCCTAAAGATTTATCTCTAAAAGTCAATCGCTTTTGGATCGATTACACCCCTACTGGTAGTATCGACCAGTTTTATTCGGATATATCTGCACTCGATCGCCAGGGACAGGAAGTAAAACGCAAGACTATATTTGTCAACGAACCCTTTCGCTACCGAGGCGTGACTTTTTATCAAACTGATTGGGGTATTGCTGCAATTCGGATTCGGTTTAACAATAGCCCGATCTTGCAATTACCGATGGCAGCTTTAAACACCAATGGTAACGGTCGTTTGTGGGGAACTTGGATTCCTACGAAAACAGACTTGAGTGAGGGTGTTTCTCTGCTAGCAAAAGATTTACAGGGAACGCTACTAGTTTATGATGCCAAAGGTCAGTTAGTCGATACCCTGCGGGCGGGAATGGCTACTAATATCAACGGCGTAACGTTGAGCATTGTCGAGGTGGTTGGCAGTACGGGCTTGCAAATTAAAGCCGATCCCGGAATTCCCATTGTCTATGCAGGTTTTGGCTTGCTGATGTTAGGAGTGGTGATGAGTTACGTTTCACACTCTCAAATCTGGGCTTTAGAAAAGGACGGAAATTTTTATGTTGGCGGCAGAACTAATCGAGCGCAGGTGGCTTTTGAACGGGAAATGTTGGAAATTTTAGATCGGCTCAACACTCAAAAAGAGGAGAGTAAATTGTAGAGAAGTTTCGTGGAACATCTCTACAACTTCATTACGAACACCCTAGAGACTCGCGGGTGTCAACTCCGGTGACAGGATTAACCCCACTAGCGTATTTACACAACTGCACGACCTGTTCCCGATCTAGCACGGCTTCGCTAAAATCTGCACCCGTCACTTTTGCCCCCTTAAAATTCGATCGCAACATCATGGCTGATGTCAAAATCGCATCGCTGAGATCTGCTGCTGACAAATCGCTGAGATAGGCAATCCCATAGCTGAAGTCAGCACCATGCAGGTTAGCTTTGGTGAGTATGGCGCTGTTGAAAACCGCCCCCCGCAAGTCAGCACTGCTAAAGTTAGCCTCTGCAAGCTTAGTATTATTAAATTCTGCTCGTACTAAATTTTGACCGGAATAGTCCTTAGTCTGTACTTGCACGTCATCGTAGGCTCGGATGGCTGCCGAACTAGCAGCTCGAGCAGGTAAAGGCAAAGTGATAAAGATCAGTAAAGCGATCGCTATTCCCAGAAAATACCGAAATCTACGCATGGCAAGCTGAATGAGATAGTTACATATCTGCATCAAAAGTAACATTATTTAATGTTATTTTCTCAGTTCTGCGGGAAGATTTTTCTTTCAGGAGCCAGGAGTCAGAAGTCAGGAGCCAGAATGCAACTCTATTCTAAATTTTGGTAATTAAGAAGACTTTTGGTGGTGTACTTCAATAACTGTGTGTACGTTACCCCGGGGAGCAAAATCACCTTTGATATGCACTTCTAAAGGATCGCAAGCCGCCACCAAGTCATCGAGAATTTGATTGACGCTTTCTTCGTGAGAAATGTAGCGATCGCGATAGCTATTAATATAAAGTTTAATGGCTTTCAGCTCCACTACCCGTTCGTCAGGAACGTATGTGATGTAAATCGTAGCAAAATCAGGATAGCCAGAAAAAGGGCATTTACAGGTAAATTCCGGCAAAGTAATGTGAATTTCGTACCGTCGTCCGATCCGTGGGTTAGGAAATGTAATTAGCTCTCCTTGGGCAATCTGGCGTTCGCCGTACTTCATTTCCTCTACTGGCATTTCCTCTACTGGTATTTCCTTAACTGGCTGTGATGCTATGTCTGAACTGGAACTCATGATTAACTAAAAATTTTGTTTGGTGTGGATGACATTTCAAAACTCAAACTCTTCTGCTTCCCAGTCCGGGCAATTGCTATCGTCCCAACCGTAAGGATGCATAGCACAGACCATGAGATTACCACCATAAACTTGTCCGTGGTAGTGCTGGCAACCCATACAAGCAGGATGTTTTTGTGGAGTTGGTTCGACCGAATAGGGAAAAGATACTTCCGAATCGTCCATTAAGTCATCTAAATGCCAATATGAATCGAGATCCATGTCGTCATTTAAATCGGCTAGATATTGCTCGACCTCGGTGACGATCGTATTGTGTAGATGCTCGGAAAACTCTCCAGATAGCTCAAACAGAGTTTCTACTGTTGTCGTCACTCCCAGAAACAACCGTTCTACTTCATCCACTGCTGTTTCGATTAATTCCAAGAAATCTTTTTGCCACTTTTCCATAGTCTTATGGGGGCGATCCACTCTAGTTGCAGTTGCAGGCTCGATCTTGATGTTTGAATAAAATTGGATGGCAATCGCTTTCCATTCTATTTCCCAACCTATTTACTTATAGATCTGAAAATTCTATTTTGAACGGTTATTCAAGGCGATCGCGGTCGAATCGAAACAAATATTAATCAACTAATAATCAATAAACTCACGGGTACTATAATCTAATTTAGCTATTCCCGTTGCAGTCGCCTGAGTTCTTCTTGCAGTTTTTGTACCTGCTCCCGTAACTGGTCTACATTTCCTTCGCTAACAGTTTGGGTCGTTGAAGTTGTGGAGTTTTCTTCATCATCGGAAAGAATTTCAATCCGACGCGGTTCGCTAGAAGCTGTTTCTCTATTTACTTCTGTTGCTGGCTGTTGAGCTTGCCTCATCAACTCGTCTACATACCGCTTCGCTTCATCGGCGGTCATCTCACCCTTTGCTACTAGCTCGTCTGCCAGTTTTTGAGCTTGCGATCGCAGTTCTGCTAGCTTACCAGTCGCCCTCTCACTGGCATAAGAAGCTAATCCAACGCCGAGATAAAACGCTTTTTGCACTATATCCCCTAAACCAGGCATGACTGCAACTGCTCCTATAAACTAGGCGACTCGGAGACCACGCCTATCACAAGCATCCCGTATTGCTGCTACCTTCCGGTTCTGACAAGGTTTGGGCGTTGAGATCGCGTAGATCCGAGTCTTTTTCATCATAGCAGTTTTTAGGGCGTGGTGAGTGGTGAGTAGTGAACGAGGAGTCAGGAGCCAGGAGCCAGGAGTCAGGAGTCAGGAGTCAGCAACCAGTAATCAGTTATTTCTTTCTCCCTTGTCTTTCTTGTCTCCCTTGTCCCTCAACTCCCCCAGCTTCCCCAGCAACGCCTGCTCTCCCAGTTCCCTCAGCTCTCTTCTCTCTCCCCTCTCTACTCAACTACAATCCGCCATTCGTAGAGTTTGTATTCGACGCAACCAGATTTTATTAGCGGATCTTGTGCCACAATTGCTTCAGCCTCAGCCATGGAATTTGCCTGAAACAGCATCATTCCGCCACCAAAACACCCCCAGTAGCCAGTTTTAGCTTGGTGTCCTCGCTCGATTAAATCGCGAACGTATGCTTTATGGGCGGGTACGTTTTGGTCAAAAGTACTTTTATCAACTATGCCTTTTTCAATCTTGACAAACCAAGGCATTCACACTCATCCTCTAAACTTAAAATACGAATATGCAACATTTAGTATTTTTAGCTGCGACCGCCAGAATTTCAACTTTACATAACTTTAAACTGCATTTCATATCACCTTGAATACCGAAACTAGTTTATTCTTTGTTGCCTTGTTGCCACCACTAGATATTCAAGACTATGCCACTCAAATTAAACAATACTTTGCCACGCATTATCACAGCCGTGCTGCACTGAAATCTCCACCCCACATCACTTTACAACCGCCGTTTGGGTGGTTAAATGCCGAGCTACCTGCTTTGGAAGAGTGTTTGCGGGATTTTACTAGCGATCGCACCTCAGTTTCGCTCTCGCTCAATGGCTTTGCGGCGTTTCCTCCTCGCGTGATTTATATAGATGTGGAGCGATCGACTGAATTACTGACTTTACAAGCCGATTTGATGGCAGAATTAGCAACGAAATTGGAAATTGTCGATCGCGTATCGAAAACTCGTCCCTTTGCACCCCACATGACGGTAGGATTTAAAGACTTAACCAAACAAAACTTTCGCCTAGCATGGCAAGAATTTCAAACGCGACAACTCTACGTTGAATTTACGGCTAGCTGTTTGACGCTGCTACGGCACGATGGTAAAAAGTGGCAAATTCAATCGGAATTTGGTTTTGGTGGTAGTTAATCATTTGTCATCTGTCATTTGTCATGCCCCACTCACCACTCACTGCTCACTACTCACTTGAAAAATGAGACAATAACAAGGGCAGCGCTCAACGTCAAACATGGCAACCAAACCAAAAATCATTGTCCTCGATGACGATCCCACGGGCTCTCAAACCGTCCACAGTTGCTTGTTGCTGACGCGGTGGGATGTGGATACTTTGCGGCTGGGGTTGCAAGATGACGCACCAATTTTCTTCGTACTGACAAATACGCGATCGCTACCTCCCGATAAAGCCGCAACTGTAACTAGGGAAGTCTGCCACAACTTGAAACTAGCTTTGGCGGCGGAAAAAATTGCAGATTTCCTCATCGTCAGTCGTTCTGATTCTACATTGCGGGGACACTACCCAATTGAAACCGATGCGATCGCTGAAGAACTAGGACCTTTTGACGCGCATTTTCTAGTTCCAGCTTTCTTTGAAGGCGGACGAGTCACCCGCGATAGCGTGCATTACCTAATAGTAGACGGCGTTCCCACTCCAGTTCACGAAACCGAATTTGCTCGCGACTCTGTCTTTGGTTATACCTACAGCTATTTACCCGATTATGTAGAAGAAAAGACCAAAGGACGCATCCCCGCACTTTCAGTAGAAAGATTTTTACTCTCAGATATTCGCAGCGGTACGGATATTACAAATAATTTCTCCACTTTAGAAAGGTTAATGCAGCTTCAAGGCAATCGCTGCGTTGTTGTAGATGCAGAGACTCAAGACGATCTCAACCGCTTTGCTACCAACGTCCTCAACGCCGCTAGTCAGGGAAAGCGCTTTTTGTTTCGCAGTGCAGCTAGCTTGTTGACGGCTTTAGCAGCTCTACCAACCCAACCAGTTCCGGCTGAAGCGATGTCTCGATATGTACGGGGTGGAAAACCAGGTGCAGTTATTGTCGGTTCTCACGTCAAGAAAACAACTCAGCAGTTAGAACGGTTGCTGCAAGAACCGGATATTGTCGGCATTGAAGTTGATGTGGCTCATTTGTTGGAAGATTCAACAACCCAAAAGCACCAATTACGCGATCGCACTTTAGAAAAGATTTACTCCGTTCGCAACTCTGGAAAAACTCCAGTCGTTTATACTAGCCGTAAAGAATTAGTCTTTCCAGATATGCAAACTCGCTTGCAATTTGGTGCAGATGTTTCGGCTTTATTGATGGATATTGTCAGGGGTTTACCGTCAGATATTGGGTTTTTAATTAGCAAAGGTGGAATTACTTCTAACGATGTTTTGAGTCACGGACTTGCCTTGACTTCTGCCCGATTGTTGGGACAAATTTTAGCTGGTTGCTCGATGGTACGCACTCCAGTCGACCATCCGCAATTTCCTAATTTACCTGTAGTGTTATTTCCTGGTAATGTTGGCGATACCGATGCTTTAGCCACAATTTATCGCCGCCTAGTAACGATTACTTAAAAGATAAGAGCGTTAGCATCTCAGAACAAGACTTACCAACGGTGAAGCGAATCATTTTTCCTCTGGCAGCATTAACTTTTATCTCAGCTGCGTTAGCTCTACTAAATGGCTGGACTCTACCGAGGAAACCTGGTGAGGTATCGCGATGTCCGCGCGAAGCCCTGGCAGCATTAAATACAACGAGCGATCGCATACATCCCCAAAAAGTAGTAGTCAGACCGTGGAAGGGTCGGCATCAAGTTTATGCTGTTTTTGTACTCCCCAATGACTACGAGGCAGATAATCCTGCTGTCGTGAGTATTGAGGGAGAGATGACTTACTGTGCTGGAAAACCTGTCAGAGTCAAAGGAGATGAATTTCAAAAAGTATATGCCAAACCAGGAGAAGATATCTTTGTGGCACGTTTCAGAACTCGAACCGCTAGTTGGCTGATTGCCCAAGGTAAAGTAGAGCCACTAAAACAACCGCGCAACTGGAGCTTGAGCAGATAGAAATTGCCTGTTTCTCTGCTTCCTACTTTCTATTTCCCGCTCGCTGCTATACAAATAAAAAGCACCCCTCAAATCGATGAAAGGCGCTTTTCATTTTATATGTAGGAGAGAGACGATCTATCGCATCTCTGCTAGATATTAGCCATTGAATTAACCATTGATTGCAGGAGCGGTTAAAGCAACAGGAGTGGCTTCACCACTAGCCAAATCGAGCGGGAAGTTATGAGCGTTACGCTCGTGCATCACTTCCATACCCAGGTTGGCGCGGTTGAGTACGTCAGCCCAGGTGTTGACTACGCGACCTTGGGAATCAAGAACCGACTGGTTGAAGTTGAAACCGTTGAGGTTGAACGCCATGGTGCTGATTCCTAATGCGGTGAACCAGATACCGACGACGGGCCAAGCACCTAAGAAGAAGTGCAAGGAACGGCTGTTATTGAAGGAAGCGTATTGGAAGATCAGACGACCGAAGTAGCCGTGCGCTGCAACAATGTTGTAGGTTTCTTCCTCTTGACCGAACTTATAGCCGTAGTTCTGAGACTCGTTTTCGGTAGTTTCACGTACCAGAGAAGAGGTAACGAGAGAACCGTGCATAGCCGAGAACAGAGAACCGCCGAATACAGCCGCTACACCTAACTGGTGGAAGGGATGCATCAGGATATTGTGTTCGGCTTGGAACACGAACATAAAGTTGAAGGTTCCAGAGATCCCTAAAGGCATACCATCGGAGAAGGAGCCTTGTCCGATTGGGTAAATCAGGAAGACGGAGGTAGCAGCAGCCAAAGGAGCGCTGTAAGCTACGCAGATCCAAGGACGCATACCCAAGCGGTAGGACAACTCCCACTGACGACCCATGTAAGCAAAAATGCCGATGAGGAAGTGGAAGACTACCAATTGGTAAGGACCACCGTTGTAGAGCCACTCATCTAAAGAAGCAGCTTCCCAAATCGGGTAGAAGTGCAAACCGATCGCGTTAGAAGATGGAACAACAGCACCGGAGATGATGTTGTTGCCATAGATCAATGAACCTGCAACGGGTTCGCGGATACCATCAATGTCTACCGGAGGAGCAGCCACAAAAGCGATGATGAAACAGATGGTAGCGGATAGCAACGTAGGAATCATCAATACACCGAACCAACCTACGTAAAGGCGGTTTTCAGTGCTAGTGACCCAGTTGCAAAACCGATCCCACACGCTGGAGCCGCGCTCGCGCTGTAATGTGGTTGTCATAGTTCTATAATTGCTGGTTTGAACTGTTAATGAACTGATAATTAAATTCTAGGCAGTATGTTTACCACCTGTATTGAAGATTAACGTTAGGAATTGATTTTTGTAAAGGGTTTTTTAGTTTAATTTTTGTTTTTTCGGTCGCGATAGAGCGAAGGCAGTAAATTACAGTAATAACTGCAATCTTTGTTAATTTTTATTTAATCGATCGGAGAATTTATTACTTTTCTTCACACTTTATTTCTGGGGTTTAATTGTAACTAAAGATAAAGATATATACAAATAACTTAGTAAACAAATATTAACGACCATCGAGCGTTTGTATTTCCACCACTCCTGTACGGGTGGGTTTAACCGCAGAATTCTTTGTTCTATTACAGGTATCCTAAAAAAACCCGCCCCTACGACTCACCACTTACTCGTGTCTACTGTCACCTACAGCCCTGCATATACCTTAGTTCCAACGTACGAATGTTTTAATCGCTGTAGTTACTGCAACTTTCGTACAGAGCCAGATCGAAGTCCTTGGATGACATTAGAAACAGCAGCAACACTATTGCAGGGACTGCAAAAGCAAAGTGTATGCGAGATCTTGATTTTAAGCGGTGAAGTACATCCGCGATCGCCCCATCGAAATGCTTGGTTTGAAAGAATTTACCAGTTGTGCCAACTTGCTTTAGAACTGGGTTTTTTATCCCATACCAATGTCGGACCTCTCAGTTTTGCGGAGATGGAACGCCTCAAAACCGTGAATGTTTCAATGGGGTTGATGTTGGAACAATTGACACCAGAGTTATTACAAACAGTACATCGACACGCACCTAGTAAAATTCCACAATTGAGATTGCAGCAATTAGAATGGGCGGGAAAATTACAGATTCCGTTTACGACTGGGTTATTACTGGGAATTGGCGAAACTCAAACAGATTGGTGGGAGACATTAGAGGCGATCGCATCATTACACCAATGTTGGGGGCACATCCAAGAAGTCATTTTGCAACCTCATAGTCCTGGGAGACAGCAAAGCTTCGATGCACCAGCTTTTAACCCGCATCAACTGCCAGAAGTTATTAGCAAAGCTAGGGAAATTTTACCCTCAGATATTACAATTCAAATTCCCCCTAACTTAGTTCTAGATCCGCAATGGTTACTAGCCTGTATAGAAGCTGGTGCTAGAGATTTAGGCGGAATTAGCCCTAAAGATGAAGTCAACCCCGACTATCCTCATCTTTCTGCACAAAAGTTAACAGAAATGCTAGAAGCTGCCGGATGGCAACTCATCCCGCGACTACCTGTATACGCTCAATACGACCGTTGGCTGACAGCGCAGTTGCAAACGGCTGTGAAACAATGGCGAACCAGTGTTGAGTAGCTTTGGCAGCTCTGCTACTCATCTCCCTTGCTTGCAGCTTTTTGTAGAATAGGAATGAAGCATTCAGAGGATAAAAAAGCCTATCGAGACTATCTACGGAAACTTACAGGGTTTGAAGTCTAGCCAGTTAAAGCAATTAGCTAAGTTATACCATCAACGCTTACCAGGCGATCGCCTCACTACGCCTGAATTTGCCCAAAGGTTAGCGGCAATTAGTAGCGACATTAACCAGCCAGTCTGTGTTTATCTTAACCGTCGCGGACAAGCGATTCGAGTGGGAGTAGGAACACCCAGGCAAACTCAAATCCCACCTTTAGAATTGCCCCGCTACGGTGCAGAACGACTCAGCGGGATTCGCTGCATTGCTACCCAGCTCAAACCAGAACCACCCAACGAAGCGGCGCTGACATCAATGGCGCTGCAAAGGCTAGATGCATTGGTAACGCTCAACATTACTAGCGCAGGTTTTGAAAAGCGGGGTGGTGGAGTCACGGGATACGTGAAAGAAGCATATTTGTCACATCTAGTACCCAGCAACAATCTAGAGCCTTCACTTCCGACTCCCGACTCTGTACGGGCGCACAGCGGTGCGCCCCTACCGACTCCCCAAATCGCTTGGAGCATATCCCCACCTCTAAGCTTAGACATC
>ERZ1066118.1050-NODE-1050-length-19679-cov-242.126834_pt1 | contig 19679 bp, 28 predicted proteins | sample MGYA00382765_ERZ1066118 | MGnify/ENA primary metagenome ERZ1066118 (study PRJEB33369, sample SAMEA5778348) | biofilm metagenome | biome: Industrial cooling water; feature: Water cooling tower basin; material: Biofilm | place: United Arab Emirates | collected...
ATGAAGTTTTAAGTGGGTGACTTGGGACTCGAACCCAAAACCAGAGGATTAAGAGACTCACTTACTCAAAATTTTTACAACATAAAACCCGTCAGTGTACTGAGAACCGACGGGTGAGAGATAGGAGAATTTATCTTCGCTTCTAGGTGTCAAGCATCAAAGGTGGACGGGGGCGGTCTGGATTGCCTGTTACTCGCGCGTGTGCCTCCATCTGAAATTTGGCATCTATCCAATGATGATAAACCTTACTGTGTATCTCCACGCTATGACCCATCATTTTTGCAGCCCATGAGATGTCTAGCCCAAATACCAAAGTTCTGATAGCCCAAGCATGTCGAATCGGTAGCAGTGTAAAAGGTAATTTAACCGTATTCCTAAAAAATTTTGACGCTTCTGTTCCCAGGTCGCTATTTGAACGTTTGAGCGATAGTTCCGGAAGTTTAATGTCAACCAAGTTAAAATGTTCCACCCATTCTGGATAGAACGGTTTAACTATTCGCGGTTTCCCGGTTTTACTATCTGTGACAATACACGTTTCTGGGTCTCTCAAAAATGAATCAAAATCTACTCTAAACGGTTCGTAATTACGTAAACCAAAAGTTGCTATCATTCCATAAATCCATTGCCAACCAGGGTGTGAAACCGCATAGAAATATTTAGCGATGTCGATGTCAGGAGGAATTATTTTTGGCTTAGTACTGTTGATGCCGTATTTGCCTGCATACTGCATCAAATCCACTTCAATACCCGCAAACCTAGCCAAACTGGATAACGACGTACAATAGCGCTTTCGACCTCTAGTGTCTGGCGCCATTTTTAGCGCTAGCTGAAGCATTATATCCGCTGTCAAGGGTTTATTTTGGGGTAGTTGCTTGAACACCGTATGATATTCGACTCGCCAAGTAACTTCTGACTTTTGGTTACGTGCGCGCCTGTCAAAGTAATTTTTCTCGTAACGCGCTACCCACTCCCCCGCTGTCAAAATCAATGATGATTTTTTTGATAGTGGCGCCTGTTGATTAACGTTTGGTGTTTTTATGTAGTCGCACCAGTCAAACTCACCTAAATCAATTTGACCGCTAATTTTACGAGCTAGCGATTCAGCACGTTTTATTAGTTCTGGTGTAACGTGCCAACCGAGGCTTAATCGGTTGCACTTGGCGCCGTTTGGTTTATTTGGAAAACCAGCACGAAGCACCAAGCGCTTACCTTCACGCTTTACAGATACACCAGTATATTTAAGCCGTTCGTTAGCTTGCGATATAAGCTTGTCAACATCAACCATTGCAATTTACAATTCTTGTGAATAATCAATAAAGCTTTTTAGAGACCCTTCAAGTTCTTCTTTTAAATTCAATTTTTCAACAATGCGACCAACAAGACCATTAGGAGGCATTTTCTGTCTTACGGCTAGTCCTTGTATAGCAATAGCTACAAACTTTTTTTCAATATCAGTTAGATTGTACCTATCGGTAATTTCTGGTTTCCTAGGATTTATAAAAACAACTTTAAAAGGTGATAATATTTCGCTTAAAGATTCCCCAACTTTAACGACGTCATAATCATTATCCATGTCTTGTAACGGTTCCACTATTTCCATTAAAAACTCAAAAGTTTTTTCTGTATCATCTGAATACCAAGTAACAAGCGCGTTATATGTTTCTTCTTTTGGATATTTAGTAATATACAAAATTTCTATTCCCGTCCCTAATTCTTGAATAAGTCTATTTTTGATTACAGCTACTACATCATCATAATCGTATTCTTCCATTTCCTTTATCTCCTGTTTAATCAAATCTTTCAATTCCACCGTCACTAAGTTCGGAATCATCTGTATACACCGTAACTAAAAAATCCGCTTCATCTTCTTCTATCTCTTCATAATCATTACTGCCATCTTGCCATTTTAAATTGAGAGTAACTATTACTAACACTTCATCTTCTTTCCTTTCATAAATTTCTGCTTCAGTAACTTCGTATTCAGTCACGATGCACCAAGGTACACAACCTGGCCCGTCAGATGTATCAGGATTACCAAAATCATCTATTGGCCATATTGGATACCCATGATTCGCTAAATCTTTCTCAGCTATGTATTTCGCATACTCTAAAATCTCTTCATCAGAATATTCTTTACCAGATTGTTTTAAATTGCTCATACTATCTCCAAAAACGTTGTAGCAGTCGTTACAGTGGTAATCGTTAGTAATTTGCTCAAAGACGTTACTACTTAAGCAAGCTGAACATCGAATTAACTCCATTTTTATTTTCACACCTTGGTAACACTTTATAATATTCTCCTAATATTAATCAAAAATTTATAAGGTAGTAAAATTTAACCAGCGACCTGACCAGTGACCTGACCAGCGACCTGACCAGTGACCTGACCAGCGACCTGACCGCCTTGACCCTCGTGCTGGTCAGCCACTTTAGTCATATTTTATAGTCAGGTCAGGTCGCTGGTCAAACTAGATTTAATATTAGGTAGAACAATAACCCACCTCCCTGTTGCCTTCAATTAGTTCTGACTCAATAAGATTAGTTAGTGCTGATTCAATTAGTTCTGTTTTTGCTAATTCGGGTAGATTACGTCTAACGTGACTTCTTATGCCCTCGAATGATATATGGTCATCACTTGATGCAATTTTATCGATAATACAATCAAGTAGTCGTGAGTCGATTTGATTATAATTATCTTGGATTATTGTAGGCGATTCGCAAGCGTCAAGCATTTTTTCTAATTGTTCGCTAGGTGTTAAAACGTCTTTAATATACGTTTCTGTATCACGGTCGTATGCTGAGTGATTAGCTAGCTTTGGCATTGAATACCAGCTAGCACTTCCACCCCAATAAATAGCACGATTACAATCAGAATTATTTGCTAGCTCTGTAATTTCTGATTTATTAAATTTACTAAATAGAGCGGAACGTTTCCACTGCTCCAAAACTCCTATAGCATCCCCCCTAACTAGCACTATACTAATCATTTGAGATATTGCACTTAATGTAGAACCACTACCACCAGCAAAAGGAGTTTGAACAAACACCCAAATGTTTTTACCCATACTTCCACCGCAGGAAGTAACGCCAATAATCTTGTCATTTAGTGCGTTCGATTTTGCATCTTTTAATTTGGCGCCAATAATAGTTCCCTCATCAATCACAAGTAATGCACCATTATTCTGTGCTGCAAAATCATCATATTGAGCTATTGATGCTTCAAACCATGCTGCTACGGTTTGAGGCTTTGCGGTTTCGCAGTGTAAGCGTTTTTCAACATCAACTATACCAGCAAAGTAACTATGCTCTTTAGGGTCATCTTTACCATTAATCAGGAATATTTTTTTGCCTTGATGCTTCGCTTTAACAGCACGGCAAGCATTTGCAAGTAACATGCCTTTACCGCTACCACCTTGACCTACCCCAAATATATTTTGAACACGGTCGGTCATTTCCCCTACAATATCAATTTGAGAACTTGTCGATGGGTTATAAGTTTCAATAACCGTTTGATTAGTCGCACGGCTAGCGCGGTTAATGTCGCCATAGTCGGTGCCGATTGCAGTTGATTTTACTGGTGTAACTTCTGGTAGCGCTTCTAAATAGTCAATTGCATCATTGGAAAGTGTTAAACCGCGCTGTTGAGCATAACCTAACTCACTTATTACCGAGTTGTGTCCACATTGGGCCAAATAATCTTGGAAGTTATCACCCTCTAACACTTGAGCAATGCATCCAGCTTCAATGATTGCCGATTGGTTGCGCTGGATATCGTCGCTACGTTTCCACGCTGTCCATAATGTGTAGGCTGCAATCAATCCACCAGTTACCGGAGTTGTGGCGCCTGCAACCAACACACTAATTATCAACCCTCCAATTACATGGAATTGTAGATTATTTGAGCTAGTTACTCGATAAGCCTCTTGTGACCATTCTTGAGGAGTTTTATGTTTACGGTTAGGATTAAAACGTGTCATACATATTTTTCTGCTAAACGATTACACAAAAAATACCCTAGCAAGCATCATAGACCTGCTAGGGATTTTGTTTTTACTTGGTTGATTCGTTGTAGTTATAGGCTAATTTACCTACCCAGATAATCAAACTAACTATTAGCTCAACTGCGAATAAAGTAATAGCAGCTAGTAGTAAGTTAAACGTATCAATCTGTTCCCATTGACCAGTAGCGATAATCCAGAAAAAGTCTGTAATTTTACCAGAAGCTACAGGACTATACACGGTAAAACAAATTAGAAAATCTAGTACGTAAACCCCTATACGCAAGCGTTCCAAGTTACGAATCATGCTTGTAGGCATAGCATTATAGACTCGTTTCATTTGCTTTAATGTGGGGTCGTCTGTCTCTTTCTCTGTGTACCGTGTTCGTCTATCAGCTTGACCTATTACTGTAGCCATAAATCCCTCATGGTTATAAAGGATTATAGGTAACAGTTCAATAATTTGAACAATTCCCCACAGTATTAAACCAAGCAACCAAGTAATACCCATGCCAAATATTGAGGCAATGCCATTAATGATTGGAATGACAGATATTAACCTAATAAAGGCGTCATCAATTGCCTTAGTACCTAAGAAGCTTACAGCTTTTGCATATGGTGAAATATTTAGGAATGCAAAATAAACACCACTTGCAACAAGCAACCAATACAGTATTCTTAACCATTTAGTTGGTACTTTAGTTTTACTCGTACTACCATAAGTCGAACTGGTAGCACCCTTTGAACCTAGTCCAGCCATATTTAAACAGTCCTATTTACTTGGTGTCACGTAATAAACTCTGGCGCCTCTAATCTTTTTGATTGTGTCTATGGCTAATTCCCTATTACCTGTAAATGCCATATTCCCCACGACTAGACCATTAGCGCTTTGTACAATCACCCCAGTGTTTCCAATTCCGTCGCAAACAACTGTGTTAAGTGGTAATGGTTTTTTAGTAGTTCGGTCTAGTACTGGTTCACCCTCCACCAAAGTGGCTAAATTTCTGGGGGATTTAGCGGCTACAACCATGACACAACCAGACTTGTACCGCGATTCAGCTATTTTCGAGGCTTGCTGTTCCCGTTTAAACTGTTCATCTAGTAAGCGTTGTTTGTTTTCGTTACTAGCGATAGTTTGGCGTGCAATTGACAGTGATTGCATATTGCGTTGTATATCCTTATGCCCAAAAGCCAAAGAACCAACTACCAACGCACCAAACACAATTAATGAACCATGACGGCGCCATATTCGACCATAGTTATGTTGCATATAATTCGGTAAGTTCAATTGTCGTAGTGTTTGATTTGAGCGATTAAGGCTTCTAGCAATCCAACCATGTCACCCTGTGTTAACTCGTCCAATCGCTCTATTACTTCCTCAACTTCGCTGTCATTTGGTGCATCTTGCTCTGACATTGGATGCTGTTCAAATAGAACATTAGCAATTGACTTTACTATCCAGAGACGTTGGGCGTTGTTTAACTTTTCAAATGTTCCACCCCAACTTTCAACCATATCGTTAAGCAATCCCTCATCTTTGGGAAATGCGCCACAGTAATAACCTACAAATTTTGGCATGGTAAAATCCTTAATACCTCTTGTTTATTTTTTTTGGTGGACTAGAGTTAGCAACCGCCACAATTGAGGGTCGGCGGTTGCTTTTAAAACCTGTCCACTAAGCCCGCGATTCTAGCGATTACTGGGTCAATAACTTCTACCTCATAAGTTTCTGGCTCCGGAAAACTATAAATTTTTGCTGTTGTTACTGGTGGAGTCGGCGCCGTGATAATTGGCTGAGTAATAGTCTCTGTAACTGTTTGAGATATATTCCAACTCGTTTTTAGATGACTTCCGTAACGAGTTAGGAGAATAACGAACAGGTTAGACAGAGAATCTATGCCCGTAACCTGCAACAGTTCTTCAGCAAACGGTTTATGCCTTGATGGCAGTACTATCCGTGTTGAGGTCATATATGGACGTAGGGATAATTCGAGGCTTTTGGTGTTCGTATTGAGGTTACTTGTGTACAGTTGCAGCCCTAGTAGTTTTGTACACGTGCAGGGAAGAACCCTTTAACATTGACCAAAGCTGTAAAGCCGCATCACCCGTAAAAACCTCGGATGGTTCAGAGTCACCATACATATAAATAGTTAATGCTGGTTCTACTTCCTCCGTTATTGGGTTTCTACAGTTTTCCCTGTACGAGGCTTTGCTTAAATGCTCAAGGTTGATTACTTGGTTATCTATTAATAAAAGTTTGGTCATGTGTCATTTCCAGTGTGTGTACTACTTCGGTACTAGCTTGTATGGACAGACTGTGGCATACAGGCGCCTTTTCAGCCTTAAAAAGGTCACGCTACAAGTTTTCGCGCTTCGACTCTTAGGTACTAGCCATACAAGGACAAGCTGTGGCTAAGGCGCCGGACTAGCTTCTGTCGGTCTCTTGTTAGTGTTCGCTGTTGATGTTGGACTTTTAAAAGTCTATAAGTTAAAATATTGCACGTCATAAAGTATAAAGTCAAGTATACTTTTAGATGTGCAATAATTGGAGTTGTTTGTTATGGTTGCCGAAAATGCCAAGAACAGGACGTCCCAAGTCGGACAAGGAAACAATATCAGGAACGCTCAGGATAGACCCGGACGCATGGGAATCTTTGCGCTTACTAGCCAAGGGCATGGGACTTACGAGGTCTCAGTTGGTAGAGATGATAGCAACGAAGCAAATACCGTTATCTCAAGAGGAGAGCGATACAAAGGAATCTCTGGGAAACTTATTGGCCAGCTGATAGAAGAAACGCGAAAGCAGCTGGCATACCACAAAACGCAAACAGAAATACTGGAGGAAAGACTCTGTGAATTAGAGGAAGCTTTTGAAGCCGTTGCTCCAGTACATAAGTAAGCCGTCTCACTACACCGTGAGACGGCTTTAATTTTGCTCAATTAAATTCTACCGTCAAAATAAAAACCTACTAAAGGTCTGTTCTGTGTCCACCCATAACTGCGTCTGTCGTTTCAGATACTTTCTCATCTGGTATAAATTCAATGGTAAATTTAGCCCTAACTTTCCCCTTTAGCCATCCACCACCATTAGCTCTCAAGATTTCGCAGGGTACACCCTCTTCTGATGACCACAATTGAAGGTTGTATTCCATGTGGTCTTCAATAGCTGTTTGTATTTCTTCTAGCTTTGCAGTTGTGTGACTAACTAGCCCGTATGATTTCATTGAAATTACATCATCTTTATCCAAATTCATACATTTGCTCCAAAAAAAGTTAATAACCAGTTAATACCTGGTTATTAACATTCTTCCCCTTTTACAGAGGTAAATAACATATGACAGAAGACGAGTTAAAACGGTTGGCGCGTATCGAAAGATACATAAACGCGATTAAGTTTCATTTGTATCAACACAACTTGTTATTACAAGAATTAGCGAATGATTACGCACACGTAAAATGCGAAAACCCTGAAGAAAACGGTCTTTGTATTCGCATTAAAAGAGAAAATGAGTCTTTAAAAACACTTAGAGACTTAGTATTTTAGTTTTGACTCTATGAGGTAAATTGTGTCGAATTATACATCCAAAAAAAAACGAGTCGAGGGACTCGATAACAATAGTTTGGAAATTAAAAAATCGATTTTCATTACCTCTATTACAACACAAAAACAATCGCTTGGAGATTAAAAAATCATGGTAAATGCATTAACTTTTGGAACTTATGTAGATAGAATGCCGCCCCACAACCTGGGAGCAGAGGAGTCCGTACTAGGTTCTATACTACTTGACCCACAAGCAATTACCCTAGTTAAAGACATTCTACCAATCGAGGCATTTTACCTAGAAATACATCAAGATATTTACCGCGCTGCGCTTAACTTGCACAAGCAAGGTACAACTGTATGCTTACCAACGGTTATTAGATTTTTAGAACAACGTGGAAACCTACGCCGTGTTGGCGGGTTGACTAACCTAACCCGGTTATTTGAAGCCAAAGTATCAGCGTTAGGGGTAGATGAAACAGCCAAACTACTACTTGAAGACTATTTAAGGCGCCAGATAATACTTCTTGCTAATGAGACTTTAGAACGCGGTCACGACCCTCACTTAGAGATAGCCGATTTAGTACGAATAACTGAAGAAAAATTTACCTCTATAGAAGATTACGGATTAAAGGGAGGTGATAGAGACGAGAAAGAATATAACAATTTGATGACTACCATCAAAAACATTGAACGCACTGTATCCAGCCCAGGACTAAAGCTTTATAAACTTCAAAAACTGGCTAAGTCCTGTGGTAAGAGATTGCAAGACCTCGAATTTCTATATATTAAGTCGCTGTGCGAAGCAGTAAGCGGCCCATTGAAAACACTAGAGGCTTTAAATATGGATTGCAAAACAGAGACTAGAGAATGGTTAGTACACGGCATTATTCCAGCCAATACAACCTTTTTAATTCACGCATTAGGGGGAGTTGGTAAAACTAAATTACTTTACGATTTAGCTTATTGCTTAATAGAGGGAAAGGACTGGAATCAGTTTGCTATAACAGCTAAATCTCGTAAGGTTTTAATTTATCAGGATGATGAATCCCCTTACGATATGCGGCAAGCTTTGCAACGTAGAGGATTTTTTGAACCAGGATTTAATAGTGATAATTTTAGATACCGTCGGGGCTGGACAATGGACAATATCCCTCAACTGGTTCGAGATATTGAAGAATTTCAGCCCGACCTAATAATAATTGACTCAATAACCACCGCCAACCGCAACAGCATTTTTTCAGAGAATGAGACAGCTTACGCTCGCCCACTATTAGAAATTACCCAAATTGCAGCAGAGTATGGGGTAACAGTTGGGTTAATCCACCACAGTAACGGCGAAGGTGGTAGCAGAGGAACAAAAGCTATATTTAACAGCGTTTCTGAAGTCCTATGCTTGAAACGCAGTACTGAACCAGGCGCCAACGAACAAGAAAAAATCCTAGAAATACAAAAATCACGGTCTAGACGGTTCCCTTGTTCCTACGGTCTATTTTTCAATGAAGAAGACTTTTCTTTGTCCTGTCTAGGAGAAATCAACCAGCGAGATACCAGCGATGACCCAATGAAAGCACGTATTCTAAGCTTTTTACAAAATAATCGAGGCATTTGTTTTGAGGTAGAAGAAGTAGCCCACGAGGTAGAAGTTGCTATTGCAAGCGCACGCCGTTGTTTAAATCGCTTGGCTAGTGACGGGTTCATAAGCGTCATAGAGGAAAGGACTGATAAAGGTCGTAAAAATCTATACTTTGTTGGTTACAGAGACTCTACGCACCAAAGACCTTATAGATCGACCGCGATCGACCCTGATCACTCCCCGTCAAATCCTTATACAGAAAGCAATTTAGACGATTCAGTGGAAAACAGCGAAAAAAACCAAGAGGGGGAAAAAGTGAATTCAGGCGAAAATTTGAAAAAGGTAGAGGATGATGGGTCAGAAGCTCCACCAGACAAGGATTCTGAAGAAAAAAATACCGGAGTGATCAGGGTCGATCGGGGTCGATCCAAAACACCTATTTTGACCCAAAATGGGGGGGGTGAAGAGTCTAACCCCTCACCCATTATCGAGGAGCAGAAAAAAAAGCAACGTAAACCTATATGTATAAAATTACCATCCACTCAAGGAACCATTCAGGTTAACGCTACCCCCTTCAATGATGAAATTTGGGATTTAAAGGTTAGTTTTCCAGATGGTGACGAAATAAGCGAGGCAATGCCGGGTAGTAGCAGTACCAAGCAAGTTAAGCAACGGTTACAAGAAATAGTTAATACTTGGAACAGCCAATTTAGATATACCGTGCAGGTCTTAACAGCACTTGGTAAATATGAATCAGTTAAAGACTGTACCTTAGTTCGAGTAAGAGTTTCACCCGCTAACCCGCTTAAAGGTAGTTGGTTGTTTGAGTCTCCAACCGGAAAGGCAATTTTTATACATGATTCTAACGATTGGCAGTTACAAAAATAAAATCGGCGCCTTGCATCAATAAGGCGCCAAACCATCGCGTATAGAGCAAACGTATGAATGTATTATTCATACTATTCGCTGTTACGTGATAACGCTATGTGTGGATTACTTAAGTTTTGTTTTGGAATCCAAGCAAACAATAAGCATCCAAATAAACATCATGAAGAAAATCACGGGGTCAAGGTCTATTGAGTTCATAGATATTAGAATGATTAATTTACTTCGGTCGTGGCGCCTGTGACGATGTGCTTAACTTCCAGCACTTGGAGTGATAACGCATCTCACCTCGTAGCCTTCGGCTTTTTGACTTAACCGGTTCTTCATTAATAATCGGGAGTAAGCACCGGGAACAAAGACAACCGGCGCCGCGTTGTCGTGGTTTTGTAAAAACTACATCCGTAGGTAGTACTCTGTTTCTCATTGCTCACGTCGCGGCGCTTGTAAGTGAGCAAAATAACCCGTAACAACAGCAGTAGCCAACTGCATAAAATCCTTACGGTAAACACCATCTAGAATTGCCACAGCAGCTACACCAGTAACAACAATTAAAACCAGGAGAGACGGGAGAGATAAATTCTTCATTTCGCAAATTTAAGAGCGATATTTAAACCGTCATAAATAGCGCGTGCAATTTTCTCAGCTCCTAACTTATTCCACAATTCAACATCGGATTGGGTATCAACAAAGCATGTTTCTACAATTACAGCAGGCATATTAGTTTGATTAAGAACAAAATATTCGCTACTATATTTAGCTCCGCGATTGTTAAAACCTAATGATGAAATACAATCTGCAATAGGAACAGCTAATTTTGCACCTTCTGTAGAAATATAAAAAACCTCACAACCTTTTCCTTTACCCGCATTATGGTGCAAGGAAATATAGTAATCACACTGTTCTGCATTAGCTTTATTTACTCTTTTACGCAAACTATCGCGTACAGAAGAAGCGGTTATTGGTTTACAAGCTATTACTTCTACACCTGCCTTTTGAAGCATTGATATTAAATGAGTGCCGATAGAGGTATTCATCCAATTTTCATTGCCAAAACCAACGGCGCCGCCGTCAAACGCAACGTTATGTCCGATATCAATCGCGATTTTCATTTTTTAAAGCCTTAATATCTTCTGCTAATCGGTTAAATTTATGGTCAATTTTTTCATTAAGTCCACCTAACTTAAAATCAACCATTTCCTTACGTTCTTCAAACCTAGTCACAAAAACTTCAAATTTTTTATCATTGTCATAAATACGATTGTGTAGACTTGCTACAGTCGTATCTATATATTTAAAAAGTTGGTTTTTCATTTCCGCAATCTGCCATATAACTGCAACTATTGGTATAGTTGCAGCCGCAAACTGCATCACCTCATGCAGTTTCATACTTTTATTTCCTGAGCAAGTGATAGCGCAGGGAAACACCTATTTTGGCGCCTGGTGGACTACCATATTTTTGGTACATCAAAAGCAACCTCTCCCCCGATGTTGGTACGAATATCTGATTTAAGGGGAATAGCTTTGACATATTATCGTTTGGGATGGCGCCACTTCTTGCAAAAGTTGTGCCTGTGGGTTGGGTAGTTACAATAGCGCGCCAGTAATTTGTAGTTTCGTCTACAGTTCCACTTCCTGAGTAGATACAGTGAACCAAAAAGTCTTTAAACAGGTAATCGTAGCGAGAGTCAAGGGGAATATTGTAGGCAACATTCCCTGCAATGCTGCTGGTCGGCCCCCAGTAATCAAAGCTGTATTTGGTTAAACTTTGCCAGCGGGCATTTGCATACACCCAAGATTCGACTAAATGCCCGTCTGTATCCAGTTCATTCCAAGCAAGTCCTTGGAATGGATTATTTGGTACAGCTTGAGACGTGACAAAATCAATAGGGACTGGTGGCTGAATTGATTGGATTAATTCGACTAAGCCACTAATATCAGCAACTACGTGTGTGTGTTCTATTGGAGCCTTTTGAGCAACTTGAGCTAGTATCAATTGCTCAGATGTCGTCAAGTCGCTAGTTTCAACTTTTTGAGCTAGAGTTGCTACCAGTCCTGTAATGTCAGAAATAGCGTGCTGATGCAGGTTTTGCGCTTTGCTGTCGAGTGCAGTTTGTAACCCATCAATTTGAAATATGGGTAAAGGTAGAGATTCAGCCAAGTCTATTAACTCCTCAATTTTTACAGTCCAAGTAACCGGAATATCGTCTAACCTTTGCAAAGCAAGGAATCTACTACTAATTCCACTAGGCTTAACAAACAAATGCCCTTCTTCAGAACCTGATTTAAAACCTATTAAACGACGGTCAAAAACTACAGATTCTAAGCTTTGCCCAATAGCTGCTCGAAGTGTTCCTGATGGATTAGCACTAACAGTGTGTGTGATTCTATACAACTCTGCTGGCGTAAAATTTGTAAATTGCCATTGCTTGGTTAGGCTGATATTAGCTATTTCTCTCCAAACTAGGAGCATTTAATTGCCTCCATAAGTCGAGATATCATCAATTTTTTGTTCAATGCGAGTTAAGTTTTCATCTCTAATTTCTTCAATTAAGTTATCAGTCGAATCAATCAAGTTACCTGTATATTGCCAGATATTAATTGCTACATCTTGTATCCAATAATGAATATTTATTGATATTGAATATTCATTTGACAACTGCGGCAGTATCAACAAAGTAATGGCATTTAAATTTATCCTGTATCCACTGCCGAATCGGGTATTCGGAGTGCCTCCAACTACTAAACCAGTTCGTATCAAATAGTTAAGGAAGCCCGCCGACTTCCATTTATTTGATGCATTCTGGCTACTGGTTGATATCGCTAGAATATGATTTTCAAGAAGCAATGGGACGGTAGTTTCTTGAATAGGAAAGTACCGTCCGTTTCCAGCATCAACACCGACTAAATTCGTGTTATATATCGATTCCCAGTTATTTGGATTCCCAAAATTAGCTATTAGTCGGCTCATAATTGAAAATCGTGTGGGGAACGATTAAATCATTGCAAATAACGAAATTAACATTCGATTCGACCATATCAACATATTCGCTTGAATCAATACCTTGTTCTTCCAATAGGTCAAACAAAGTATCAAAATCATCACCGTTTAGCAATGTGTTTTGTATCGATTGTTGTCGCGATAGTAACTGTTGCATTTCTCGGACAACATCAGCATTGTTGTAGTCGGCATTCTCACGAAAGCAAGTGCCAAAAATCAGAAGTTCTTCCATTAAACAATAGGTACTATTTCAGGTGATACAGTGACAATGGCGCCGGAAACTCGTGTTTGAATCGCTGCCTTAACTTCTGCTGCCGCTGCTGCAAATTCTTCTGTCTCGTCTTTTCGCCCAAATGCTACAGATGTGGATTTTCCACCATAGCTTAAATACTTCAAACCAGTAACTTTAGAAGTTTTAGCTGTACCACTAGTGGTTCGACCTGTGGTGATAATTGCACGAGCTGCACGGTAGCCACGAACAGGGATGATATTATCCTCGTTCGCTTCAGTAGGTTGAAAACGTCCTGTAATGTCAGCACTATAGGCAGTGAAAGCGGGTTCACTACTGGTAACAGGTACCACTTGACCGGTTCCAAGTTTAATACCAAATGGGTCAACAAAATATCGTTTTGATTTGGGACGTGGGTCGCCAGTTCCTACCCGACCGCCGCGCTTGGATGCATCCGTAATGTATTTGATGTAGTTATCGATTGATGAGTAATACTTTGCTGCTTGCAAAATACGGCTGTACTTTCTACCACGTGCCATAAATTAAAAATTTGCTGTTATAGTTTGAAACCTTTATAGCAACTGCATTCCACACATTGGTTAGCCTAGAAAGGTTTAACCCTTCCAGTAAATTGCAACAGATAGCAAAAATATCCACCGTCATACACTGACAACCGGATTAGCGAAAGTACCAGTTCTGTCAACCAAGGTAATTGCACGCGGCAGCCCGTGTATATGCAACAGTGCGTATTGGAATCTAACTTCAGCAATTGGTCTAAGACGTGGTTTTTTTCGAGATTTACCGAGAATTGTTTGATTACCTGGAAGCGTAGGATAAGTACTTGCAGTGTCAACAGCCTCATTTTTTCGTAGCCGCTTCCATTCGGGGGAATGTCCTTGTATATCTAGCACTTGCTCAACAATGCGCTTTGCTTCCGCTTCACTCCTACAAAGTAACTGTAGTTGGTAACCTTTATCCCAGTCGGTATACGAGTATAATTCTTTACCTTTTTTCCAAATAAATGAAGGTTTTGCAAAAGCAGCTTTAATTTTATTTGCATAACCAGTAACTTCGGAGTTTGATAAAGTTGTACTTTCTTGGTTCATTAACCTGAAACTTATTTCTCCCGTTACAGGTGAGTAACCAGCATCAACGTCGTTATGGTCTTCTTGAAAATAAAGCTGTATTTGAGGTTTAAACTTACGCTGTTCCTGGAAGGCAGTTGTAGGAATCCCGTAAACTGGTGTACCTTCAAAAGCTCCACACACAAGGTAATAAGCAAGCAATCTACCCACTGTAAGCTCAAAAGGGTCAACGTCTTTGTGTAAACAAACGTTTTTAGCAACACCGCGCGGGGTGTCGAGGTCGTCATCGATAGTTACATCTTTAAAAAATTTTCTAATTTCTTTGTTAATATGTAACCTACAAAAGCTTTGAAAAATTTCAATATCGTTACTCATCTGAATCACTCCTGTTTAAATTGGCGCCGTCAAAAGTTAGAGTTAAATTTGGTTTCTCTTTTTGCTCGTCTTCTGTTTTTTTGTCAACTTCACCATTGATAGCGCTAGTAAAATCATTTTTATTTTTATTAAACTCTTGTAGTTCTGACTGTATAGAAACAACGTCACTCGCCACACTTTCAATGCTAGAAGTGATATTTTCAGCAGTTTCTAAACCTTGCCTAAAACGCTCAAAAGCTTGCTGACGCGCTGTTGCTGCACTTGCTTTTTCACTCATCCAGTTATAAGCGTTTTCGTAGACAGCACCCGCTTTTTTGAGTGCGTTACCAATCTTACCAACATTCATAACAGTCATTTCTGCAATGTTTCTGGCAGTATCAAACATAGATTGAACGTTATTGAGTAAATTAGATGCAGATTGATAAATACGCGAATACTGCAACCAAGCTTTACGCATTCCACCATAATTATCTTCGCCAAAGATAGTTTTAAAGGTATTTTCAAACATGCCTTGTATAACTTGTCCTACTCCTATTTCTTCACCTTTAGCATCTTTAATTTTTACCCCTAACGCCTGTAAAATTGTGTCACCTGCTGAAAACAAAGTTTGAGCTAAATTATTACTCAACATCAAAGCATTATGCATTGATGTAACCATAGTTATATAAGCAATAGCTCTATCAACTATTTTGTTGTCAAAAATTCTAGTTATTGCCCCCGCTATACCTCCATTAGGTATTAATCCACCTAGCTTTGAATTAATAGTATTAGTGGTGTTATTAACGTTGGTTATAATAGCTGTTTGTGCCACATCTAACGCTGTACTATGGGCATTGACCCTGCTAGCTGCATTGTTAATAGGTACTTCACTAAACCTACATGATGATTGTGGTGTGTTATCCCTTACTATCTGTCCTATTTGGGGTCTAGTGGGAATATCAGGTCTAATTAAATCTCTAGTTTTGGCTGGTATTAGTGCTAGTACTGGTGATATACCTAATGTCCATTTAAGCAGGTCATCAAGTTTTTTATTACCCTCTTGATTCACTTTTTCTTGTTCCTTTATTTTTTTATCAAGTTCCCTATTTTTCTGCTTGAGTATTTCAATATCAATAGCTTGCTTATCGTTATCAATACCCTCTCTATCTATCCTTCTGGTGTGTTCGTTAATTGTTTTACCATGACCCCCAACCATCTCTAAAATATTGCCTACTGCCGCCCTAACGTTCTCTGATACAACCTCTAAGGGTTTTACTTTCTGGTCAACAATTTGTTTAGTAGTTTCTTTAATAGCTGGTTCAAGTACCCTAATAATGTCGCCATTACGTTGTTTAATTTCTGTTACCAGATTATCCTTATCTACCTTTTTAGTAATCTCAATACCCAATTCGTCTTTAAGTGCTTTATTACTAGCCTGGACTACCTCTGTTACCTTACCGTCAACTAGTTTAGTTATAGTTCCTGGTATTTCTTTTTCTAGCTTACCAACTTTGCCTAATGCACTAGTAGCAGCACTTACAGCGTCTTGCACTTTTTGAAGTATGTTACCTGGTAAGTTAGGAGCTTTCTTTAGTACTGCAATTTCTTTATCATTTTGTTTAACTTCTGCCTCTACTTTAGATACCCTAGTATTTAATTGATTAATTTGAGCTTGATTGTTTGTTTGGTTAGGTTGACGACTACCACCACCCAACACCCTTACTTGTGTCTGAAGGTTTTTAATTTCTACTGTTTGCTGCTTAACCGTTGGGGCAACATCAGTAAACACAGTTTTAACTAAGTTAAGTATTAAATCACCTTGTTTATCGCTAATAGTTTTTTGACCCTCTACCTTGATTTGAAACTCATTAATCATCCTATCGATGTACTTGGTTTTTTCGCCTATAGCACCACTCATTACATCAATAGCGGCATCATTAGCATCAACTCTCTTATTTAAACTCCTAAGTAATACAGTATTTTCAACTATTTTATTCATCTGGCGTTGCAAGTCAGATTGAACTAACGTTTGATTATCAAGGTCAATTTGTTGCATGTACTCACGATTTTTAACGTCAAATGCATACAATCCAGCGATACCTATTGATACTACACCCGTCAATAACTGCCCTGCTTTATTGGGCATTACCTCTTTAAACAAACCATTTTTTAAATTCTCTATTAACTTGCCAGATGCTTTTAACCCTTTTTCTATAACTGGTGCTTTTTTGACTAAATCTTGTATAGGCTTAGTAATTCTTTGTAAAGGTTGTAAAGCCTTTTGTACTTTACTTACTGTTTGTGTAGTAGTGCGATGAAACTTTTTAATTTCATGTTGTGCCTTACTGTAATCTTTTTTGAATTTATTAAATTCCCTACTTAACTTAGCTGCCTCCCTCCATTTAGTAATCTCCCTTCTCGTAGCTGCTTTTTGTGCTGCATTAGGCTTTACTCTGTTCAACCCTTTAGCATTAGCTTGCCTCCTCCTACCTTCACCCTCAATATCAAAATCAAAAGGGTTTGCATCACTTGTCCAAGGGTCAGGTATGGCGTATTTACTCATCCTCTAAATAACCTCACTAATTCAAGTACTGAATTGACGCTATCAAATAACTCATTTAAAAAATTAGATTGATTTCTCATATAATTACCAAGCTGTTTATCACGCTTCTTACCAGATTCATTAAGCTTAATAATGTATCTTTCTACAGCCTCTAGCCTACCTTCATATTTACTCACTACTGCTTTAAGCTCGTTAATTTGTCTGTAAAGCGCTTTAACGTCATTATCAGGTATGCTCATCTATTTACCTATCCAAATATTGTTTAACAATTTGTTTAACTTATTTTCATTACCTATATAACCTCTTACCTACTTAACGACCTTTTAATAGCCTGTATATTCCTATCCATATCAGCACAATCCATACAAACTACACCCCCCTTACCATCGCTACCAGCACATTCACCAGGATTGCAACCAATGCAATTAACTTGCCATGTTGGGGTAAAGCCTTCGGGTACAGAATGAGCATATAAAATACCTTCTGCATCTTTAATTACAAATGCATTTTTTTTAATATTTTCATATACGTAATATTCATGTATCCAAAAGTATTTATCTTCTTTTCTATACACAACTCCAACTGGATAATAATTGTACTCATCCAAAAAAATCATTTCTTTAAAGATGGTAAACCAATGCTTGCCATCTCGTTCTATTACATTTCCCCAAAGCAATTTATTTGACTCAAGAACAATAGAAGTGTAGTCATGATGCCAATAACCAATTGATAAAGCTTCTTGTGGTGATTTTGGGTAAATAGCAGAAAAAGGAGGTGAGTTTTTATAAACTTCTATTATTTGCACATCACCAAATATAATTTCAACAGGAGGCGCATAACTCATTAACCTGCCTTCTCTACCTCCAGTAAGTGAAAACAATATTTCTGCGGCTTTTGCGCCTTCACAGTAAACGTTAGTCATTGGTTAATTTACCAAAGAATGATTAAGTGAGTTTAGGTATGAAATGGTTATTTGAAGCGAAAATTCAGGAACTTGTATAGTATCTCTAACAAATAATTCAACCAACAACACATCGCCAAGCCCTATTGAAAATAACGGATTATATATTCCAGAGCCTTCCTTAAAAATAAAATATTCTGTGTGTTCGGATATATCTATTGGATGAAAAATTCCATCGCTTGACCGTATAAGCCTTATCTCTATATCTCCCTGGCTCACGCTTTGCGGCAAATACCCTGCAATATCAATAAACGAAATCATCGTCGCGCCGTTATTGCTAATAAATAGATTTTTAGAATTTCCATCTATATTAGACAAATCAATAGTTTTTTGTTGCAGCGTACTTACCCAGTTAAAGTCAGGATGATAATAAGCTAAACCTTGATACCAGTTATTAGCCAAAAAAACAACGTTATTAGGCTCCGGTGATGAAGGTAAAGAATTTACAACCTGTAAGCTAGCTGATTGCTGCTGTCCCAATGAAGTTTTTAAATCTTCAAATTTAATACTCCCTGTACCTCCTGAAGGTCGCTCAATGAATATTAAATCATTGTTATCTGCTGTTGTAATTTTGTAAGGTACTTGTGAGATTTTCATAGTAAAAACTTTCCTTTATATATATAGGTAAACTGGCTACCCTTAACTTGGTTCCTTGCGTAGAACAGGTTGAAATAAGGGTATAAATGTGAGTTGTCATACTCTAATGGTTCAATGTCATCAATAGTCAACCACTGACCATTAGCTGATAACTGCCCGTGAAAACACACCCTAGCTTTTTCGAGTAATGCAGCAAGTAAGCTTTGTGAGGTGTTTTCAATACTAGGTATCAAAGGTAGCGACACTTTATTAATCACTACCTTCTCACCATCTTGATAGCTACCTTCACCAAATAAATCTTGTAAGGTTAGCTGCATGATTAAAAATCATTTGGGTCAATAGCTGACTGAGTATCTAATTTACTTAAAGTAATATTTAAGCTGTACTCTCGATAGTTTTGATTATTCCGTGTAGTAATACCACCTACACCCGTGTCAATGCTGATTGATTGGTCTGCATTATTAGCCTGGTTAGTATCATTAAGCTGTGTTTGAGCTTTAAGGATAATGGCAGCTAATAGCGATTCTGCTGAGTTTTCACTAGCTACTGTTAACCCTGTTAGGTCAGATTTGTAAATAGTTAGATACGTACTGTCTTGCGTGGCGTTGGCGCCAAATACCTGAGCTAATGTTGGTTCAGCCATAGCTTTAATAAATTTTTACTTACTAATCCTTTTTACGCGCAAAAAAAGATACTAACTTTAGTAAAAATACTGAAGCTATCAAAAAATCGTTTATATGTCGCCTGAATTACATTGAAACCGTGGTTATGAAGGGGTGGTTTCGTCAAGTTCTCGTCAGATTTTCGTCAGATTTATACGGATACAACCTTGAAAAGAGTGGGTGACTTGGGACTCGAACCCAAAACCAGAGGATTAAGAGACTCACTTACT
>ERZ1066118.1055-NODE-1055-length-19600-cov-17.212740_pt1 | contig 19600 bp, 13 predicted proteins | sample MGYA00382765_ERZ1066118 | MGnify/ENA primary metagenome ERZ1066118 (study PRJEB33369, sample SAMEA5778348) | biofilm metagenome | biome: Industrial cooling water; feature: Water cooling tower basin; material: Biofilm | place: United Arab Emirates | collected...
CTCCACGCGCGCCGCGGCGCCCGCGCCCGGCTGGTCGCGTGGGCCGCCGCGCACCGCGACCCCGCGCGCCCGCTCCTCTGGGTGCACGCGCCGAGCGTGGGCGAGGGGCTCCAGGCCCGCCCGGTGCTGGAGTGGGCGCGCCGCGAGCGCCCCGACGCGCAGGTCGCGTACACGTTTTATTCGCCCAGCGCGTCCAACATGGCCGCCGGCCTCGTGCGCGCCGGGCTCGCCGACGCGGCCGACTACCTCCCCTTCGACACCGGCGGCGACGCGGCCGCGCTGCTCGGCGCCCTCCGCCCGTCGGCGCTCGTGTTCAGCAAGTTGGACGTGTGGCCGGTGCTCGCCGCCCGCGCCGCTCGCGGCGGCGTGCGGCTCGGCCTCGTCAGCGCCACGCTCTCGGCCGGGTCGTCGCGGCGGCGCCCGCTGGCCGGCGCCCTGCTGCGCGACGCCTACGCCGCGCTCGACGCCGTGGGCGCCATCGACGCCGACGACGCCGAACGGCTCGTCGCGCTCGGCGTGCGCGCCGGGCGCGTCACCGTCACCGGCGACACGCGCTACGACCAGGTGTGGCGCCGCGCCCGGGCCGCCGAGGCGGCGTGGGGGTCGGGCCAGGGGCCGCTGGTCCCGGGGCCGTTAGGCACCGCCGCGCCGCCCGCCGGTGCCCGCTTCACGCTGGTCGCCGGCAGCACGTGGCCGGCCGACGAGGCCGCGCTGGCCGAGGCGTGGCCGGCCGTGCGGCGCCACGACCCGGCGGCTCGCCTGGTCCTCGCGCCGCACGAGCCCACGCCCGCGCACCTCACGCCCCTGGAGCGCTGGGCGGCTGGCGAACGCCTCCGCTGCGCCCGCCTCTCGTCCGGCCCCGACGCTGCAGCGGCAGACGTAGTGCTCGTCGACTCGGTGGGCGGGCTCGCCGAGCTGTACGCGGGCGGTGACGCGGCCTTTGTGGGGGGCGGCTTCCACGACGCCGGGCTGCACTCGGTGTTGGAGCCGGCGGCGTTTGGCGTGCCCGTCTGCTTCGGCCCGCGGCACGCCAACAGCCGCGACGCCGGGCTGCTGGCTGCGGCGGGGGGCGGCGCGGCCGTCCCCACCGGGCGCGCGTTAGGCGAGTTGCTGCGCCGCTGGCGGACGAGCACGTCCGCGCGCGCGCACGCGGGCGCCGCCGCGCGGCGGCTGGTCGAGGACGGGTTGGGCGCCGACGCGCGGGCCTGGGCGCTCGTCGCCGGGTTGCTGCCGGCAGCGAGCGGCTGAGCCGTTCGGCGACGGCGTCGCCCGGACCATGGAGTCCCGCGCACGCGCGAACCCATGGTCGCCCGCCCCCCTCCCCCCCGAAACGCGCGAGGGGCCGGCCCCGCAGATTGCCGGGCCGGCCCCTCGCGCAACGGCGGCGCGCTATGCGCGCCGTCGCACGCGCTGCGGTCCGTGGCGGACTACGGGCGCGGGATGCGCCGGTCGAGCGTCCACAGCACGGTCGGCGTGGAGGTCGCCGCGCCGGTGCCGAAGCCCACGGCCGGGAGCACCCAGGCCGTGTAGACCGCGCCGCCCACGTTCACGCCCGGGGGCAGATCGGTGCTCGGCTGGTTCACGCCCGTCGTCGTGCCGGCCACCGGGCCGTTCGCGTTGGCGGTCGTCGACGCGATCACCGGGGTCGCGCCCGCCTGCACCCGCAGCCCGAGCGCCCGGGCCGGCGTGGTCACCCAGCCGCTCGCGGCGAGGAAGGGCACGTTGGCCGCGGTCGGGGTGGCCGGCAGGGTCGTCGCGGCGGCGTCCACGATGTAGGCGTCCACGTTCGGCGCCCCGACGGCAGCGTGCACCACGCGCACGGCCACGTTGCCGCCGCCCGGGTTCTCCGGGCGCGCGTCCTCATACACCCGGATGAAGTTGCGCGGCGACGCCCCGCTCCGGACAAAGCCGGTGTGCAGGATCGAGTAGTACTTGCCGGCCTCGAACGTGAACGTCGTGTCGAGGATGATCCTCGATGCAACGGTGATGTTCGTGTCGTTCACGAACGCGCGCATCCGGCGCGAGCCGGGCGCGATGTCGCGGTAGCCGCCGAGCCCCAGGCTGCGAAACGCGGTGCCCGTAAAGGTCTGCGGCGAGTCCTGGATCTGGCCGTCGACGAAGCGGAAGTCGAGCGCCGCCGTGTCGGGGACCGCGTTGACGTACCGGACGAAGGCCCGCGAGCCGATGGAGGTGTCGGTCGGACCGTTGTCGCGGTCGCAGGCCGCGACCGCCACCAGGCCGAGCAGGGCCAGCGAGTGACGAAGGAGACGCATGGAAGGAGGGAGGACGGAGGTAGGGAGTGCGGTCGAGAGACGGCGCGGTCGCCCGCCCTCAGGGCGTTGCCGGAACGCGGGTGGTTTCGCCGCCTGGGCCGGGCCGGGTCGTGGGGGAGCCGGGGTTCCCGTCCGCGGCGAGCGACCGCGTAAGGACGAAGGCGCCGATGGCGGCCACCACGCCGCCCGCCGCAAGGACGGTGCGTTTCTGGGAGAAGGTCCGCCGGCGTGCGAGCGCGACATGGTCACGCCGCACGACCACGGGCTCGCCCACCCAGCGCGTGGCGTCGCCCCGGAGGGGGACCGAGCGGCGCATGCGCAGCACGATTCCCGTGTCCGCCACGGACGCGACCTCGCCCTCCACCGACGCCACTTCGGGGCCCACCTGCGGGGCGAGGGCCACACGGCCGGCGTCGGTCAGGGTGAAGGTGACCTCGGTGGCAGGCTGGACCTGGGCAAGCGCCAGCGGCTGCGAGGTGTAGCACCCCGCCAGCGCTGGCGCCCCGAGGGCGACCAGCGCGGCGGCGTGCCGGCCCGCGGCGGACAGCCGAGCGGACATCAGAACCCGTACGTCCCGCGCGTGGCGGCCGTGGTGACCTGGTAGATGGTCAACGCCCGGGCGTCCAGCTCCTGGAACGGCACCGGCCACTGGAGCGGCGTGTTCACCGCGAGGTCACCCCACCCACGCGAATCGAGGTACCACTGCGCGTAGCCGGTGAACGCCGACTCCATCCGCTTCTCCCACTTGAGCGCCTCGAGCACGTTGCCGCACGCCACGGTGGTGAAGTTCGGGCCCTGCGGCACCTGCGGCACGCACCCCGTACCGCCTGGCACGATCGTGTTCACGTCGCTGGTCGCCGGGATCGCGGGGAGCCCGTTGCGCGTGCGCGACGCGTTGATGAGCGGGATGGCCTCCGCCACCCGGTTGCGGCGGATGAAGCCCTCCGCCTGGAGCATGTCCAGCTCCACCTTCGTGAACGCCGGCCACGGGCCATTGCGCTGCGACGTGAAGAGCTGCTGGAAGCGGACGAAGTCGTACGGCGAGTTGCCCCACGGATCGCCCGGCGTGTCGCCCGTCGAACCCGTGCCGCGGTTGCGGTAGTAGAGGCCGGCCGGCGGGAGCGCACTCCCCTGCGGGGAGTTGGCCTGCTGCGCGGGGCGCGTGGCGCCGCGCGGGAAGCGCGTGTCCGGCGTCACGATGAGGAACTGGCCGAAGCCGTCGCGCTGGGTGATCGGCGTCTGCAGCCACGTCTGGTAGCGCCCCGTCGTGTCGGCCATCCCGATGATGAACGGCGTCATCATGCTCCAGCCGCCGAACAGGTAGTGCTGCACCGTCCAGGCGAGGTCCCAGCCCGTCGAGTTGTTGAGCGTGACGACGAGGTCGGCCGTGATCCCGTTCTGCGCGTCAGCGATCACCGCGTCCCAGTCGGTCTGGGCGCCGTTGCGCTCGGCCGGGGTCCGGGCGATGCCGGCGCGGATGCGCGCCTTCCAGCTCCGCGCGAGCCGAATCATCCCCTGGCGGTCGAGCGTCACGCCGTTGATCCACGTGTTGGGGAGCGTGAAGTCCGCCGCCGCGACGGCGTCGGCCGAGTTGGCGATGGCGATCGCGCTGTCGATCAGCGCGAGCCCCGCCGTGGCCACGTCGCGGTAGCCGGAGAACGGCGGCACCTCGGCGGCCGGCGTGGTGGGCCGGATGATCGTCGCCGAGTCGTAGATCATCGCCGTCGTGCCGTGGGCGATGCCACTGACCAGGAAGGCGAAGGCGCGCGCCCGGAGGCGGCGCCCGGGGGTCGCGATCGGCGTGCCCGCCGAGTCCAGCCGGCCGATGGCCTGGATGGTGTTGGCCGCCGTGCGCACCACCGTCTGGAGCTGCGAGAACTCGCGCAGGTTGCCGCCGATGGGCTGGCCCCGGCTGTTGTCGATCGCGCCCCGGGGCAGCGCGCCGCGTGCCGACATGCCGAAGTTGGCGACGCTCGCGTAGTTCTCGAACGACAGCACGCGCGTCTGGTTCTCGACGTTGTCGTTCGAGTTGCCGACGGTGCCGCCATGGTAGGCCTGGTACAGCGTCGAGATCACCTGCTCGACGCCCCCGGGCGTGCTGTACGCGCGCTGGACGTCGGGGACGTTCTCGTTGGTGACGGACAGCGGGTCGTTGCAGGCCGCCAGGGCGGTGGCTGCCGCGATGCCCGCCAGGAGCATCTTTCGCATCAAGGACTCCTCGGGAGGGGAGCGTCCGGGGCCGGGGGCGCGGGCCGGGGCCCGCGCCCCCGCGCCGGGCGCGGGAGAGCGAGAGTGGGAGGGAGAACCCGGTCGGCGCGCTTAGAGCGTTGTGCCGATCGAGAACGTGACCTGGCGCAGGTTCGGGAAGCCGTAGCGGTCCACGGCGTTCAGCACCGGCGAGTTCAGCGGCCCGCCCTGGATCCCCACCTCGGGGTCGAACCCGCGGTAGTTGGTGAAGATCAGGAGGTTGCGCCCGATGACGCTGAAGTTGAAGTCGCCGCGCCCGCGGATGGCGCCGAGCCGGTACGACAGGCTCACCTCACGCAGCTTGGTGAACGTGGCCTTCTCCACCGTCTCGCGGTTGGGGCCGAGGATGTCGTAGAAGCCCCCGAGGCCGAGGCCGTTCCCGTCGCCGCGCGGCGAGAAGCCCGCGCGCCAGTAGTAGGCCGACGGCAGCGCGTCCTGCACCGACTTGCCGAACTGGTCCTGCGCGCTCGTGGCGAAGTCGCCGAGCGACCAGTGCAGCCCCTGGTTGTAGACCACCTGGCCCACCGAGGCGTCGACGAGCGCGTAGGCGCTCAGGCGCTTGTAGCTGACGGTGTTGGACATCGCCAGCCGGTAGTCCGGCATCGAGTTGCCGAGCGGCACGCGGGCCGCGCGGCCGGTCGCGTCCTGCAGCAGGATCGGCAGGCCCCAGCCGAGGGCGCGGCCGCCGCCGTCCGGCGTGAACCACGGCGCCTGCTGGATCGGGAGCGAGGTGTTCCAGAGGTTGCGCTCGATCCCCTCGGTCGGGGAGAACCCGCCCGTCCAGACGATGTAGCCCTGCTGGTTCTGCTGGAACTGCGAGCCCGAGCCGCCGCACTGCGCCGCGAACGACGCCGGGAGCTGGCTGCACGAGCGTACGAAGTCGCGGCCGAACATGGTGCCGAGGCGGATCCCCTCCTCGAACCGGAACATGCCGGGCTCGCCGGCGGCGCCGATGCCCTGGAAGTTCGGCCCGCGGTCGAACGTCGGGACGTCGAGGCGGGTCAGGATGGCGCGGTTGCGGTCGTAGTTAAACCGCGTGCTCCAGTTGAGCGCGCGCCCCTGCACCCAGGGCACGTTGAGCGAGGCCTCGATCGTCCGGTTGGTCACCAGGCCGATGTTCCGCCACTGCGTGACGAAGCCGGAGGACGCCGGCGCGCGCACCGCGTCGAGCTGGCCGTCGGCCGTGGAGTAGGCGTAGGTGACGTTCAGGCCGATGTTGCGCTTCAGCTCGGCGTCGAACCCGACCTCGGTCTCGGTGACCACCTCGGGCCGCAGGTTGCGGTTACCCAGCGTCTGCGGCAGGAGCACGCCGCCGGTGCCGAAGGCGAACGTCTCGTACTGCGCCGAGAAGTTGGGCCGGTTGGCCGTCTGACCCCACGCGACGCGGAACTTCAGGTCGTTGATGCCGGGCAGGTTGCGGAGGAACGGCTCCTCGCTGGCGCGCCACGCGAAGCGGGCGTTGCCGAGGTTCTGCCACCGATTGTCGGCGCCGAGGAGCGACGTGCCGTCGCGCCGGATGCCGGCGTCGAGGATGTAGCGGCCCTTGAAGTCGAGGTTCAGCCCGCTGAAGTACGAGATCTGGCGGACGGACGTCTTCGACGAGCCGACGGCGAAGTTGGCGGTCGTGGCGTTCAGGTCATTCAGCCCGGGCACGGCGATGGTGGTGCCGGATCCGCTGGTGCCCTGGTTGTCCTGCTGCTCGTAGAGCGTGCGCAGCGACAGCCGGGCGCTCAGGTCGCGGATGTCGCGCTTGAGCACCGCGCCCGCGCCCGTGTTGTACGACTGGGCGAGGAAGGTGCCGCGCGACCCGAACCCGTCGGTCACGGCCTGGCTGAACACCGTGTTGCGGGTGCCGCGGTCGCGGATGAAGCTCGACAGCGAGTTGGACCGGTCGGCGTTGAAGTTGGCGTCGAGGTCCAGCCAGGTGGCCGCCTGGAAGCGCACCGTGGTGGCGCCGATGAAGCGGTCGCTCTCGTCCGTCTGGCGCGAGGTGAGGAACGAGTAGAGCGGGTTGCCGTTCTGCTGCGCCTGGTTGGCCAGGTTGGGGCGCACGTACAGGCGGCCCAGGTTGTCGTTGGCCAGGATGTTGACGTTGGCCGGCGTGCGGGTCACCGCGAAGAAGCCGGTCGCGTTGCCGCCGCCGTCGCCGAACTCCGTCCCCGACTGGTTGGCGCCGTCGGCCCAGCTCCGGCTGTAGAACGTGTTGGCCGTGACGGTCCACCGGTCGCCGAGCTGCTGGTCGGCGTTCACGCGCACCGACTGGCGGCGGAAGCCGGTGAGGCCGCGGATGGCCGCCTCCTGGTTGAACGCGTTCACGCTCGCGAACACCGACGTCTTGCCGTACCGCCCCGTGACGTCGACCTGGTTGTTCAGGAGCTGGTTGTCGGTCGTGATCTGGTCGAGCGTGTTGTACGTGCGCGGGAACTGGTAGGCCTGGAACGAGTTCCGGAGCTGGTTGCGCGTCGGGGCGAGCGCGATGCCGCCGTCGCCGAGCAGGCCGACCGGATTGAGCGCGTTGTCGATGCCGTTCTGGTTGATGCGGAGCGTCTCGGCGTCCCAGTCCACGGTCTGCTGGCAGGCGCCGGCCGGCACCCCGCCGGTCCCGCTCACGCAGTAGCGGCGCCCGGTCTCGTCGAGCAGCAGGTTGGTGTAGCGGGCGAGCGGCGGCCTGCGCGGGATGTCGCCGGCGCCGTACTCGGTGCGGAAGCCCACGCGCGTGCCGTCGCGGGCGCCGCGGCCCGACTTCGTGCGGATCTGGATCACGCCGTTGCCCGCGCGCGAGCCGTAGATCGACGCGGCGGCCGCGCCCTTCACCACCTCCACGCTCTCGATGTCGAGCGGGTTGAGGTCGGGCACGCCGCTCTGCAGCATCACGCCGTCGAGGATGTAGAGCGGCTCCTGCGAGCGGCCCGAGGCGTTGATCGAGGTCGGGCCGCGGAGCACCACGGCCGGCGCGGCGCCCGGACGGCCGGAGTTGTTCACGATGTTCGCGCCCGGGACCTTGCCCTGGAGCTGCGAGATCGGGTTGGCCGCCGGCACGGGCATGTCGGCCGCGTTCACCTGGCTGACCGCGTACGGGATCTTGCGCGCCTCGGTCGCGACCGTCGTCCCGGTGACCACCACCTCGGTGAGCCGGTTGGCGTCGGTCACGAGCGTGAACTGCTGCGCCTGGCGCCCGGCCGACAGCGTGACCTGGCGGCGCTGCGCGATGAACCCGATGTAGCGCACCAGCAGCGTGGCGCTCTGGCCGCGGACGCGGGCCGCGGGCACGCTCAGCGTGAAGTTGCCCGTGCTGTTGGTCAGCCCGCCGATGCCCAGCTCCGACAGGAGCACCGTGGCCCCGACGACGGGCTGGCCGCGGTCGCTGATGACGCGCCCGGTGACGACGGCTTCCTGCGCCTGCGCCCGTCCGGGCGCCGCGACGGCGCCCACCGCGGCCGCGGCCACGACGAGCCCGACGACGTTCCTCCTCTGCATGCCCTGCTCCTCTGGTGCGCTGTGGGTCCGCCGCGGGATGGGTGCGACGGTACAAGCGGGGGACGGCGAGCGGGCGCGGCCGGACCCCGGCGCACCCACGCCCGGCCGCCATCAAGCACGACCGGGGACAAACGCCGGCAGCCCGACGCGGCCAGGGCCGGGGGTCGGACGCCGGTGAAACTCTGAGAAGACGTGCGGGGTAGTGCGCGCGCGGCGGGAAGGAGAGCCGCGAGGCCCGGCGCCGCCGGGCCCCGTGGGCCGGCGCGCCGGTACGTGAGGCGAGACCCGGCGATGTGTGGCCGCGTCACCGACTCGGCTGTTTTCGTTGCCGAGCGGTCGCAACGTGATCGGGGGCACAACCGGACGCAAGCCGCTCCGGTTCCCCTCCGGCGCGCCCGGGCGCGGAGCTAGGGCATTCTTACTGACCTAGTGTAACAGCCCCGCTCCCTCGCCGGCGTGCTCGCCCTCGGCCGGTCGGTGCAGGTAGAAGCCCTGCACCAGATGCACGCCGAGCCCGCGCACCGCGTCGAACTCCTCGGCGCGCTCCACCCCCTCGGCGATCACCATCGCCCCCTGGTCGTTGGCGAACTTCACCATCGTCTCCACCAAGTTCTGCTTGATGAAGTTCGCGTCGATGCTCGCGATCAGCGACATGTCGAGCTTGATGAAGTCCGGCTCGAGGTTGGCGATCGAGCCGAGCCCCGCGTAGCCCGACCCCGCGTCGTCCACGGCGAACCGGAACCCGGCGTCGCGGAAGGCGCGCAGGCGCTCCCGGAACTTGGGATAGTCCTTGATCGCCGTGCGCTCGGTGATCTCGATGACCACGCGCCGCGGGTCGTCCACCGCAAGTTGCCGCTCCGTAAACTCCGGATCGGCGAAGTCCTGCGGGTCGACGTTGAGGAACAGGAGCTCGCCGCGCGAGAGCCGGGTCGCCATCCCCTCCACCGCGCGCGTCCGGCACAGCCGGCTCAGCTCCCAAAGCAGGTCGGCCTCGGCGGCGACCTCGAACATCACCTCCGGGCTCCGGAGCGCGCGCAGTACCCCCCGCGCCAGCGCCTCGTACCCGAACACCCGCCGCGTCGCCGCCTCCACGATCGGGTGGTAGTCCACGTACACGAGCCCGTCGCGCAGGCTCGCCCGCAGGTCGGCCACCTTGCGCGCCCGCTCGCGCTCGGCCACGCTCTTGGCCGCGTTGGCCGCCTCACGGATCCCGCGGTAGACCAGCCGCTCCAGCCGCACCTTGGGGTTGTGGTACACGTGCGCCACGCCGACGTAGATGTCGAACAGCGCGGCTACCTCCTCCCCGTGCGCCGCCTCGATCCGGGCCGCGACGTGCGCCGCCAGCCCGCCCGACAGCTCGGTGATCTCGGCATCGGTGGCCGCGGGGCGTCCGGCGGCGGGGACGTGGAAGAGCACCACGTCGGCGTCGTTCGTGTAGGTCACGAGCGCCCGCGAGTTGGCCAGCGCCGTCCCCCCGATGAACCCACGCACCGCCTCGGCCGTGGTCTCCAGCACCGCGTCTAGCCGCTCCCAGCCGTAGATCTCTTCCAGCTTGGAATAGCGCACGAAGTTGAGGTAGAGCACCACCAGCTCCCCGCGCTCCGTGATCCCCGCCCGCGACCGCTCGATGGCGACCGGGAGCGTCGGCAGCCCGGTGCGCGCGTCGTAGAGCAGGTGCTCGAACTCAGCGCGCTCGATCCGGTCGGCCGTGGCGGCGGCGCCGCCGGGCGCCGCCCGGGTGAGCGCGGTGCGCACACGCGCGGCCACCTCGTCCGCCGTGCCCGGGAGCACGTACCAGTCGTCGGCGCGCAGCTCGGCCGCTCGCCGGCGCGCGGTCTCGTCGGCGCACCCGACCACCACGGCCACGCCGGCCCGCCGCGCGGCGGTGACGGCGTCGCGCACGGCGTTGGGGTTGTCGGTCGTGACCACGACGGTGCGCGCGTCTGGCGTGGCGAGGACGCCGGCGCCCAGTTCGCGCGCCGGACAGACGCAGGTGCGCCACCCGCCCATCGCCGCGGCGGCGGCGCGCACGACGTCGGCGGCGACCCCTTCCGCGCCCTCCTCGGCGCCCGCGTCGGTGATGAGCGCCGGCGCGTAGTCTCCCCGTCCGCCTGCGCCGCCCGTCACGGCTGTGCCGGCGGGCGTCACGCCTCGGCGGGGGTGGCCGGGAGCGGCGGCGGGAGCAGGGCGGCGTTGCGCTCGACCGTGGCCGCCAGCTTGGGCAGGTCGAACGGCTTGGTCACGTAGTCGTCGGCGCCCGTCTGCAGCGCCTGACGCTTGTCGTCCCACTCGTCGAGCGCGGTCACCATGATGATGCGCACCCGCTTGCCCAGGGCGGGGTGCTGGCGCATGAGCCGGCACACCTCCCAGCCGTCGCGCCCGGGCATCATCACGTCGAGCAGGACGAGCGCCGGGCGGACCTCCTCGAACCGGGCCATCGCCTCGTCGCCGTCGTGGGCCACGGTGATGGGGTAGCCGCGCGCGCCGAGGTAGTGGGCGATGATCTCGGTGTTGTCGAAGTTGTCGTCGACGACGAGGATGGGCGGGCGCTCGGGCATGGGCGGGCGGTGGGGGAGGACGGCCGGACGCAGGAGCAGGACCCGCGCCCGAACGCCCGACGCCCCCCGGCGGGCGGGCCGGGGGGCGTCGGGCGAACGCGCGGGGTCGTCCGGGGCGGCCGTTACGGCGAGGTCGCCGGTGTGATTTGCCCTCGGGCAGCCCCGAGCGGGTTGGCGATGGTCCGGACGACGACGAACGCCGTCCCACCCCGGATGCGCCGGATCAGCGAGTCATAGGTGAACGGGGCGACGAAGACCGTCCCGGTCCGGCTGATCGTGCCGGCGCGCACGACCCGGTTGCTGTCGACGTTCACGCCGGCCGCGCTCGTGAAGAGCGTGGTCATGACGACGCCGCTATCGGCGGCCGTCCCGGCCTGGATCTGCAGCCGGGTGACGAGCGGGAAGCCGCTGCCGACAACCTCGTAGTTCATCGCGTTGGTGTCCTGCACGACGAACCGGGCGGTGGCGGCCCCGGAACCCGTCGCCGCCGGGCGCGCGGCGGCCGCGGTAAGCTGCGCCGCGAACGTCCCCTTCGCAGCCGAGGGGGAGAGGATCGGGAAGTCCTGCCCGCACGCCGCCGCCGCAAGGGCGCAGCACGCGATGGTCGCGGTGAGGCCGAGTCGCTGGGTCATGGTGGTCAGGCGTTGCGGTTCAGGCACTGCCCGCCGGCGGCCCGGAACTCGGGGTTGTTCGTCTCGTTGAAGGGCACCGGGAAGTTCACGTCGGGCCCGTAGGCGCCGCCCTTCTGGTGCGCCCCGGTCGGGAACACGGTCTCGGCGCCGCGGCCGTACTGCCGGATCAGGCGGCGCATGTCGCCGAGCCGGTGGCCGTCGAGGAAGAACCAGTAGGCGCGCTCGCGAAAGAGCTGGTCCACCTGGTCGGCGGACGCCGCGGGCGCCGTGAGGGCGGGGAGCGGGGCGAGCGGCGGCGGGTTGACGGCGGCCGTCGGCGGGGACAGCAGCAGGGTCGGCAGGTTGGCCCGCAGCGTGTTGAGCGTCGACACGTAGTCGCCGCCCGCGCGCTGCAGGTTCTCCGCCTCGATCAGCCGCGCCTCGATGCCGCTCGCCAGCAGCGCCGGGGCCGAACGGCTCTGGTACTTGGTCTGGATCCACATGGGCGTCGAGCCGTCCGCCCCGACCGCGAGCGCCCCGGCCCCGCGGACCAGGAAGATGCGCGGGTCCGTCGCGCCGTCGGTGCGGTACGGAAGCCCGTTCACCCCCTCACGGATTTGGGTACCACCGGTCGAGAACCGGGGGAACACGTTCGTAACCTGGAAGACCGGGTTGTTCTGCCGGGGGCTGTTCTCCGAGAAGAACAGGGTGTAGCGGTAGGTCGTCGGCACGTCGGCTACCGCCGCCGCGGCCTGGGCGAACTGCCCGAGGTCGAGGAGCGCCCGGCCGCGTCCGACGCGGGCCAGGTTGATGATGCGCGTCTGGGCGGCCGTCGGCGAGGACGGCGTGCCGATGAGCTGCAGTGCCGAGTCGAACTTCGCGACCGCGATCTGGAACAGTTGAGCGTTCGTCTGCGGCGCGCCGTAGATCTCGCGCTGCGTCTGCACTTCGAACGTGCTGACGGGCACGCCGTTGCAGTAGACCTCGCCGAGGAAGATGTGCCCGTAGCCGGACAGCGCGAGCACCTCCGAGCGCCCGAGCGCCGTCGGGTCACCCGTCGAGTAGAGCGACGCGGCGCGGTTTGCCGACGCGCGCGCGCGCTGCAGGTTGACGTATACCCCGTTCAGCGTGCCGTTCGTGGGGTCCATGTTGCGGTAGTCCACCTCGAAGCGCGTCGGGAACGTCTCCGCCCACACGAACTCGTCGCCGAGTAGCCCGGTGGTGGTGATCATCCCGTCTTCGAGCCCCGCGCCGAGCGCCACCTGCAGGTCGCTGATGGCGCCATTCAGCACGGCGGGGAGGGCGGCCGGCGTGCTCACCGACCCCGGCGTGGCCACGTCGACGTCCTCGACCTCGAGCAGGCTGTCCGGGTTGCAGCCCACCACGCCGAACAGCGCGGCAGCACCCACCGCCCACGACGCCCGACGCACCCGGGCGAGGGCGCGCGCCCCCGACCCAACGGTTGCTGTAGTCATATGCTGTGAAGGGCTCATGTCAGAAGTTCGCCGTGATGCGCGCCGTGTAGCGGCGGGGGGGCGGGTTGGTCAGGAAGTCGAACGTGGTGAAGTTCGCGCCGTTGTTGCTGTTCACCTCGGGGTCGAAGCCCGTGTAGGGGCTCCACAGGGCGAGGTTGCGGCCGGCCAGCGTGAGCGCGAGCCCGCGCACGCGGGCCAGGCGCGCGACCCGCTGCGGTAGCGCGGCGGTCAGGGCCAACTCCGACAGGCGGACGAACTCGGCGTTCTCGATGTAGCCGGCGCTGGAGCCCATGCCGCGCGCCACCGCCTTGACCTGCTCCGACAGCGGCGAGCGACGGTCCCAGAAGTCGGGCCCGTTGGCGAAGCCGCCGTTGTTGCGGAACTCGCGCGTGTTGTTCCACTGCTTGACGCCGCCGCGGTAGTTCACCAGGGCGTTGATGGTGAAGTTCCGGAAGACCGTCATGTTGCTCAGGAACGACATCTCGCGCGTCGGGATCGGGCTGCCGAGGTACTCGAGCGAGTCGCTCAGGACCACCTCGCAGCGCGGCCCGCCCGTCTGCTGCGGGTTGGCCACGCCCGCGTACGTCGGGCAGTTGATGCGGCTGATCAGCCCGTCGCCGTTGAGGTCGCTGTAGCTGACGATCTTGCGCTGGAAGAACCCGCCCGCCGGGTAGCCCTCGCGCAGGAACTGGCGCGCGTTGTTGAGCGGGATGGGCGCGATGCCGTTCCCGAGTGGCCCGACCTCGTTGCGGAAGGTGGTCAGGTTGACCGTCTGGTCGAACGTGAAGTTGCGGCTCTGCACCAGCGTCGCCGTGACCGCGCCCTCGAAGCCGCGCGTGGACATGCTCGACACGTTGATGAACTGCGTCGCCGAGACGCCGAGCGAGGGCGCGAGGTTCCGGGCCACCAGCAGGTCGCGGGTGTTGCGGTCGTACCCGGTGAGCTCGATGCGCAGGCGCTCCTTGAGGAACGTCGCCTCGACGCCGCCCTCCAGCTCGCCGGCGATCTCCGGCCGCAGGCTCGCGTTGCCGGTCGTGTTGAACACCGCCGCCGGGATGCTCGCGTCAGGCGCCGTGGCGTTGACGGCCACCGGGGAGAACGTCGTGAACGCCTGGCGGAAGTTGGGCCGGTTGCCGGCGCGGCCGTACCCGGCGCGCACCCGCAGCGTGCCGAGCCAGTCCGGCTTCTTGAAGAACGGCTCCTCGCTCAGCACCCACGACACGTTCGCCGAGGGGTAGTACACGAGCGAGAAGTCGTCGCCGAACACGCTCGACTCGTCCGCGCGCATGCCGAGCGTGACGAACAGCCGGTCGCGCGCCTCGAACCGCTGCTCCACGTAGCCCGCGGTCGTGCGGACGCGCGAGTTCACCTCGTTGACCGAGAAGCGCGCGTTCGTGCCGTTCAGCGAGCTCACCCCGGGCAGGAGGACCGCGCCGAACGCGTCGGTGCGGGCGCTGCGTTCATCGAGATACTGGACGCCCACCGTCGTGTTAGACCGCAGCCACCGGAAGGGCTGGGCCGTGCCGATCAGCGAGAGCTGGAGGTTGTAGTTCGGCTGGAAGCTGCGCTCCTGGAACCGCGACCCCTCGATCGATGCCGCGTTGAGGAACACGGTGTTGGGCGGCACCAGCGTCTGCGAGTACCGGTTCGTCAGGTCCGCGCCGCCGCGCAGGGTGGCCTGGAGCCAGCTGGTCGGCTTGTAGTTGTTAGTCGTGCCGATGGTGAGGCGCCCCACGTCCTGCTGCTGCCGCTGGGCGAAGTACTGCGTCACCGGCACGTTCGTGGTGACGTAGCCGCGGCTGAGCGAGTCGTTCCGGGTCGTAGGCCCGCACTCCAGGATCGTCCGGATCGTCTCCCGGTTACAGTCGAAGGCGATGCCGAGCAAGCCTGCCGACATGAAGCCGGCGAACGCGTTGTCGTTGATCGGCAGCCCGTTGGCGCTCTGCACGTACCCGATGCTGACGTTCGAGTTGAGCGTCGGCAGCAGGTTGGCCGTGACGTTGGCGCGCAGGTTGGTGCGGTTCAGGAAGTTCGGCTGGGTGATGCCGTTGATCCGCTCGTGCTCCCCCGACAGGAAGAACTGGTAGTCGTTGGAACCGCCCGAGACGCTGACGCCGCCGGTCCCGTTGCCGCCGGTGCGGAACGGGCTCGCGTTGGCGAACGGCGAGTTGGTGTAGAGCGTGTCTGGCGTCACGCAGGTGCGGAGCGCCTGGGCCTCGATCGAGCACGCGCCGACGCGGCCGCCAGCGGCGTTGCGTCCCACCTGCCGGTAGTTCACCGACTGCAGCGGATCGGCCAGGGGCACCGGAGTGGTCTGGCGCCCGCCTTCACCCCAGACGTTCCATGCCGGACGCCCGGCCCGTCCGCGCTTCGTGGTGATCTGGAGGACGCCGTTGGCGGCGCCCGTCCCGAACAGCGCCGTCGCCGCCGGCCCCTTGAGAACTTCGATGTTCTCGATCTCCTCGGGGTTGATGTCCTCGAAGCGCGAGACCTGCTGGCCGCCGACGCCGATGGTCAGACTGCCCGTGCTGTTGTTCGCGATCACGCCGTCGATCACGAGCAGCGGGTCGTTCGACAGGCTCAAACTCGAGACGCCGCGGAGGCGGATGCGCGAGCCGGTGCCCGCCGTGCCGCCCGGCGCCTGCACGATCACGCCGGGGGTGCGCGCGGCCAGCACCTGCCCGAGGTTCTGGACGTTGGCCAGGTTGAACGTCGTGGTGTCGATGTTGGACGCCGACACGCCCGACTCGCGCCGGCGCTGCGTCACACCGGTCGCCGAGACCACCACCTGCTCCAGTTGCGACGCGGAGCGCTCCAGCTCGAGGTTGGCGACCGCATTCCCGCCCGCGGTCACCGTCACGGTCTGACTGATCGCCCCGTAGCCGATGCGGCGCGTCCGCACCGTCACGGTCCCCACGGGCACCCCGGTGATCCGGTACTGGCCGGCCTCGTTGGTCGTCGCACCGCGGGTCGGACTGACGAACACCTGCACGCCGGCGAGGGGCTGGCGTCCGTCGCGGTCTACCACCCGCCCGGTGACGGTGCCCGTCGTGGCTTGCGCGTACAGTGCCGACGGCGCTGCGCCCACGGCGGCCAGCAGCCACGTGGTCTTTCGTGTCATTCGGTCATCCCCCCCGCCCCTCTCGCAAAAGAAGCCTGCCGCCCGGTACCGGCCGGACCGGGCGCCCTGCGTGGTCGACTCACGTGCAGACCCGGGAACGGCCCGGCGCGTCACCTACGCCCGCCAAAGGGTTGCCGGAACGGCCGAGGGGCCGGGCGAACACGTCGCCCGGCCCCTGGGCCCCACCGCTGGCAGTGCGCCCGCGGTTACAGCGCCGTCGCCCGTTCGGTGACCACGCGCACCTGATTGTCCACCACCTGCAGGAAGCCGCCCTCGACCTGGAACCGCGTCGGGGCCGCCCCCGCGGGGCCGCCCGTGAGCCTCAGCACGCCGCGGCCGAGGAGCGTCATCATCGGCGCGTGCCCGGTGAGGATCCCCACCTCGCCGTCGAACGCCGGCGCCACCACGCCCTCCGCCTCACCCTCGTAGAGCGTCCGCTCCGGCGAGATCACGCTGACCCGGACCATGCGTTAGGCCTTCGCCAGCCGCTCGGCGTTGGCGATCACGTCCTCGACCCCGCCGGCCATGAAGAACGCCTGCTCCGGCAGGTGGTCGAACTCGCCCTGCGTCAGCCGCTCGAACGAGCTCACCGTCTCCTCCAGCTTCACGTACTTGCCCGGGATGCCCGTGAACTGCTCGGCCACCGCGAACGGCTGCGACATGAAGCGCTGGATGCGGCGCGCGCGCGCCACGATGCGCTTGTCGTCCTCGCTCAGCTCGTCCATGCCGAGGATGGCGATGATGTCCTGCAGCTCCTTGTAGCGCTGCAGGATGCGCTGCACCTCGGTGGCCACGCGGTAGTGGCGCTCGCCCAAGTATTGGGCGTCGAGGATGCGGCTCGTCGAGTCGAGCGGGTCCACCGCCGGGTAGATGCCCAGCTCGGTGATCTTGCGGTTGAGCACGACCGTGGCGTCCAGGTGCGCGAACGCGGTCGCCGGCGCCGGGTCGGTGAGGTCGTCGGCGGGGACGTAGATCGCCTGCACGCTCGTGATCGAGCCGTTGCGCGTCGACGTGATGCGCTCCTGCAGCTCGCCCATCTCGGTGGCCAGCGTCGGCTGGTAGCCTACCGCCGACGGCATGCGGCCGAGCAGCGCCGACACCTCAGAGCCCGCCTGCGTGAAGCGGAAGATGTTGTCCACGAACACGAGCACGTCCGCGCGCTCCTGGTCGCGGAAGTACTCCGCCACCGTGAGGCCCGCGAGGCCCACGCGGAGCCGCGCGCCCGGCGGCTCGTTCATCTGCCCGTAGATGAGCGCCACCTTGTCGAGGATCCCCGCCTCCTGGAACTCCAGGTACAGGTCGTTCCCCTCGCGCGTGCGCTCGCCCACGCCGCAGAACACCGACTTGCCGCCGTGCCCCTTGGCGACGTTGTTGATCAGCTCCTGGATGACCACCGTCTTGCCCACGCCGGCGCCGCCGAAGAGCCCGATCTTCCCGCCCTTCACGAACGGCGCGATCAGGTCGATGACCTTGATGCCGGTCTCGAAGACCTCGGTCTTGGGCTCCAGGTCGACGAACTCGGGGGCGCCGCGGTGGATCGGCCACCGCTCGGCGTCAGCCGGGATCTCGGCGCCGTTGTCCACCGGCTCGCCGAGCACGTTGAGGATGCGGCCTAACGCCGGCGCGCCCACGGGCACCGAGATCGGCGCGCCGGTGTCGGCGACCTCCATCCCGCGCACCACCGCGTCCGTGCTGCTCATGGCCACCGCGCGCACCGCGTTCCGCCCGATGTGCTGCTGCACCTCGGCCGTCACGTTGATGCGGCTGCCGTCCGGCGCCGTCGTGCTGATGCGGAGGGCGTTGTAGATCTCGGGCAGGTGCTCGGCCTCGAACTCGACGTCGAGGACCGGGCCGATGACCTGCACCACCTTGCCGATGTTCTGCGTGGCGACCGCGGTTGCCATGATTGTATCCGTTGAATGTTGGGGCGGGTCTCAGACCCGCCCTTACAACGCCGCCGCGCCGCCCACGATCTCCGCGATCTCCTGCGTGATCTGCGCCTGGCGGGCCCGGTTGTACGTGCGCTTGAGCAGGTTGAGGATCTCGCCCGCGTTGTCCGTCGCGCTCTTCATCGCCGTGCGCCGCGCGCCCTGCTCGGCGGCCGCCGTCTCGACGAGCGCGCGGTACACCGTGTTCCGCACGTAGAGCGGGAGCAGCTCCGTCAGGATCGCCTCGGGCGACGGCGTGAGCAGGTAGTCGCGCTGGCGCGCCGCGCCCGCCGAAGGCGGCTCCACGGGCAGCACCTGCAGCGTCGTCGGCGGCGTGGAGAGCGCGGAGTTGAACTTCGCGTGCACCACGTACACCGCGTCGAGGTTCCCCGCAACGAAGTCCGCCATCAGCGCGTCCACGATCGACGCCGCGTCCTCCGCCGTCGGCCGGTCGGTGATGTCGGTCCGCTCGGCGGCGAGCGCGCGCCCCACGTAGCGGAAGTAGCCGATCCCCTTGCGGCCGACCACGTGCACGTCGACGCTCGCGCCCTGCTGCTCCAACTGCGCGACGCGGGCGCGGGCTTCCTTGATCAGGTTCGCGTTGAACCCGCCGGCGAGGCCGCGGTTGCTCGTGAGCAGCACCACGGCCGCGCGCCGCACGCGCGCCGGCCGCCGGAGCAGCGGGAAGCGCTCGGCCAGCTCGGCCGAGTTGAGGCGCGCGAGCACCTCGCCGAGCGCGGCCGCGTAGGGCCGGGCGGCCACCACGCGGTCCTGTGCCCGCTTCATCTTGCTGGTGGCCACCATCTCCATCGTACGCGTGATCTTGCGCGTGTTCTCGACGGACTTGATGCGCCCCTTGAGTTCGCGACCCTTGGCCATGCGGGCTCCGGACTACTTCGCCGAGGTGCCGAACAACTTGTTGTAGCCGGCGATCGCCGCCTTGAGGTCGCCCTCGACGTCCTTGCCCACGGCCTTGCTCGTGCGGATGGCGTCGCCCACCTGCGGGTACTGCGTGGCGGCGTACTCCAGGAAGCCGCGCTCCCACTCGCGCACCCGCGCCGTCGGCACGTCGTCGACGTAGCCGTTGGTCACCGCGTAGAGCACCATCACCTGCTGCTCCACCGCGTAGGGCGCGTACTGCGGCTGCTTGAGGATCTCGACCGTGCGCGCGCCGCGGTCGAGCTGGCGGCGCGTGGCGGCGTCGAGGTCCGAGGCGAAGGCGGCGAACGCCTCCAGCTCGCGGTACTGCGCCAGGTCGAGGCGCAGGCGGCCGGCCACGCTCTTCATGGCCTTGGTCTGCGCCGAGCCGCCCACGCGGCTCACCGAGATGCCCACGTTCACCGCCGGGCGGACGCCCGAGTTGAACAGGTCGTTCTCGAGGAAGATCTGGCCGTCGGTGATCGAGATGACGTTGGTCGGGATGTACGCCGACACGTCGCCCGCCTGCGTCTCGATGATCGGCAGCGCGGTCAGCGAGCCGCCCGGCTTGAGGATCTCCTTGCCGTCCACCACGCCCTCGTCCTCGCGCAGCTTGGCGGCGCGCTCCAGCAGGCGCGAGTGGAGGTAGAACACGTCGCCGGGGTACGCCTCGCGCCCCGGCGGGCGGCGCAGCACGAGCGAGATCTGGCGGTAGGCCGCGGCCTGCTTGGTCAGGTCGTCGTACACCGCGAGCGTCGGACGCCCCTCGTTGTACATGAAGTACTCGGCCATCGCCGCGCCCGAGTAGGGCGCGATGTACTGCATGGGCGCCGGGTCGCTCGCCGTGGCCACGACCACGATCGTGTACTCCAGCGCGCCGGCCGCGCGCAGCCGCTCCACCACGCCGGCCACCGTCGAGGCCTTCTGCCCGATGGCGACGTAGACGCAGACGACGCCCTGCCCCTTCTGGTTGATGATCGTGTCGATCGCGA
>ERZ1066118.1057-NODE-1057-length-19555-cov-5.904359_pt1 | contig 19555 bp, 14 predicted proteins | sample MGYA00382765_ERZ1066118 | MGnify/ENA primary metagenome ERZ1066118 (study PRJEB33369, sample SAMEA5778348) | biofilm metagenome | biome: Industrial cooling water; feature: Water cooling tower basin; material: Biofilm | place: United Arab Emirates | collected...
CAAGGAACGCTTCCTGACGCCGCTGGTCGAAGGCCGCGCGCGTTCGGCCTTTTTCATGACCGAACCGGCCGAGCTGAACGGCGCGGGCGCGGACCCATCGATGATGATCACCACCTGCCGCAAGGATGGCAATCATTGGGTGGTGAACGGCAAGAAGTGCTTCATCACCGGGGCCGAAGGCGCGAAGGTCGGGATCGTGATGGCGAAGTCCGAAGACCCCGACAGTGCGGGCGGGGCCTGCATGTTCCTCGTCGACCTGCCCGATCCCGCGATACGGATCACCGGCGTGCCCAACACCATCGACAGCTCGATGCCCGGCAGCCACGCCGAGATCACCATCGACAATCTGCGCATCCCCGCCGACCAGATGCTCGGCGATGCGGGCGAGGGGTTCAAGTATGCGCAGATCCGCCTCAGCCCTGCGCGGCTGTCGCACTGCATGCGCTGGCTCGGCGGCTGCATCCGCGCGCAGGAAATCGCGACGGATTATACCAACCGCCGAATGTCCTTCGGGAAAGCGCTGATCGACCACGAGGGCGTGGGCTTCATGCTCGCCGAGAACATGATCGATTTGAAGCAATGCGAGCTGATGATCGACTGGTGCGCCGGCGTGCTCGACACCGGGTCGCTGGGCACGGTCGAAAGCTCGATGGCCAAGGTCGCCGTGTCCGAGGCGCTGATGCGGGTCGCGGACAAGTGCGTGCAGGTGATGGGCGGGACGGGCGTCACCGACAAGACCATCGTCGAGACCATGTTCCGCGAAATCCGCGCCTTCCGCATCTATGACGGGCCGACCGAAGTCCACAAGTGGAGCCTCGCCAAGAAGCTGCGGCGCGACTGGAAGGCTGCGCAAGAGAACTAGCGGCGCGGTTGCTTTGTCGCAGGCCTTGGACGACACAGGGGCGGCATGAGTGTGGCACAATCTCCAGCCTGGCGCTTCGCGGTCGACCGCGGCGGGACATTCACCGATGTTGTTGCCACCACGCCCGATGGGCAGCTGGTGACAGCCAAGCTGCTGTCGGAAAATCCGGGGCATTATGCCGATGCGGCGTCCGAGGCGGTGCGGCGGCTGATGGCGCAGCACGGTGAGGGGCCGATCGCCGAACTGAGGATCGGTACCACGGTCGCCACCAATGCGCTGCTCGAAAGGAAGGGCGAGCGGCTGGCGCTGGCGATTACCCGCGGTTTTGGCGATGCCCTGCGGATCGGCACGCAGGCGCGCCCGCACATCTTCGCGCGCCATATCGTGCTGCCTGAACAGCTTCCGACGAAGGTCGTGGAGATCGACGAGCGGGTGGCGGTCGACGGGACGGTTCTTCGTCCGCTCGATGAAGCTGCCGCCCGCGCTGCCTTTGCCGCGCTGCGGGGCGAGGGCTTCGATGCCCTCGCTATCGTGCTGATCCACGGCTGGCAGCACCGCGCGCACGAGGCGCAGCTCGCCGCCATCGCGCGCGAAATGGGCTTCGCGCAGGTCAGCGTCAGCCACGAGGTCGCCCCGCTGATCCGGCTGATCCCGCGCGGAGATACGACCGTGGTGGACGCCTACCTCTCGCCGGTTCTGAGGCGCTACACCGACCGGCTCGCCGCGAGCCTTCCGGAGACCGGTGCGCTCCGCTTCATGCAATCGAACGGAGGGCTGGCGGAAGTCGGCGCGTTCCGGGGGAAGGACGCGATCCTCTCCGGGCCCGCCGGGGGCGTCGTGGGCATGGTCGCGGCGTGCGAGCGCCTCGGCCACTCGCGCCTGATCGGCTTCGACATGGGCGGCACCAGCACCGATGTCGCGCATTTCGCGGGCGAGGTGGAGCTGACCGGCGACAGCGTGGTTGCGGGCGTCAGGGTCGCCGCGCCGATGATGCAGATCCACACGGTGGCGGCGGGCGGCGGCTCGATCTGCCGCTTCGATGGGTCGCGCTTCCGTGTCGGCCCTGAAAGCGCGGGCGCCGACCCTGGCCCGGCCTGCTATCACAAGGGCGGGCCGCTGACGATGACGGACTGCAACCTGTTTCTGGGGCGGATCGACCCCGCGTTCTTTCCGGCGGTGTTCGGTTCCCTAGGCGATCAGCCGCTCGATGCTGACGCTGCCCGCGCTCGGCTGGAAGAGGTCGCTGAGGCCTTGCCCGAACCGCGCAGCCTCCAGACAATCGCCGAGGGGTTCCTCGCCATCGCCATCGACAACATGGCGGCGGCCATTCGAAAAATCTCGGTCGCGCGAGGGCATGACGTGACGACCTATGCGCTCGCCTGTTTCGGCGGGGCGGGCGGGCAGCATGCTTGCCGCGTCGCCGACGCGCTGGGGATGGAGACCGTGCTGGTCCACCCGCTCGCCGGGATGCTCTCGGCCTACGGCATCGGCTTGGCGCCGGTGAAGGCGATCCGCGAGATCACCCTGATGAGGCCGCTGGGCGAGAGTTTCGCCGATGACCTCGCCGCGCTGGAGGGACAGGCGCGCGGCGATCTGCTGGCGCAGGGCATTGCCCCTGATGCTATCCGCCTCGCGCCCGCCGCGCGGCTACGCTTTGCCGGGAGCGACAGCCTGCTCGCGGTTCCCTGCGAGGCCCCCGAGAGCATGGACGCCGCCTTCCGCCGCCTGCACCGCGAGCGCTTCGGCTATTCCGATGCGGATGGCACGATCATCGTCGAGGCACTGAGCGTCGAGGCGTCGGGGCTGGCGGGCGGGCTGGCCGCAGCTCGCGCCATTCCCGAAACCACCGCCGCGACAGCGCCGCTGCTGCCGGGCGCATGGCCCGTCATGGCGCGCGCGGGAATGCGGGCGGGCGAGGTTGTCCAAGGGCCGCTGCTGATCATCGACCCCGGCTCGACCACCGTGGTCGAGGAGGGCTGGCAGGCAGTGCTCGCGCGTGAAGGCAGCCTCGTCCTCACCCGCGCCGTCCCGCTTGTCCGTGAGCGCGCGGCGGGGACGGCGGTCGATCCCGTCCGGCTCGAAATTTTCAACAACCTCTTCATGGCCATCGCCGAGGAAATGGGCGTGGTGCTGCAATCCACCGCGACATCGGTGAACATCAAGGAGCGGCTCGATTTCTCCTGCGCGTTGTTCGACCGCACGGGAGCACTGATCGCCAACGCGCCGCATATCCCGGTGCATCTGGGGAGCATGGGCGATGCAATCGCCCGCGTCATCGAAGCGCGCGGGGCTGCGCGGGACGGGCGGGGCTTCCGGCAAGGGGATGCTTATGTTCTCAACGATCCCTATCGCGGCGGGACGCATCTGCCCGATATCACCGTGATCGTGCCGGTGTTCTACGCTGGCGAGAGCGATGAGCCCGATGCCTTCGTCGCTGCGCGAGGCCACCACGCCGATATCGGCGGGATCGCGCCGGGCTCAATGCCACCCGAAAGCCGCACCATCGCCGAAGAGGGCGTGCTGATCGACAACGTGCTGCTGGTGGACGAAGGACGCTTTTGCGAGGCGGATTTGCGGGCGGCGCTGGCAGCGGCGGAACACCCGGCCCGCAATCCCGACCGCAATCTTTCGGACCTGCGCGCCCAACTTGCCGCTTGCACGCGCGGGGCGGATTTGCTGGCGCGGACGGCGCGCGAATATGGCGCCGACGTTCTGGCGGCCTACATGAACCACGTCCTCGCCAATGCCGAGGAAAGCGTGCGGCGGCTTATCGGCGGGCTGGAGGACGGCGCTTTCGCCTATCTGATGGATAATGGCGCCGAGGTGCGGGTGGCAATCCGCGTCGACCGTGAGGCCCGCTCGGCGGTGTTCGACTTTACCGGCACCAGCGACCAGCTTCCTGACAATTTCAACGCCCCGAAATCGATCACCCGCGCCGCCGCGCTCTATGTGTTGCGCACGCTGATCGACGATACCATCCCTATGAACGACGGGTGCCTCAGGCCCGTGACGCTGATCGTGCCCGAAGGCTCGATGCTGAACCCGCAGCCGGGCGCGGCAGTGGTGGCAGGGAATGTCGAGACCTCGCAGGTGGTCACCGATGCGCTCTTCGCGGCCACGGGCAGGCTTGCGCCGAGCCAGGGGACGATGAACAACTTCACCTTCGGCAACGCGCGCCACCAGTATTACGAGACGATCTGCGGCGGATCGGGCGCGGGGCCGAACCACCCCGGCACCAGCGCGGTGCAGACCCACATGACCAACAGCCGCCTGACCGATCCCGAAATCCTTGAAACCCGCCTGCCGGTGCGGATCGAGGAATTCGCCATAAGGCGCGGATCGGGCGGGAAAGGTCGGCATCGTGGCGGCGACGGGGTGGTGCGCCGCGTGACCTTCCTCGAACCAATGCGCGCGAACACGCTAGCGAACCGCCGCAAGGTGGCCCCGCGCGGGCTTGCCGGCGGCGGCGACGCGCTCCCCGGACAGAACTGGGTCGACCGCGGCGACGGCACTGTCGAACACCTCGGCGCGACCGGTTCGGCGGAGATGCAGCCGGGCGACACCTTCGTGATCCTGACACCCGGGGGAGGGGGCTTCGGCACATGAACTACTGGCCGCTGGCGGGCATTGCCATCGTCATTCTCGGCTTCGCGCTGCGTTTCAACCCGCTGCTGGTGGTGGTGAGCGCCGCGCTGGCGACCGGCGTGCTGGCGGGCCTCGACCTCCTCGCCGTGATCGAGGCGCTTGGCAAAGCCTTCAACGACAACCGCTACATCTCAATCACATGGATCATCCTGCCGGTGATCGGGCTGCTCGAACGCTACGGCCTCCAGCAGCGTGCCCGCGCATTGATCGAGGGGATGCGCGGGGCGACGATGGGCAAACTGCTGGTCGCCTATCTCGCCTTCCGCCAGCTCGCCTCGGCGCTGGGGATGAAGGACATCGGCGGGCACGCGCAGGCCGTGCGCCCGCTGGTCGCGCCGATGGCCGAAGCGGCGGCAATCAAGACCCATGGCGACCTCGACGCCGCCGCGCGCGACGAGGTCAAGGCCATGGCCGCCGCGACGGACAATGTCGGGCTGTTCTTCGGTGAGGACATCTTCTTCGCCATCGCCTCGATCCTGCTGATCCAAGGCGTGTTTGAAAGCGCAGGCTACCCGCTGACGCCGCTGGAGCTGTCGGTGTGGGCGATTCCGACCGCGCTGTTCGCCTTCGCCATCCATTCGTGGCGGGTGCTGGCCTTCGACCGGCGGTTGGGGAGGGCAAGCGAATGATCACTTACGAGTGGCTCTATCTCCTCGCGGGGGCGGCCTTTGCGATATGGGCGGCGCTTTCGGCGAAGGACGGGCGATGGGGCAATGCCGCCTTCTGGGCACTGCTGGCGGTGAGTTTTGTCTTCGGCAGTCAGCTTTCCGACTTGGCGAATGGGGTGCTGGCGCTCGCGCTTGTGGCCATCGCCGCTTTCGGCGGGCTCAAGCGCAGCGATCCGCCGACGACCTCGCCAGAGGAACGCCGCACGCACGCCGCGCGGCTCGGCAACCGCCTGTTCCTTCCTGCTCTGGTTGTGCCGCTGACCGCCGTGGCGGGGACGCTGCTCTACAATTACACGACGTTCGGCCAGACCGGCCTGTTCGAGGCCCGGCGCGAGACGCTGATCCTGTTCGGCATCGGCGTGCTTGCGGCGCTTGCCGGAGCGATGGCATGGCTGCGACCGCCGCTGATGGCCCCGGCTGAAGAAGGGCGGCGCCTGATCGATTCTATCGGCTGGGCGGCAATACTTCCCCAGATGCTGGCGGCGCTTGGCGCGGTCTTCGCGATTGCCGGCGTCGGCGACATCATCGGCGGCATCGCGCGCGGGGTCATCCCCGAGGGCAGCGTGTTCCTCACCGTCGTCGTCTTCGCCGCCGGAATGGCGCTGTTCACGATGATAATGGGCAATGCCTTCGCCGCCTTCCCGGTGATGGCGACCGCGATCGGCATCCCGCTCCTGATCCAGACCTACGGCGGCAACCCGGCGGTGATCGGGGCGGTGGGGATGCTGGCGGGCTTCTGCGGCACGCTGCTGACGCCCATGGCGGCGAATTTCAACATCGTGCCCGCCGCATTGCTCGAACTGAAAAACCAGAACGCGGTGATCCGTCAGCAGGTCGGCACCGCCGTGCCGCTATGGGCGGTCAACGTCCTGATCATCTACGTCGCGGGCTTCATGCTGTGGAACTGACAGAAGATACCGCCCGCCACTTTGCCCGCGTTGCGCTCGGCCATGTGACGCGGGCGTTCCCCTGCAAGGACGATCACGTTTTCACCGGGCCGGACGACCTGCGGCTGCCGCAAGAGGCGCATCCGGTGTTCTTCGGCAGCTTCGACTGGCATTCCTGCGTTCACGGCTGGTGGACCTTGCTGACGCTGCGGCGGCTCCATCCCGCCATGCCCGAGGCCGCGCAGATCGCCGCGCTGGCCGAGACAACCTTCACGCCCGAAAAGATTGCGGCCGAACTCGCCTACCTCGATCGCCCCTCGGCACGCGGGTTCGAGCGGCCCTATGGCTGGGGCTGGCTGATGTATTTGCATCACGAGGCCGCGCGGCACGAGGATGCGGCGTGGGGCGAAAGGCTCGAGCCGCTGGCCCGCGCCTTCGCGGCCCGCTTTCGCGATTATCTCGCCATCCTCACCTACCCGATCACCGTCGGCACGCACTTCAACACCGCCTTCGCTTTGGTGCTGGCGCGGCGCTGGGCGGTGGGGCGCGACCCCGGCCTCGTCATGCTGATCGATGACTGGGCGACCCGCGCCTTCGCCCACCGCCGCGACTATGCCGGGTGGGAGCCGGGCGGCGATGAGTTCCTCTCCCCCGTCCTCACCGCCGCGCTGCTGATGAGCGAGGTTCTGCCGCACCTCGCTTTCGCGCCGTGGTTCGCCGCGCTGGTGGAGGAGAATGGCTGGCTGCTGCGCGAGTGCCGCCCCGTCACTGTCTCCGACCGTTCGGACGGCAAGATCGCGCATCTCGACGGGCTCAATCTCAGCCGCGCGTGGTGCCTGCGCGGCATCGCCCACGCGCTTGGCCGCACCGATCCCACAGACCTCCTGCAACGCCGCGCCGAGGATCACCTCGCCGCCGCGCTCCCCCATGTCGCGGGCGATTACATGGGCGAACACTGGCTTGCGAGCTTCGCCTTGCTGGCACTGCTGCGGCCCTAGGGGCAGCTGTTGACGAGGGCGGCAAGTTGACCGCGCCCCTCGCTCTGTTAGCCTCTCCTCACAAGCCCCGCCAAACGGGGCGGCAGAACGGGGAGAGTGCCTTGCGCCAGTTGCAGGGGATGGATGCGTCTTTCGTCGCGCTCGAGACGCGCAATTCGCCGATGCATATCGGCTCGATCCTGATCTACGATCCCGCAACCGCACCCGGCAGCTTCGTGCGCTTCAAGGACATCCTGCAATTCATCGGCGCGCGCGCGCAATTGAGCCGCACCATGCGCCAACGTCTGGTGCGGGTGCCGTTCGATCTCGATTATCCCTATTGGGTCGAGGATCCCGACTTCGATCTCGAATATCACGTGCGCCACGTCGCTCTGCCGCAGCCGGGCGACTGGCGGCAGCTGTGCATTCAGGCCGCCCGCATCTTCGCCCGGCCGCTCGATCTCGACCGCCCGCCATGGGAGTTCACCGTCGTCGAGGGGCTCGACAATGTCCCCGGTGTCGCGCCGGGCAGCTTCGCGATGGTCACCAAGGTTCACCACGCCGCGATCGACGGGATGAGCGGGATCGACCTGATGGAGGCGCTCCATACGCTGCGCCCAGACGATCCGGCGCCGAGCCAGCCCGACGACTGGAAGCCCGAACGCATCCCCAATCCCATCGAATTGCTCGGCAAGAGCTATTTCAACGCGGTGACGAACCCGTGGAAACAGCTGGAGGTCGCCGCCAAGGCCGCGCCGGGGCTGGCCAAGGCGATCAAGGGTCTGGTGGTGAAGGATTTCACCGTCTCATCCGACATGCTGGCGCCCAAGTCGCGCTTCAACCGCAAGATCGGCCCGCACCGCGTGGTCGAAGGGCGCAGCTTCAAGCTTACCGACATCAAGGCCATCCGCGCGCTGGCCGAGGGCGCGAAGGTCAACGACGTGTTTCTCGCCATCATCGGCGGCGCGATGCGCAAGTATCTGCTGGCGAAGAACGATCTGCCGAAGAAGACTTTGACCGCGATGGCCCCGATATCGGTGCGCGCGGGCGCGGAGAAAGGCGACATGGGCAATCAGGTCGCCGCAATGATCGCGCCCTTGGGGACGCATATCGAAGACCCGGCCGAACGGCTCGCCTTCGTTTTCTCGCAGACCGCCAATTCCAAGGCCATGTCGGACGCCATCGGCGCGCGCAACATGACGGAGATGAGCAAGGTTTCGCCAGCGCTGTTCTTGGCCCTGGGCGCGCAGCTCTACACCCGCCTGGGCCTCGCCAACCGCGGGGTCGCGCCGCCGTTCACGACCGTGGTGACCAACGTGCCGGGGCCGCCGGTTCCGATCCACTTCACCGGCGCGCGGCTGGAAAGCATGATGGGGCTGCTGTGCCTGACCGACGGGCTCGGCCTCGGCCACGTGGTGCAGTCCTATTGCGACGAGGCGACCATCGCCTTCACTGCCGACCGTGAACTGCTCCCCGATCCCGATTTTTACGTGAAATGCATCGAGGATAGTTTCGCCGAGCTGCTTGCGGCTACAAAGGCCGCCACCGAACCTGCACCCGCAGCAAAGCCCAAGTCCAAGCGCACCGCCGCACCCAAACGCCCGGCCGGTGCAGCAAAACGCGCGGCCAAACGGGCATGACCGCCCGCAAATCCCGAACAGCCAAGGATCCTCCAATGGCCACAATGGCATCCGTTGAAGCCGAAATCGACCACGCAGCGCGTCCGCCGCACCGGTTCTGGACGCTTGTGGAAGGACGCGCGATGTTCGAACTGGGCGCGTTCTACATGTCCCGTCCGCTGCTATCGACCCTTCCCAAGGGCGATGGACATGCGGTGCAGGTGCTGCCCGGTTTCATGGCGACGAACACCTCGACCGCGCCGATGCGGCGACTGCTCAGGGACTTGGGCTATGACGCGCACGGCTGGGACAGCGGCCGGAACATCCGTGTCGACAATGCGCTCATCGCGCGGCTGGAGAGGCAGCTGGCGCGCCTGAACGACACAAGCGGGCGCAAGGTTTCGCTGGGGGGGTGGAGCCTCGGCGGGGTGCTGGCGCGCGAACTTGCCAAGCTGCACCCGGACCGGGTGCGCCTGGTCATCAGCCTCGGCAGCCCGATATCGGACGACCGCAATCACACCAGCGCCGCGCGCCTGTTCGAACTGCTCAACGGCAAGGAGCCCGAGCCGATGAAGGGCGGTCGCTTTCGCGGGCTCGACCAAGCCCCGCCGGTGCCGACCACCTCGATCTTCACCAAGACCGACGGGATCGTACATTGGCGCGGTTCGGTGCAGAAGCGCTGCGCCACTCTGACCGAGAATATCGCGGTCCATGCCAGCCACTGCGGGCTAGGCGTCAATCCCAGCGTCATGCTGGCGATGGCTGACCGGCTGGCGCAAGCGGAAGGCACCTGGAAGCCGTTCGAAGCACCGCTGATGTTCAAGTGGATGTTCCCCGGCACCCGCGTAGACTGAGCTGTTGGCATGCCTTAATTGACAGAGCAGGTGCCAGAACATTATCTCTAGCCCATGGCTTTGTCTGACATTGCAATCGCGCCTTCCGATGCCGATGGCCGCCGGGCGCGCAGCCGGTCGAGCCGGGCGAAGATCGTCGCTGCGATGCTCGATCTGGTCGCGCGCGGCGAAGTCGCACCGAGCGCCGCGCAGGTTGCGGAAGTCGCCGGAGTAGGGCTGCGGTCGGTGTTCCGCCATTTCTGCGACATGGACGCGCTCTATCGCGAAATGGCCGAAGCGATCGAGGCGCAGATCCTGCCGATTTTGTTGCGCCCTCCCGAAGGCGCGACCTGGCAGCAGCGCCTGTTCGACATCGCGTCTCGCCGCGCGCGGATCTTCGAGACGATCATGCCCTATCGCATTTCGGCTAACGTCCGGCGGTTCGAATCCGCCTTCCTGATGGAAGGTTATCGCCGCCAGTTACGCCTTGAGGCCGAGGCGCTTGCGGCGCATCTGCCGGGCGCGGTTCGTGCGGATGAGCAGGGCGCGCGCGGTCTTGAGGTCATCCTCAGCTTCAACACCTGGCGGCTGCTGCGCCATGATCAGGGCCTTCAGCCCGATGAGGCCGCGGCGGTGGTGCGGCGGATGCTGGGCGATGCCTTGGCGCGCTGGGGGGAGGATTGACCCGCACGGCAGATAATGACATTCAGAATGCCAATTTAAACGGGGGAGGGTAATCGTGAAAGTCCTGCGCACGCCGGACAAGGCATTCGCCGCGGTCGATTTCGCTTATGAGCCTCATTATTGTGAGGTGCGCGACGAAGCCTCCGGCACCCCGCTGCGCATCCACTACATCGACGAAGGCCCGCGCGATGCCCCTGTGGTGCTGATGATGCATGGCGAGCCGACGTGGTGCTACCTCTATCGCCACATGATCGGTCCGGTGGCGGCGGCGGGATATCGCGTCATCGCGCCAGATCTTGTCGGCTTCGGCAGGTCCGACAAGCCTGCCGCCAAAAGCGACTATTCCTATGCGCGCCATGTCGGCTGGATGCGACAATGGCTCGAGGCGCTGGATCTCCGCGATATCACGCTCGCCTGTCAGGACTGGGGATCGCTGATCGGGCTGCGGCTAGTTGCCGCGATGCCGGACCGGTTCCGCGCGGTGGCGCTCTCCAACGGCGGCCTGCCAGAAGGCGGCCCCGCACCTCGGGCCTTCGCCATCTGGCGGGCCTTCTCGAAGTGGAGCCCGCTGTTTCCCATCGGGAAAATCATCGCAAAGGGCACCAAGCGCCCGCTCTCGGCGCAAGAGATCGCCGCATATGACGCGCCCTTTCCCGATGCTCGCTACAAGGCGGGCGCGCGGATCTTCCCGAGCTTTGTGCCTTTCGAAGGCAACCCTGCTGTGCCCGATCAGAAGGCGGCATGGGCCGTGCTCGACCGGTGGCAAAAGCCTTTCCTCTGCGCCTTTTCCGATGGCGATCCGATTACCCGCACCGGCGAGACGCGCTTTATCGGCCGCGTCCCGGGCACCGCCGGGCAAGCGCACCGCACGCTTCGGGGCGGGCATTTCATTCAGGAGGACGACCCGGAAGGCTTCGTCGCCGCCATTCTCGATGTCGCCGCAAGGGGAGCACCGCAATGATCGTCACGAACCAGCAAAGCCCCGCGCCAGCGCAGGCAATGGCTTTCTTCTCCGGTGGCGACGACGCGCCGATCTGCATGGTCAATCTGCTGAAGTTCAAGGACAAGGCGACCTACGCTGATGGCTCCGAGGCCGGGCTTTCGGGCCGCGAGGCCTATGCCCGCTATGCGCAAGGGGTTGCCGCCTGCATCGCGGCGGTGGGCGGCAAGCTGCGGTTCGGCGGGGATGTGACCGGGCTCCTGATCGGCGAGGTCGAGGAACTGTGGGACATGGTCGCGATCGCCGAATATCCTTCGAGGAAAGCGATGTTCGCGATGGTGCAGTCGCCCGAGTATCAGGCGATCACGAAGCATCGCGAGGCGGGGCTCGCGGGGCAGCTCAACATCTGCACCCGCGACAGGTCGGCGTGAAGCGCTGGCACAAGGCCGCGCTCGGGACGGTTGCCGGGCTGGCGCTGGCGGCGGGCGGGGCGTGGGCATTTCGCACCGAACTTGCGCTGGCGCTCGTGCGCCATCGCAGCGCGCAGCCGGTCGCCGCCAACCGCCCCGTCCCATGGCAGCAGGGCCCGGCAACCCCGGCACAAAGCCCGGCGCAGCGCCCGCCCAACATCGTCTTCATCCTGTTCGACGACCTTGGCATGAACGATCTCAGCACCTTCGGCGGGGGGCTGGCAGGCGGCAGGATCAAGACCCCGAATATCGACAGGCTTGCTGCCGAGGGTGCGATCTTCACCCAGGCCTATGCCGGCAACGCCACCTGCGCGCCGAGCCGCGCGCAGTTGATGACCGGGCGCTATGCCACGCGCACGGGGTTCGAATTCACGCCGACGCCCCCCGGCTTCCCGCGGATCGTGCCGATGGTGTGGAACCAGATGCATCCGGATCGGCCGCCGATCCTCACCAATGCCGAGGCCGAAGCCAGCGCGCCACCCTTCGCGGAGCAGGGCTTGCCGCCTGAAGAAGTGACCATCGCCGAGGTGCTAAGGACGCGCGGCTATCACACCGTCCATATCGGCAAGTGGCATCTCGGCAATGCGCCAAGGTTTCTTCCCCATCAGCAAGGCTTCGACGAAAGCCTCAACATGGACGGGCTGCTGCATCTGCCAGAGGACGATCCCGGTGTCGTCAACGCGCCCATCGCTTTCGACCCCATCGACCGCTTTTTGTGGGCGTCGGCAAACTACGCCACCAGCTACAATGGCGGCGAAAAGTTCGCGCCGGGCGGCTACCTCGCCGATTACTGGACCGATCAGAGCCTCAAGGTGATCGAGGCGAACCGCAACCGGCCGTTCTTCCTCTATCTGGCGCAATGGGGCTTGCATGCGCCCTTGCAGGCGACCCGCGCGGATTACGACGCGGTGGGCGACATCGGCGGCCCCGAGCGTCTGCGCGTCTATGCCGCGATGCTCCGCGCGCTCGATCGCAGCGTGGGGCGGATCATGGCGAAGCTCGAGGCCGAGGGGCTGGCCGACAACACGCTGTTGGTGATCTCGTCCGACAATGGTGCGCCGGGTTATGTCGGGCTTGAACGGCTCAATGCGCCGTTCCGGGGCGGGAAGGGCACCTTCTTCGAAGGCGGCATCCGTGTGCCGATGCTGGCGCGCTGGCCGGCACAGGTGGCGGCGGGCTCGCGCATCGCTTTGCCGGTCGGCCAGGTCGATCTGATGCCGACCTTCGCCGCAGCGGCGGGCGCGGCCTTGCCGCAAGGGGTTGAGATCGACGGGCGCAATCTGGTGCCCGCTCTAACCGGCAAGGGCAGGCAGGAGCGCGCCGATGCGCCGCTGTTCTGGTCGAGCGGCTATTACAAGGCCGTGCGCGCTGGTGACTGGAAGCTCCAGATCAACGGCAAGCAGGGCAAGAAGTGGCTTTACAACCTGGCCGCCGACCCGACCGAGCAGCGCGACCTTGCCGCCAGCGAGCCCGACCGGGTCAGAACGCTCGAAGGCCTGATCGCCGCCCACGAAAAGGGTCGCAAGCCGCCGCTTTATACCAGCACCTTCGACACGCCGGTGTCGATCGACCGGACACTTGCCCAGCCATATCGCAAGGGGGACGAGTTCATCTACTGGCCGAACTAGCCGACCACGACGCCTTTCCAGAAGGCGATGCGGTCCTTGATCTGCGCCGCTGCGGGCAAGGGATCAGGATAAAACCAGGCGGCGTCCGGGTTGGTGGTCCCATCCACCACCAGCGAATGATAGGACGCCGTCCCCTTCCACGGGCAGCGCGTCCGGGTGTCGCTGGGCGCGAGATAGGCCGCATCGACCGCCGCGCGCGGGAAATAGTGATTGCCTTCGACCACCACAGTATCGTCGCTTTCGGCGATGACCACGCCATTCCAGCTTGCCTTGACCATGCCGCGCATCTCCTGTTCGTGGCTTTCGTGCGACCATAGCAATCCTGGCGCGCGGGCGCTTGTGCGAAATGACAGCGCGGTTGCCTCAGCGGCTAGCCATCATTAGCCTGCCGTTCAAACCCGCGATATAAACGGGCCGGACGGGAGGGATTTGCAGCATGGCAGGCCGGAAATTGGTAGCGGTAACATGGCTGGCTGTGGCCACGGCCCCGCTTGCCGCTGGCGAAGTGCGCCAGGTGGCGCACGGGATGATCGTCACCACCGATGCGGGTCAGAACGTGCGCGTGCTCGCTCATGCCGATGGCACATTCCGCGTCACCGTGGGCGACGCGCTTCCCGAGGGGCATCCAACCGCGATGGTCGTTGCCGAGGCAGACGGTGCGCCGCGGTTTCAGAGGCAGGGCGATGTCGCCTATCTCGTCACCCCGCAGGGTTCGGCAGCGGTCGCGCTGAGCGATGGCCGGCTGACGGTTCACGATGCGCAAGGCATGGTGCTGCTCGATGAATATGCTCCCGCCCGCCGCCTAAAGCCGGTCACCATCGGGGGGCAGGACTGGCGCGCCACCCGTGTCCAGTTCAATCGCGGGACGGACGAGGGGCTTTACGGCCTCGGCCAGCATCAGAACCGCCAGATGGATTACAACGGCGAGGACGTGGAGCTCGCCCAGCACAACATGGCGATTGCCGTGCCCTATCTGGTCTCGACCCGCGGCTACGGCATCCTGTGGGACAATGCCTCGATCACCCGCGTCGGCGATTCTGCGCCCTATGCCAAGCTCGCACTCGACTGGCGGGCGCAATATTTTCTCGGGCAGCGGCAGGTGCTGGAGCGGAGCGAGCCGACCATCGACTACCAATACCTCAGGGATCAGGCGCGCTGGCCTGCCGAAGCCAAGGCAGCGACGGTCGCGGCGACCACCGGGCAGAACACGCAGGGCAATGCGGTCGAAACCCAGCGCGTCGTGTGGACCGGCACCTTCACGCCCAAGACCGCAGGCGAGCACAAGTTCCGGCTCTACTCCTCGTCCTATGTGAAGGTCATTGCCGACGGCAAGGAGGTGCTCAGCCGCTGGCGGCAGAACTGGAACCCGTGGTACCACAACTTCGCGCTCGATCTTGCGGCAGGCAAGCCGGTCGAACTGCGGATTGAGTGGGAGCCCAATCAGGGCTACATCGCCCTCGAACACGCCGATCCCCTGCCGCCCGAGGATCGCCATTCGGTGAGCTTCGCCAGCGAGGCCGGCAAGGCGATCGATTACTACGTCGTCCCCGCCCCCACGATGGATGCCGCCATCGCCGGATACCGCCGCCTGACCGGCAAGGCACCGATGATGCCGCGCTGGGCCTACGGCTTCTGGCAATCGCGCCAGCGCTATCACACGGATGACGAAGTGGTCGGCGTGATGCGCGAATATCGCGCGCGGAAAATCCCGATCGACACCATCGTGCAGGACTGGTTCTACTGGCCCGAGGACAGCTGGGGCTGCCACTGCTTCGATCCCGCGCGCTTTCCCGATCCCAAGGCGATGGTCGATGCGGTCAAGGCGATGGACGGCCGGGTGATGATCTCGGTCTGGCCCAAATTCTACCCTGATACCGCCAACGGCAGAGCCTTGCGCGAAAAGGGCTTCCTCTATGAGCGCCCCTTGGCGGCCGGTCAGCGCGACTGGGTGGGGAGGGGCTATGCCAACACCTTCTACGACCCTTACGATCCCGAAGCCCGCGCGATTTATTGGCAGCAGATGAAGGACGCACTGCTCCCGTTGGGCTTTGATGCCTGGTGGATGGACGCGACCGAACCCGACTGGCATTCCAACCTTTCGCTGGAGGAGCGCAGCTACCAGATGACCTCGCCTGCTACGCGCATTCCGGGTGCGGCGATCTTCAATTCCTATCCGCTGGTCCATGCCGAGGGGGTGGCTGAAGGCTTGCGCGCGGCGCAGCCCGACCAGCGCCCCTTCATCCTTACACGCTCGGGCTTCGGCGGGATCCAGCGCACTTCGTCTGCGCTATGGTCGGGCGATGTCGCCGCGCGGTGGGACGATCTGCGCGACCAGATCAGCGCGGGCCTCAACCTCAGCCTTGCAGGCGTGCCCAATTGGACTCACGACATCGGGGGCTTCGCGGTCGAGGATCGGTTCAGCAAGCAGGACCCGGCGCATCTTGCCGAATGGCGCGAGCTCTATCTGCGCTGGTTCCAGTTCGGCGCGCTCTCGCCGCTGTTCCGCAGCCATGGGGAGTTCCCGCATCGCGAGACCTGGCTCGTGAGCGAGGGCGATCCGGCGATGCTCGATGGGCTCACCCATTACCACCGCCTGCGCTATCGTCTGCTGCCTTACATCTACACTCTCGCCGCCGAGACCCATTTCAGCGATGCGACGATCATGCGCCCGCTTGTGATGGATTTCGAGGATGACCGGAAGGTCTGGGGGATCGACGATCAATACCTGTTTGGCCCTGCCATCATGGCCGCGCCGGTGACGCAGTTCGCTGCGCGCGAGCGGCAGGTCTATCTGCCGCAGGGCGCTTGGTATGATGCGGGCACCGGCGCACGGCTCGAAGGCGGTCGCTCCGTAACAGCAGCCGCTCCGCGAGAACGCATGCCGCTGTTCGTGCGGGCCGGGGCGATCATCCCGACCGGCCCCGATGTGCAATCGACCGCCGAGAATCCGCAAGGCCCGCTCTCCCTCCATGTTTTTGCCGGGGCGGACGGGCGTTTCTCGCTCTACGAGGATCAGGGCACGGACATGGGCTATTCGCGTGGCGAGTTCGCCCGGATCGAGATCCTGTGGGATGACAAGGCGCGCACCTTGTCCCTAGCCGCGCGCGAAGGCGCTTTTCCCGGCATGGCTGCGACCCGCGCGATCACGGTGATCCTGCACGATGGGACCGCGCAGGGCGATGTGTTCGAGATGCGGACGGGCCGGGCGCTGACCTATGACGGCAAGGCGATCAACATCCGGCTTTAGCGGCAGCCGCGCACAAAGTGTTTCGGCAATAGTCGCGAACCTTATGCACCAACGCAGAGCCTGTGCAGAGCATTCCCGTTCGATGCCGGTTCATGCTAGGGGCGATCACGCACTCCTGCCAGATGCCTGCCTGCCAAACCCGAACAAGCTGCCCATGGCTCCCACTACCCCGCTCCAAGAGGCCTACCTTGCGCACCGCGAGCGGTTGCTGCGCTTCCTGCGCGCGCGCGGCGGCGGGGAGGCGGCGGAAGATCTGCTTCAGGAACTGTGGCTGCGCCTCGCTGCCGCGCCCGATCCTGCCGCGGCGGCGAATTTCGGCTACATGATGCGCACCGCCGACAGGCTGATGATCGACCGCTACCGCTCCGAGCGTCAGGCGAACTTGCGCGACAAGGCATGGGCCGAAGCGCAGCCGGGCGTGGCCGAGGGCATCGCGCCAGCCCCCGGCGCGGAGCGCGAACTGGTGGCGCGGCAGGAGGTGGCGCGGCTCGAAAAGGCGCTTGCCGGGATCGGCCCACGCGCGGCTGCGATCCTGCGCCGTCACCGGATCGACGGGGCGACCCAGCGCGACATCGCGGCCGAATTCGGGGTCAGCCTCAGCACCGTCGAAAGCGATTTGCGGCGGGCCTATGCCGCCCTCATCGCATTCCGGGAGAGCGGCCAATGAGGTTTTGGCCAAACGGCTCCGTCAATATGGCAGGAGAACCTGTGCGATGACCACTCACCCGCCGATCCGCGATGCTGCCCTCGATTGGGCGATGGCAACGCGCGCGCCCGATTTTGCGGACTGGGACGGCTTCACCGCCTGGCTCGAGGCGGACCCGGCCCACGCGCAGGCTTACGACGCGGTGCAGGCCGCGCTGGAAGAAGCCGACCCGGTGCTCTCGGCAATATCCGCGCCCGAACACGAAGCCGCCCCTGAGCCGGCGAACGACAATCCGCCGGGATGGCTCGCAGGGCGCCGTGCCTGGCTGGGCGGAGCGCTTGCGGCTTCGCTGGTGGCCGCGGTTACCTCCGTCCTGTGGTATGCGCCGGGCGGCGAGCAGATGTTCCGCACCGCTCCCGGTGAGACCCGGCTGATCGCGCTGGACGATGGCAGCACGGTCGAACTGGCCGGGGGCAGCACGCTGGCACTGGAGGGCGCACGCGCCGCGCGGCTGGAGGCAGGGCAGGCGCTGTTCACCATCCGCCACGATGCCGCCGATCCCTTCGTTCTCGATGCGGGGGCCACGCGGCTGGTCGATGCCGGCACGGTGTTCGATGTGCGTCTGTCCGGCCCCACGCTCGACGTCGCGGTCGCCGAAGGGGCGGTCATCGTCGATCCCGAGGGCAAGGCGATCCGCCTCGACCCCGGCGAGCGGGCGGTGCGCGAAGGCGGCCGCTATCGCATCGCCGCCGTCGATGGCGCTGCGGTGGGCGAATGGCGCCGCGGGCGGATCAGCTTCGATGGCGCGAGCCTCGCCGAGATCGCCGCCGAGCTCACCCGAGCAACCGGCAGGCGCTTTGCCAGCACCGACACCGCGACGCGGCTGTCCGGGAGCATCGCGCTCGATGCGGTGCGGGCCGATCCTGCGGCGCTGGAACCGCTGCTCGGCGTGCGGATCACGCGCTCGGGCGATGGTTGGACGATCGCCGCGCAATAGCGGCTACAAGCGCGCGCCATGAAACCCCTTGCCCCCCTGGTTGCCGTTGCAGCGCTCTGCGCAGGTGCGCCGCTGGGCGCACGCAGCCTTGACCTGGCGATCCCTGCCGGGACCGTCTCCGAGGTGGCGATTGCGCTCGCCCGCGCGACGGGGGCGAGCATCGTGATCGCCGATCCGGCATCGGGGCGCAGAACGGTCGCCGGGATCAGGGGGAGGATGGATGCGGCAAGCGCGGTCAGGCGGCTGGCGAATGCGGGCGGGCTCAAGGCGGTGCAGGTGGGGCCGAGCGCATGGCGACTTGTTGCCGCGCCGCGCAAGACGCCGCTGCTGGCGCGCCCCCGCCCGGCACGTTCCGCGCCGCGCGCATTTGCGCCCGTACCGGTCACCGCGGGCACGGACGAAGGCCTGCCGATCATCGTCACCGCCTCCAAGCGCGACCTGACTTTCGCCGAAGTGGCGGGACAGGTGACGCTGCTCGACGGCGCACGGCTCGAAAGCGGCGGGGTCGGCGGCAGCGAGAAGATCATGCAGCGCACCGCCGCAGTATCGTCCACCTACCTCGGCAGCGGGCGCAACAAGCTGTTCATTCGAGGCATTGCGGATTCGAGCTTCACCGGGCCGACGCAGGCGACGGTCGGCCAATATTTCGGCGACCTGCGTCTGAGCTACAACGCGCCCGATCCCGATCTGCGCCTGTCCGACATGGAGCGGGTCGAGATCCTCGAAGGCCCGCAAGGCACGCTCTACGGCGCGGGTTCGCTGGGCGGGATCATCCGGCTGGTGCCGCGCGCGCCAGAGCCGGGGGAGACGAGCCTGATCGCCTCGGGCGGAGCCAGCACGATTGCCGGCGGCGAGCCGGGCGGCGATGCCCATGCGACCATGAACCTGCCCCTTGCGGGCGAGACCGCGACGCTGCGCCTCAATCTCGATGCGGCAACGCTGGGCGGCTATATAGACAAGCCCGCGATCGGCCGGCGCGATGTCAACCGTACCGCGATCCTTTCGGGCCGGGCGGCGCTGAAGGTCGATCTCGCGCCGGACTGGCAGGCCGACGTGATCCTGCTGGGGCAGGACACCCGCTCGGACGACAGCCAGTATGCCGACCGCGCCGGCCGCCGCCTCGAAAGCTCGGCCGCGGTGACCGAGGGCTCGGTGGCGCAATACGGGCAGGCGCAGCTGGTGGTGAGCGGGCGGATCGGCGATGTGCGCATCAAGTCCTCGACCGGGATCGGCGCGCAGGACCTGACCGAGCGCTATGACGCGACCGTGCTGGGCGGTCCGGTGCGCCTGTTCCGCCAGCGCAACCGGATGCGGATGATCGCCAACGAGACGCGGGTGTGGCAGCCGGTGGGGACACGCGGCTTCGGCTGGGTGCTGGGCACCAGCATCATCGACAATCGCAACACCGTCACCCGCAGGCTCGGCGATGTCGGCGAGGCAGGCGCGGCGGCG
>ERZ1066118.1059-NODE-1059-length-19496-cov-29.588756_pt1 | contig 19496 bp, 17 predicted proteins | sample MGYA00382765_ERZ1066118 | MGnify/ENA primary metagenome ERZ1066118 (study PRJEB33369, sample SAMEA5778348) | biofilm metagenome | biome: Industrial cooling water; feature: Water cooling tower basin; material: Biofilm | place: United Arab Emirates | collected...
CCTCTCTGGGGTCGGACCCTAGCTCCGCGTGGAGGAGAAAACGGGGGTCAGGTCAGTCGGGCAAGTTCGGCGCCGCCGACCACGCCGACCTGCGCGACCGCCCCGAGCTGCGCGCGCCCTTCCAGGCCGAGATGCTCACCGTCTGGCTCGTCCGCCTCGTCACGGTGGACCTGGCCGAGCACCTGGCGCGCGCGAAGGGGAGTGTTGCGGCTGCCCGGCTCGACCCCGCCTTGCGGCGCAGGCTGGGGGTGGGCAACTCGACGGGCCTCGGCATGGCCCCCTTCCTGATGCGCCACCCCGCCCTGCTGCACGCCTGGATAGCCGCGCGCGAGAAGGCGCTCGCGCGGGTCCGCGCCCTGCCGGGAGCCACGCCCGAGGCGGCGGCCGGGCTGCGCCGCGCGCTGGCCGAAGCGCGGGCCAACGCCGCCCTGTGGCGCAGCGAGCACCCGGCGCAGTTCCAGAGGCTCGCCGACCTGCGGCGCGACCTCGACGCGATCGCCGGGAGGATCGCGGCGGGCCTGCCCGGGGACCAGCCCTGGGACGCGCTGTGGCGCTGGGGCGAGGTGGCGCTGTCCGAAGAGGAGCAGGAGGCGCTGCTGTCCCTGCTGCTTGAGCCGCAGGGCGCGCTCGTGGACGACCTCGCCGGGACCCTATGCGTGGACGAGGACGCCAGCTTCGCCATCGACGGGGCCATGACGATCGGGGCGCTCGGGGCGGTCCTGGCCGGGCGCTACGCCTGGGCGACGGGCCTCGACTTCGCCGACGAGGCGGCGACCGCGCGCTTCTGGTACGTGTCCGAGGACAAGCTCGAGCCGCGCCTGGGAGAGCGCCACGCCGAGGGGGGCGCCGAGCGCGAGCAGCCGCTCGACACCGCCCGCGCCGTGGCGGCCCTCTCCCGGGACCTGGGTGCCTGGGCGCCGGGGGAGAGCGTCGGCGCCTTCCTGCGCGCGCATCCCGGGCACCGCCACACAGTCCGGCGCGTCCAGACCTGCGCCTCCCATCCCTACGCGGAGATCCGGGACAACCTGATCGGCCGCGACATGCTGCCCATCGACATCCTGCGCTGCAAGCTCGCCTTTTTCGGGGCTACACGCTTCGACCCGCGCTCGGATCGCTGGGTGCGGATCAGCCTGTTCCAAGGGGAGCCGCATCCCGACGAGGTCGGCGCCCCATGACGGGGGTGCTGAGGACAGCGTCGAGCTGTCCTTCTCCGAGTTGCGCGCCCTGGTGGTCAAGGCCGCGCGGGGCGCCGGGCGTCCCTGGGGGATCGCGGAGGAGGCGGGCTGGGCGGCCGAGTGGCTGGCGCGGCGAGGCTGGCCGGCCGCGGAGGCGGTCTCGGAGTGGCTCGCCGCCCCGGACGACCCCGACGCCTGCCCGGTCGCCCTGGGACTGGAACTGGCCGAGGGGAGCGCGCCGCCCGCCGGTCCCGTCCGGCGGGTGGAGGTGGCGGCAGAGGCGCCGGCCCCCCTGCTCGCCCTGCCGTTCTTGGCGCGGGCGGCGCGGGCCTGGGGACAGGACGCCAGGCTCGCCTGGCGTAACGGGTCGCTGGAGGTGTCCCGCGAGGGTGAGGTCGCGGCCCAGCCCGGGGGGCGTGGCCTGGTGGGTCCGGGCCGGCCTCGCCTCGACCCGGGCCTGATCGCTGCCCTGGAGGTCCTCGCCCTGCGCACGACGGTGCCGTCCTCGGACGGCTCGCGGGGGGATGCCGGGCCGGCGGGCGAGGACGAGGGGTGAGCGTCAGGGGCTGGCGAGCCCGAGGTCGATGGCCCGGTCGGCGAGCGCCATGGTGGGGGCATTGGTGTTGGCCGAGGGCAGGAGCGGCATAGCGGAGGCGTCCAGGACGCGTAGGCCTTCGGTGCCGCGGACGCGGCACCGGGGGTCGAGCACGGCGAGGGGATCGCCGTCCGCGCCCATGCGGCAAGTGCCGACGGGATGGTAGTCGGTCTTGACGGTGCGCAGCAGGTGGGCGTCGAGCGCGGCGTCGTCCCGGGCCTCGGGGCCAGGGGAGATCTCGGCCGTGACGATGTCGGCGAGGGGCCGAGCGGCCAAGAGGGCGCGGGCCGCGCGGAGCCCTTCGCGCAGATGGGCGAGGTCAGCGGCGTCCGAGAGGTAGCGGGGGTCCACGAGCGGGAGCGCGCGCGGATCAGCCGAGGCGAGCCGCACCGTCCCGCGCGAACGGGGGCGCAGGAGGACGGCGTGGAGCGTGATGCCGTCCACGTTCCGCACGCCGCGCACGTCCCTGTCCGCGTAGGACGTCTTGGGCACGCACCAGACCTGCACGACCGGGTCGCGGCTGCCGTCCTCGGGGACGTGGAACGAGCAGGCCTCGACGCCGTTGCCGGCCACGCGGCCCCGACCGAAGAGCAGGTATTCCAGACCGTTGCGCACGAGCCCCCAGCCGGAATCCTCGCGCCAGTAGCCATTCCGGCCCCTGGCTGCGGCGATGACGGGGGCGCCGCAGTGGTCCTGGAGGTTGGCGCCCACTCCGGGCAAGTCGAGCGCCACGGCCAAGCCGTGCGCGCGCAGGTGGTCGGCCGGTCCTATGCCGGACATCATCAAGAGCTGCGGAGTGGCGAGGGCGCCCGCCGCCACGATCACCTCGCCCGCCTGGACGACGCGGCGCTGCCCCCCGCTTTCGTACTCGACGCCGGCGGCGCGCGTCCCGTCGAGGACGACGCGGATGGCGCGGGCGCCGAGGCGGATCGTGAGGCGCGGGTCGCCCGCGAGGGGGGCGAGGAAGGCGTCCACGGCGCCGCAGCGGCGCCCGTCGCGCGCCGTCACCTGGATGAGCCCCGCGCCGCCCGGCGCGCCGGCGTTGAAGTCGCCCACGAGGGGCTGGCCCAGCGTTTGGGCCGCCAGGAGGAAGAGGAGGGACGTGCGGCACACGAAGCCCGGGTCGGAGACCCGCAGCGGCCCGTCGATGCCGTGGAAGGGGCCCGCGAGGCGCGCGTTGCCCTCCAGGCGGACGAAGTGGGGGAGCATCGTGACCCACGACCACAGGTCCGAGCCCGTGGCCCGCCCCCAGGCGTCGTAGTCGGCGGCGCGACCGCGGGCGTAGGCCTGGGCGTTGACGCTGCTGCCGCCGCCCAGGACGCGGGCCTGGGGGATGAGCTGGACCCGCCCGCCGAGCTGCGCCTGGGGCAACGTGCGGTGCTGGGTGAGGTAGCGCGTGCCGCCGAGGATGCGGCTGAATCCAGCCGGGGCGCGCAGCAGGAGGCCCCGGTAGGGCCCCCCCGCCTCCAGGAGCAGGACGCGCCCGCCCCCCTCGCCCGCGAGCCGCGCGGCGGCCAAGCACCCCGCGGAGCCGCCGCCGACCACCACGTAGTCGAAGGCCTCCGTCACCGGACGCCAGCGCCGTGCATGAGGCCCCGGATGTAGCCCAGGGCGAAGACGTGGCCCTGCCAGGCGTAGCCGTCCGGCGCCGCCTCCTCGTCCGTGCTCAGGCGCGGGGCGTGGTCGGAGCGGACGTAGCCCGCGAAGCCCGTGGCGCGGAGGCGCGCGAAGACCGCCGCGAGGTCGTTCTGGCCGTCGTCGGGGAAGGTCTCGACGAAGTCGAAGGGGCCGCCGCGCACGTCGCGCACGTGCAGGTAGGGGAATCGGCCGCGGTAGCGGTCCACCATCGCCGCGAGGTCGGCGCCGGTCTCGGCCAGGCAGCCAAGGCACAGGGTGATCGCGTTGGCGGGGCTGGGGGAGAGCGAGAGGACGCGGTCGAGCGCCTCGGGGCCGTCGATGATGCGCTCGAGCCCACAGAGGCGCGGGAGGGGCGGGTCGTCTGGGTGCAGCGCGAGCGTGACGCCAGCCGCCTCGGCGGCGGGGAGGATGGCGCGCAGGAAGCCTTCCAGGTTGTCCCACATCTCTTCGCGCGGGATCGGCGTGGCGTCGTGGGGAAGCGTGGCGGGCGTCACGTCCGACAGGCGGAAGGCGCTGGTCGCGGCGCCGCCGCGCGTGCGGGTCGAGAGGTCCGTGCGGACCACCATGGCGTCGGCGCTGACCTGGGGCATGAAGTTGTAGGCCACCACCTCCACGCCGAGGCGCCCGAGATGGCCCAGGATGCGGCGCCAGCGCTCGGCCTGCTCGGCCGCGCCGGGCAGGCCCAGGACGATGCGGTCTATGGCGGGCCCCGCCTCGGCCACGCGCCAAGGCAGGCCGTGGCGGGCGTAACGGTCGCGGATGGCGAGCAGCGCCGCAGGGTCGTCGGGTAGGTCGGCCATGTCGTAATGGACGGCGTAGTCGGCGCTGAGCTGCCTCAGCGCGGCGAGGCGCGCCTCGGAAGGGTCGGCGGAGGCGACGGTGAGCTTCATGGGGCCTCAGAGGGGGTCGAGCGGGTGGAGGGGCCGCGTGACGCGCGCGAAGGGGATGCGCCGCATGTCCGGCGCCGTGGGGCCGGGCGTGTCGGCCACGAGGATGCGCGCGGCGAGGGGCCCGAAGGACCCGCGGAAGTGCGAGGGCGACTTGACGAAGGCGAGCGCGGCGGAGGCCACGTCGAGCCCCTGGGACGCGAAGAGCGCCCGGTCCCACTCCATGGCGGGGCGCGAGCGCACGACGAGGCGGATGGCGCCGATGGCGAGGACCGCCGTGGCGCCCATGGAGAGCGCCACGCCGCCCGGGCCGCCGTCCTCCAGGCGGAAGGCGCCGTCCGACACGGACTCCACGACCGCCTCGATCCCCACCGGCTCGCCCGGGGTGAAGGCGTGGCCCAGGGCCAGCGATACGCGGGCGCCGGGCCCCGCCCGGTGGGCGGCGGCGGCCCCGGCGGGGTCGCAGAGCGCCAGGAGCACGGGGCGGGCGGCGCGGGCGGCGTCCTGCCGCAGCAGCACGCGCAGGACCTCCGGGCTGTCGGCGGCGGACCCGCCCGTGGGGGCATCGCCCGCGTCCGCGACGACCGTCAGGCCGGGGGAGGCGAGGCCCTGCGCCACGCAATCGGCGAGCGGCACGAGGTCGGGGACGAAGTCGTGGCGGCGCGCCCACATCAGGTCGGCGAGGCGTTCGGCCGCGTCCTCGGCCTGGGAGGGGGCGTCCGCGCAGACCAGCGCGGCGAAGCCGAGGTCCGGCACGTCGAGCCACGGCTGCACGGGGAAGAGCCCGGCGTGGAGGACGCCGCCCGCCTTCTCGGCCCGCGCGGCCTCCGCGACGGGTCGGAAGGGGCCGTCGGTGGTGCGCGTACAGACCGGGCTGACGATGAGGGGCCGCTTGGCGAGCGCCATGGCCGGGACGGGGCGGCCGTCGATGACGTCGAGGAGGAGGGTGGCCGCCCTCTCGCCCGTCTCGGAGAGGTCCACGTGGGGATAGGTCCGGTAGGCGACGTGGAACACGCCGGGGCGCAGCATGGCGGGCGTCACGTGCCCGTGCAGGTCCAGCGTGACGGCGATGGGCAGCCCGGGCCGCAGGCGTCGGAGGCGCCGGATGATCTCGCCCTCGCCGTCGGGCTCGTCCTCCACGACCAGGGCGCCGTGCAGCGCCAGAAGGAGCCCGTCGAGCGGGCCGGCGCGCCTGAGGCGGTCCTCGATCTCGCCCAGCAGACCCTCGAAGGCCTCGCGCGTCACCGGGCCCCCGGCGGTGGCGTAGGCGGCCAGGAGCGGCACGGGCTCGGCCCCGCGCGCGTCCAGCACGGCGAGGGCGCCGCCGATCTCGGTGGCCGTCCCGCCGAGCGCATGGAGGATCGCGGGGCCGCGGTGGACGTAGAAGCCCTCGAAGGTCGCCACGGTCGTGGGGACGGGCGAGAAGCTGTTGCCCTCCTGCATGAGCGAGGCGAGGGCGACGCGGGCCACGGCCTAGAGGGCGCCGAGGGCGTCGTCGAGCGCCTCCAGCGTCATGTCGATGACGGCGTCGTCGTGGGTGGTGGAGAGGAACCAGGCCCCGCGCTCCAGGGCGCGCACGCCGCGCTCCAGCAGCGCCGTGGTGAGCCGGACATAGCCCGCGCGGTCGGTCGCCACGATGTCGCGGTAGTTGCGCGGGGGGGCCGGGAGGCCCCAGCCGACGTGGAAGATCTGCGGGAAGCCCGTGACGCTGGCCGGGCGCCCGGCCGCCGCGAGGCGCGCACTGATGCCGTCCATGAGGCGCCGCCCCTGCCGCTCCAGCCCCTCGTAGGTGCCGGGGCGCCCCAGCTCCTTGAGGGTGGCGACGGTGGCGGCCATGGCCACGGGGCCGGCGTTGTAGGTGCCCCCGTGCATGACGCGGCCCGACACGAAGAGGTCCATGAGGTCGGCGCGCCCGCAGAGCCCGGCCACGGGGAAGCCCGAGGCCACGGCCTTGCCGAAGACCGTGAGGTCGGGCGAGACGCCCAGCCTCTCCTGCGCGCCCCCGGGGGCGACGCGGAAGCCGGTGATGACCTCGTCGAAGATCAGGACGGTGCCCGTCCGCTCGCAGAGGGCGCGGGCGCCCTCGAGGTAGCCGGGGCGGGGGTGGATGGCGCCCGTGTTGCACATGGCCGCCTCCATGATGACGGCGGCCACGTCGCGCTGGCCCAGGCGCTCCTCCAGGAGGTCCAGGCGGTTCCACGACAGAACCTCCAGGCGCGGCGCCGCCTCCTGGCCGGGCGTGCCGGGCTGGGGGACGGGGGCGGATTCGTCGCCCATGCGGTCCGGGGTGGGCGCCACGCTCCAGAGCACGTTGTCGAGCCAGCCGTGGTAGTGGCCCTCGAACTTGACGACGACCTCGCGCCCCGTGGCGGCGCGCGCGAGGCGCAGGGCGGCCTGGACGGCCTCGGTGCCCGAGGAGTTGAAGCGCACGCGCTCGGCCGAGGGGAGGGTCGCGCAGACCAGCTCGGCCGCCTCGAACTCGGCCTGGCACTGGCCGCCGAAGAGGAGGCCCCTGTCCATCTGGGCTCGCACGGCCTCGACGACCGCCGGCGGGCGGTGGCCCAGGATCATGGGGCCCATGCCGAGGTAGTAGTCGATGAGGCGCGCCCCGCCGATCTCGTGGAGCCAGGGGCCCTCGCCCCTCTCGAAGACCAGGGGCGTGGGGGAGATGCCGAGGCGGTAGTTGCTGTTGACGCCTCCCGGCACGGTGGCCGAGGCGCGGCGGATGCGGTCGGCCGAAGCGGCGAAGCTGTGGGGCACGAGCCTTGCCCTCCCATGGACCGGATGCCATGATTCAGCACCAGCCCGGTTTCCTGTCAAGGAATGGCTGTTCATCTGGAAGGAACGACATGAGGGACGACGTCGCCGCGCCCGTCGCCGGGGAGGCAGGGGAGCCGGGGGACCGCTACCTGGTCCAGCCGGTCCTCAAGGCGCTGGAGGTGCTGCGGGCCGTCTGCGACGCGGAGGGGCCGGTGGCGCTCAGCGACCTCGTGCGACACCTCAGCCTGCCCAAGACCACCGTGTTCCGCTACCTGCGCACTCTGGCGGCCGCCGGCCTCGTGGAGCACGACCGCGACGCCGACCGCTACGGCCCGGGCATTGGCCTGTGGCGGCTCGCGCAGTCGGGCGCGCCGCTGGACCGGCTGCGGCACGCCTGCCGCCCGGCCATGAAGCGCCTGCGCGACCGCTTCGGCGAGACGGTCAACTTGGGCGTCCTGTCGGGGGGCGAGGTGCTCTATGCCGACGTCATCGAAAGTGGGCGGTCCTTGCGGATGCAGTCCAGCGTGGGCGCCACGGACCCCTTGCACTGCACGGCGCTGGGCAAGGCGCTCCTCGCCTTCCGGCCCGAGGAGCAGCGGGCCGCGCTGCTGCCCCTGCGGCTGGAGCGGCGCACCGCCGCCACCGTAACGGACCGCACCGCCCTGGAGGAGCAGCTCGCCGTCATCCGGGCCACGGGCTACGCCATCGAGGTGGGCGAGAACGAGGAGGGGTCGTATTGCATCGCCGTGCCCGTGGCCGACGGGCAGGGGCACGCGGTGGCCGCCCTCAGCCTCTCCGCCCCGGTTTCTCGCTACGACGAGGGCGCGCGGCAGGGCATCTGCGCCGCCCTGATCCTGGCTGCCGCCGAGGTGGGCGAGGTGCTGCAAGGCCCCGCGCGCGGCTGAGGGAGGCCGCGCGACCGGCTTGACAGGCCCTCCGATTGACGGAACACTGGTTCCGTACAGCAAAACAGCGAGGGTAGGGGATGGAGGCGCCGGCGGAGCGGGGATCGGACGCCCCCGGCACGGGCTACGCCATCGAGGCCGTGGACATCGTCAAGCGCTACGGCCAGGTCGAGGCGCTCTCGGGCGCCACGCTGCGCGTCCGGCCGGGCGAGGTCCTGGCGCTGGTGGGCGACAACGGCGCCGGCAAGAGCACGCTCGCCAAGGTCATCTGCGGCGCCGTGGCGCCGGACGGGGGCCACCTGGCCTTCTGGGGGCGCCCCGTCGCCGTGTCCTCCATCCGCCAAGCCCAGGAGTTAGGCGTGGAGACGGTCTATCAGGACTTGGCGCTGGCCCCCGACCTGTCGGTGGCCGAGAACCTGTTCCTGGGGCGCGAGCCGCTCCGCGCCGGCGCCTGGGCGGGGCCGCTGCGCCGACTGGACCGCGCGGGGATGCGCGAGGCCGCGCAGGCCGCCGTGGATGGCGTGGGGCTGCGCGTGCCCTCCCTGGACGCGCCCGTGCGCCTCCTGTCGGGCGGGCAGCGCCAGGGCGTCGCCGTGGCCCGCGCCGTGATGTGGGCGCGCTCGGCGATCCTGATGGACGAGCCCACGGCGGCCTTGGGGCCCAAGCAGACGGGCATCGTCTACGACGCCATCGTCGCGGCCGCCGCGCGGGGCCTCGCCGTGGTGGTCATCTCGCACGACATCCCTCGGATGCTCCTGCTCGCCCACCGCATCGCGGTGCTGCGCCAGGGCCGCACGGTGGGCGGGGGGCGTGCGGCCGACCTGTCCCTCCCCGACGTGGTGACGATGATGCTGGGCGGCGCGAGGAGGGCGGCGTGACCGCCGTCCCCCTCGGCGGCCTGGCGCGGCGGCTCCTGCGCAGCACGCCCGTGGCCATGGCCCTCGTCGTCGTGGCGCTCGTGCTGGCCTTCGGGGCTCTGTCGCCGGGCGGGGCCTTCCTTCGCGTCAGCAACCTCTCGACCATCACGCTCAACGTGTCCGTCACGATGCTGCTCGCGGTCGGGGTCACCCTCGTCATGGCCTCGGGCGAGCTGGACCTGTCCATCGGGGCCAACGTGGTGCTGTCCTCGGTGGTCGGCGCGCAGGTGCTCGTGGCGCTGTCGGGCGCGCCCGAGCAGGTGCGCGTGGGCGACTATCCCACGTTGCCCCTGGGCATCGCGGCCGGGACGCTCGCGGCCGTCCTCACCGGCGCCGCCTTCGGGGCGCTCAACGGGCTCCTCGTCACGCGGCTGCGCGTCAACTCCTTCATCGTCACCTTGGGCACCATGGGCATCGGCACGGGTCTCGCCTACGTACTGACGGGCGGCACCAACGTGCCGCACGTGCCGCGCCTCCTCCAGACCGGCTTCGGAGTCGAGAGGCTCTTCGGCGTCGTCCCCTACCCGATGATTGTGGTGCTGGTCATCTCGGGCTTGCTCTGGCACCTCCTCTCCTCAACCCGCTTCGGGCTGCGCACCCTGGCCATCGGCTCCTCGCGCGAGGCGGCCGAGAGGGCGGGCATCCGAGTCGCCCCGCACCTCCTCGCGCTGTTCACGCTGATGGGGGCGCTGGCGGGGGTGGCGGCGGTCCTCGACCTCACGCGCTTCGCCACCACCAACGTGGGCGGGCACCAGACGACGGCGCTCGCCGCCATCGCCGCCGTGGTCATCGGCGGCACCAGCCTCTTCGGGGGGCGCGCGTCCGTCGCGGGCTCCATGGTGGCCTCGCTGATCCCCGTGGTCTTGGCCACCGGGCTCGTCATCCTAGGCGTGCAGGCCTTCTGGCAGCTCATCGTGGTGGGCGTCATCCTCATCGCCGCCGTGGCGCTGGACCAGCGAAGGCGGGAACGGCTCCTCTGACGACGCCCGGGGCCCCGCGCCGCCGCGGGCCCCGGCGATGGACCAAGGGCGGACAGGGAAGGACAGACCATGCGCAACCTCGCCTCCACCCTCGCCCCGGGCCTCGCCCTCGGCCTGGCGCTCGCCCCCGGCTGGGCGGCGGCACAGGATGAGCCGCTCAGCATCGAGTTCGTGGCCGGCATCGTCGGCATCCCCTTCTATACCTCCATGGAATGCGGCGCGCGCGACGCCGCCCGCGACCTGGGCGTCGAGATGAACTGGTCGGGCCCGCCGCAATGGGACCTGGCCCTCCAGCTCCCGCTCCTGCAGGCGGCGGTGGAGCGCGACCCCGACGGCGTGGTCCTGGCCCCCACCGACCCTGTGGCGCTGGTCACCGAGGTCGAGGCGCTCATGGCGCGGGACATCCCCGTGGTGACGGTGGACGGCTCCCTGGCGGAACCCGTGGACGTCCAGAACATGCGCACCAACAACCGGGAGGCCGGGGGCCTCGCCGCCGACGCCATGGCCGAGGCCATCGGGGGGACGGGGAGCGTGCTGATCGTCGCGCTCAACCCCGGCGTGCCGGCCAACCAGGAGAGGGCCGACGGCTTCGTCGAGCGCCTCCAGGCCGACCACCCGGGCATCACCGTCCTGCCCATCGAGTATCCCGGGACGGACCAGAACCGTGCGGCCGAGATCGTGGCGGCGGCCATCCAGGCTAACCCCGACCTCGCGGGCATCTACACGACGCATTCCAACGCGGCCGTGGGCGCCTCCTCGGCCGTCATCGGGGCGGGGCGGCAGGGCGAGATCAGGATCATCGCCTACGACGCGGACCCCCAGCAGGTGCGCGACCTGCGCGACGGCATCTACGACGCCTTGGTCGTTCAGTCGCCCTACCGCGAGGGCTACGATTCGGTGGCGCTCGTCACGCAGATCCTGCGCGGCGAGGTGGATCCGGCCACGCTCGAGGACGTCCACTACCCCCCGATGGTGGTGGCCACGCGCGACAACCTCGACTCGCCCGAGGTGCAGGGGGCGCTCTACGTGGACAGCTGCGAGTAGGCATGGCGCGGGTCGCCGTCGTCACTGGCGCGGGGTCCGGCATCGGCCGGGCAGTCGCGCTGGACCTCTGCGCCGCGGGGCTCCGCTGCGTGGCGGTGGGGCGCCGTCGCGCGCCGCTGGAGGAGACGGCGGCGCTGGCCTCTGGGCCCGTCCTGGCGGTGACGGCCGACGTGACGGTCGCCGCCGACCGCGCGCGCGCGGTGGCGGAGACGCTCGCCGCCTTCGGCCGCCTCGACGTCCTCGTCAACAACGCGGGAGTGTCCGCGCTCGCGCCCCTCCTCGCGCAGCGCGAGGAGGAGTGGCGGCGGGTCATGGCGCTCAACCTCGACGCGGCCTTCTTCACCGCCCAAGCCGCCCTGCCCGCGCTGCGCGAGGGCGGCGCGGGGCGCATCGTCAACGTCGGCAGCGTCTTCGGCAGCCTCGCGCTCAACGCGGCGCTCTACGACGCCTTCCCGGAGGGGGGGCCACACGGGCCGGTCCGCCAGCCGGCCTATCACGCCGCCAAGGGCGGGCTCCTCAACCTCACGCGCGACCTCGCGGCGGCCGTGGCGCCCTGGGGCGTGACGGTCAACTGCGTCAGCCCCGGCATGGTCCTGACCGACCAGACGCGAGAGCTGCTGGCCGAGGAGGTCAAGGGCCGCCTCGCCCGCATGACGCCGATGGGCCGGCTGGGCGCGCCGGCCGAGATCGCGGCTGCCGTGCGCTTCCTGGCCAGCGAGGGGGCCTCCTTCGTCACGGGCGCCGAGCTGGTCGTGGACGGGGGCTGGAGCCTGTGGTGAGCACCCCGCGCGACGCCCCTTGGTCAGGGGCGATGCCAGCGGGCATTGCCGCCGCTTTGGCGAAGCACTAGGCTCCAGCCTCCAAAAACGTTTCTGGTGGCGCCATGGACCTTGATCGGACCCCCTCGATTGACCCTTTCGCACCTCTGCGCGATGCCGGCTCGGGTGTCGTCGCGGACCGCTTCGACGGGGAGCACATCGCCGTCGTCCTGCGCTACCGCGACGTGCGACTAACCGCCCAAGACTGGCGCCGCTTCAGCTCCTCTGCGCCGGGCCGCGTACCCATCCCGGCTGAGACGGACGTGCGAGACCTGCGCCAGCTCCCCATCGAGACGGATCCGCCCGACCACAGCGCCTATAGGGCCATCGTCAAGCCCTTGTTCCGCCGCCCCGCGGAGCCCGAGGTAGCCGCGCGCCTCGCGGGGCTGATCGAGGTGGCGGTGGCGGCGGCGATGGCCGCCAGCCACATCGAGGCCGTCGCGGGGCTGGCACTGCCGCTGCAATCGCGGGCGCTGGCCGTCCTCTTGGACCTGCCGGCCGAGACGGCCGAGACCTGGATCGGATGGGGCACCCACGCCTTCAAGGTGGAGGGACGCAACGACCCGGCCCGCGCCGCCCTGCTGCTCGACCACATCCTGGCGGAGGTAGACGCCGCGCTGGCAGGCCAGGGGCGCGGCATCTACGCCGCACTCGCCGCCGACCGCAGCCTGGGGCGGCCGCTCAAGCGCGATGAGATGGTAGGATTCATGCACGTCACCTTCGCCGGCGGGCGCGACACCCTGATCCACATGATCTCGGGCATCCTCGGGCACTTGGCGGCGACGCCCGCGACGCTCGACCGGCTGCGGGCCGAGCCGGATCTCGTCGCCACGGCCGTCGAGGAATATCTGCGCTACTTGTCCCCCCTGACGCATATCGGCCGCGTCTGCCCCTCGGGCGCCGAGCTGGGCGGCGTGTCGGTCCCGCCGGGCGGCCGCGTCGCGCTGTGCTGGGCTTCGGCCAACTTCGACCCCGCCCTGTTCGAGGTCCCCACGGAGCTGCGCCTGGACCGCAGGCCCAACCCCCACGTGGCCTTCGGGTCGGGCGACCACAACTGCCTGGGTTCGACCCATGCCCGCGCCGTCCTGCGGGCGCTGCTCGAGGTGCTGGCCCTGCGCGTGGCCAGGGTCGAGGTCCTGGCGGCGGAGGCCGACGTCAAGCGCATCGGCAGTCTCAGCCGGCCTCAGGGCTACCGGCGCCTGGAGCTGCGGTTCCACCCTCTCGCCTAGGATGGCGGGGCTTCGGCTGCCAGCCGGGCGCGGAAAGCATCGGTCTCGGCGGGGTCCCCCGCGACGATCTCCGCCGGTCCCGGGAAGGTGCCGTCCGCCACGGCGTCGCGGAACGCCCGGAAGGCGGCCACGCGGCGGGCCTGAAGGCGGTCGAGCTCGGCGGCGAAGTCGTCCCAGGCGCGGGCATGGCGTGGCCGGCGGCCTGGACCTTGGCCCAGGATGTCCAAGCCGAACAGGTACTGGACGTCGCAGCCCGCGCCCGAGCCGATCGACACCACGGTCATCGCGGTGGACCGGCACAGGAGCGCCGCCACGGGAGCGGCCACGCATTCGAGCTCGAGCGCGAAGGCGCCGGCGGCTTCGAAGGCGCGGGTGGCGTCGAGCAGGCGGCGCGCCTCGGCGGCCGTCTTGCCGAAGGCGCGCGTGCCCGTCAGACGCGCCTTCTGCGGCACAAGCCCGGCGTGGGCGCAGACGGGAATGCCCTCACGCGCCAGGGGCTCGATGAAGCGGGGCGAGAGCGCGCAGTAGACCGAGTCGGCGCCCATCGCCAAGTTCTCGAAGGCAGCGCGCAGGAGCGCGGCCTCGTCGGCATGGGCGCCGTAGGGCAGGGAGAAGCAGACATGGGTCAGGGGTGCGGCGGCGCGGACGGCCGCGCGCTGGTCGAGCCGGCCCGTCACCACGATGTCGATGCCCGCCGCCTCGGCCGCCGCCGCCTGCTCGGGTCCGTCCACGTTGACCTGCACGAGTTGGCGGACGCCCTTTAGCGCGCGCACGTGGTGGGCCTCGAGCCTCACGGGGTCGGCCCGTCGCTGTCGCGCACCACGAGCCGCGCCTGCAGCACCTCCCGCACCGGGGCCGCGTCCCCGGCCAGCCGTCCCAGGAGGATGTCGGCCAAGCGCCCGCCCAGGGCCTCCAGGTCGAGCGCGAAGGTGGTCAGCGCCGGGCGCAGGTGGGCGGCGAGAGGCACGTCGTCGCAGCCGATCATGGCCACGTCGAGGCCCGGCCGGAGCCCCCGCGCGCGCAGGCCCTCCATGGCGGACAGCGCGATCATGTCGTTGCCGCAGACCAGCGCGGTCGGGGCCCCCGAGGTGGCCAGCAGCTCGGCCACGACCTCGGCGCCGGTGCGCCGCGACAGGAAGCACTCGGCCTCCAGCCCGGGATCGTGGGAGAGGCCGGCCTCGGCCAGACCCTGGCGATAACCGTCGCGACCATGCTCCGAGTAGGTGTAGCGCAGCGGCGTGGACAGCAGCGCGATGCGCCGGTGGCCTCTCGCAGCGAGCCGGCGCACCGACTCCCGGGACACCCTGGCTTGGTCGCGGTCGACCCAGGAATGGCTGTTGCGCCGCGTCTGGCCGATGGTCACGAAAGGAAACCCCTGCCCCTCGAGCCAGTCCACGCGCTCGTCCTCGGGCCGGGTGCGCGCGAAGATGAGCGCGTCGCAGCGCCGCCGCTCCACGACGCGGCGGATGACGTCGATCTCGCCGTCGTGGTCGCGCGCTAGGACTACCTGCAGGTCGTGGCCGGCGCGGGCCAGGGCCTGCTCGACGCCGTCCAGAACCCCCAGGAAGAGCGGATCCACGAACTGCGTCCAGGGCTTGGAGACCATGAACGTCACGGTGGAGGTGCGGCTGCGGCGTAGGACGGAGGCGGCGAAGCTCGGCCGGTAGCCGAGCCTTTCGGCGGCCTCCTCGACGCGCCTGCGGGTGTCGGGGTTGACATCGGCGTAGCCGTTCAGCGCGCGGCTGACGGTGGACACGGACAAGCCCGTGGCCTCGGCCACGCCGCGGATGCCGGGCCTAGGGACACCGTCCACCGCTTAGGACCCCCCGTGGGGCAGCCGAGCCCGGCCTGACAGGCCCGGGGCGCGAATGGCAGTCAAGTGACGCATGGGTGGATCAGAAATCGTTTCCGGAACCTCGTCAACCCCGGCCTCGCCAACCTGGGGTCCCAAACACCCCGGCCGCCGAGTCCGGGGCCGGATCAGGTGCACACCGGGTCGGCCGCCTGGCGGCTCCCGCGCAAGACGCTTGACAAGGGAGAGGCCACGCGCGCAACCATGCCTCAACAAAAACGATTTTGGATCACTCGTCACGGCGGCGGGTCATCACAGGGGAGGACGGCATGAGAGGCATGGGGACGATCGCGGCCGGCTGCGCGATCCTGGTCGCCGGCGGGGCGGCGGCACAGGACAAGTGGTGCTCTGGCGTGGACATCACCGTGTTCTCCGGCGGGCCGGCCGGCGGCGCCTTCAACTCCATCATCGACCGCGGCGCCCAGCAGGCCGCCGAGGACACCGGCGCCAACGTCCAGATCATCTACTCGGACTGGAACTTCGACCAAATGGTGACACAGCTGCGCGACATGATCGGGCAGACGCCCGACGGCATCGCCATGATGGGCCACCCTGGCGACGCCGCCCTCATGCCGCTGGCCGAGGCGGCTGACGCCGCCGGCATCAAGATGATGTACGTCAACGTGGACGTCCCCGAGATCCGCGCCCGCTTCGGCTCGGGCTACGTGGGGGCGCAACTCTACGCCCAGGGCCTGGCGCTCGGGGCCGAAGCGCTGCGGCTCGCGGGCGACCGGCTCCAGCCGGGCGACAAGGCCATCGTCATGAGCCGCTGGGAGAGCGAGAACCGCGCCCAGCGCGAGCTGGGGCTGGCGGAGGCGCTGGAGGGGGCCGGCATCGAGGTCATCAGGCTCCAGGAGGCCGAGGGGGCCTCGGCCGACCAGATGCTGCAGCTGCCGACGCTGACCGCCACGCTGCTGGCCAACCCGGAGGTGAAGCTCATCGGCTACCCGGGCGGCCCCTGGCTCGCGGCCGCGCCTGCCTTCATGCAGGCCGTGGGCAAGGCACCCGGCGACATCATGGGCGTGGGCTTCGACCTGGGCCAGGGAGTCATGAGCGCCTTCGAGGGAGGCTACGTGCTCGTCACCTCCGACCAGCAGCCCTACCTGCAGGGCTACGTGCCGGTGCTGTCGCTATGCCAGCAGGTGGTCTACCAGCTGGGCCCGATGAACGTGGACACCGGCGCGGGCTTCGTGACAATGGACAACTTCGAGGCGGTGGCGCCGCTTGCCGACGCGGGCCTGCGCTGACGCCCCCTAGGGTTTTGGGGAGGTCGCGGCCATGACGGCCGACGTCGTCGTCGAGTTGTGCGACATCGTCAAGCGCTTCGGCTCGGTCGAGGCGCTGTCGGGCGTGTCGCTCGCCGTGCGGCACGGCGAGGTCCTGGGCCTCCTGGGCGACAACGGCGCCGGCAAGAGCACCCTGGTCAAGACGCTCGCCGGCGTCCACGACCCGGACGAGGGCGAGATCCGGGTCCGGGGGCGCAAGGTCAGCCCCTGGACCCCGCGCGCCGCCCGCGACGCGGGCATCGAGACGGTGTTCCAGGACCGCGCGCTGGCACCCCAGCACAGCATCGTCACCAACATCTTCATGGGCCGCGAGATCGCGGGTTCCCTGGGGTTCGTCCGCCACGCCCGCCAGGTCGAGGAGGCGGGCCGGCTCATGCGCGAGATCGGCTTCACCTCCAAGGTCTTCGACCCCGAATCGACGGTGGGCCACCTGTCGGGTGGCGAGAGGCAGGGCGTCGCCATCGCCCGCGCGCTCTACAACCGCGCCGACGTCATCGTGCTGGACGAGCCCACCACAGCCCTGTCTCTGACCGAGACGCAAAAGGTCTTCCGCTTCGTGGAGGCGGTCAAGGCGTCGGGGCGCACGGTGGTGTTCATCGGCCACAACATCCACCACGTGTTCGACATCGCCGACCGCTTCTTCGTCATCGACCGGGGCCGGGCGGCCTTCGAGGGCCAGAAGTCGCGCTTCGACGGGCCCGAGCACCTGATCGCGCTGATGCACGAGCTGGCCGAGACCGGGCGGGCCGACCTCGCCGCCCTGCGGCGCCCTGCGTGAGGGACCGACGATGACCGAGACCGCCGCGCCCCCGGCCCAGCCGCCCGCTTCCCCGATCGACCGCAGGGTCCCGGTGGGCCGCCTGCGGCTCCTCTACCGGCGCAACGGGCGGGCGCTCAACGCCCTCGTCACGCTGCTCCTGGTGTGGGCCTTCTTCGCCGCCAACAACCCCGCGCTGTTCCTGATCCCGGGCTACTACAACGCCTTCCTGTTCTCCGTCCCGGCCACCATCATCATGACCACCGCCCTGGTCTTCGTGGTCGTGGCCGGCGAGATCGACCTGGCCTTCCCGTCCGTCATCGGCGCCTCGGGCGGGGTGTTCATGACCCTGGTGCTCCTGGGCCTGCCCATCGTGCCGGCGGCCCTGGTCACGCTGGCGCTCGGGGCGGCCATCGGCGCGGGCATCGGCGCCATCGTCGTGTGGGGGCGCATCTCGTCGCTGGTGGCGACGCTGGGGCTCAACTTCTTCATCGTCGGCATCGTCAACCTCCTCGCGCAGGGGCGCAACATCGAGAGCCGCGACAGCGTCGGCAGCTGGGGCTACCAGGTCTTCACCGGGCGCTGGGACGTGCTGGGGCTGCAGGTCCCCAACCACTTCCTTATGGCCCTGCTGTGGACGGCCCTTCTCTACATCGTCTTCCGCCACCACCGCTTCGGCCTGCGGGTGCAGCTGGTGGGCGACAACGCCGACAGCGCGCGCCAGATGGGCATCAACATCGACATGGTGCGCGTCGGCGCCTTCGTGGTGTCGGGGGTGGCGGCGGCGCTCTGCGGCGTCATTCTGGTGCAGACGGCCAACATGGTCTGGTTCCCGACCAGCGGCCGGGCCTACCTCCTGATCGCGCTCGCCGCGCTCTTCGTGGGGGGCACGCCGGTCTGGGGGGGCGTGGGCACGATCTGGGGGGCCTTCTTCGGCGCGCTGACCGTGACGCTGATCCCCTCGGGCGCGGTGGGGGCGGGCTTCGCGGGCTTCTGGACGGACTTCATCTTCGGCTTGGTCATCATCCTGACCATGGTGGCGCACCGCTTCTCGGGCGCGCGGGTACGATGAGGCGCGTGGCCTGCGTCACGGGGGCCGCCACCGGCGCGGGCGCCGCGCTGGCCGCCGTCCTCGCGCGCGAGGGCTGGGCCCTGGCGCTCCTCGACGCGCGGCAGGCGCCCGTCCCCGCGGGCGCCGAGGTCGTCGCGCTGGCCGTCGACCTCTGCGCGCCCGGGGCGGTGGCGGCGGCCTTCGCCCGCGTCGCCGACCGCTTCGGCCGGCTCGACGCGCTGGCGCTGATGGCCGGGCCCGGGGGGGAGGACGGCGGCGCGCCGCTCGCCGCGCTGCCGGTGGCGGCCTTCTCGCGGGCGCTCGACGCCTCCGTGGGGCACATGGCGCTCTGCGCCGGGGCGGCGATGCCCCTCCTCGCGCGGGGCGAGGCGCCGGCCCTCCTCTACCTCGCGCCCGGCCCTGGCCCTGGCGTGGCCTGGGCCGCGGCAAGGGGCGCGGTCACGAGCTTCGCCGCCGCGCTCTCGGGAGAGGCCGCCGTCCGCGGCGTCCGGGTCAACGCCCTCACCGGCGCGCCGGACCGCCCTCCCTCCTTCGGGGCGGCGCCCGCGGAGGGCCTGGCCGAGGCCGCTCGCTGGCTCCTGGGGCCGGCCGCGTCCTTCGTCACCGGCGCCGTGCTCGACGTGGCGGGCGCGGCCGCCGCGCCGCCGCCGCCGGGGACGGTGGTCGTCGCCGGCGGGGCCGGCGACATGGGAAGCGCCACGATCCGGGCCGCGCGCGGGCGCGGCCTCCCCACAGCCTCTCTCGACATCTGCGAGAACGCCGACGCCGACCTCTCCTTCGCGCTCGACCTGCGCGACGAGGACGCCGTGGCCCTGGCCTTCGCCGCCATCGGGCCGGTCGCTGGGCTCGCCTGCGTGGCCGGCACCAACGCCCGCGGCCGCCTGGGCGCGCTGCCGTGGGAAGCCTGGCGGCGGGTCATGGACGTCAACGTCGCGGGCACCCTGCTCTGCCTCAAGCACGCCGTACCCCGGATGGCGCCCAGCGGCGCGGCCGTGCTGATGGCCTCCGTGTCGGCCCACGTGGCGACCGACGGCTACGTCGCCTACCACGCCTCCAAGGGCGCCGTACTGGGCCTCATGCGGGCGGCGGCGGCCGAGCTGGCCGAGATCGGGCTCAGGGTCAACGCGGTGAGCCCCGGCTGGGTGGACACCGGCTTCACCGACCGCGCCCTGGCCGAGCTCCCGGACGGCGGGGCGGCGGCGCGGGCCTGGGCGGGCGACCTCCACCTCCTGGGCCGCATGGCCCAGCCCGAGGAGGTGGCCGAGGCCATCCTCTTCCTGCTCTCCGACGCCGCCGCACACGTCACGGGTGCAGAGTTCCTGGTCGACGGCGGCTTCATGCGCAAGGCTTGACTGGACGCGGGCGCCGCCGCCTGCCAGCCTGCAAGGCGAATGTCGCCCGCTCCGCGCGTCGGGCGGCCGGCTCCCGAGTTCTGAGCCTGCCCCGGATTGCCGTCGCAAGCCGCAGGTGCCCAGGCCGCCTGCGCCGAGCCTCCATGGCCCTCCCAAGCGCTCAGACCATGATGGCGCTGGAGTTGGAGTTCCCCCGGTTTGGTGGACACCCCCACGCTTTCGCAGGAGG
>ERZ1066118.1067-NODE-1067-length-19378-cov-72.630958_pt1 | contig 19378 bp, 15 predicted proteins | sample MGYA00382765_ERZ1066118 | MGnify/ENA primary metagenome ERZ1066118 (study PRJEB33369, sample SAMEA5778348) | biofilm metagenome | biome: Industrial cooling water; feature: Water cooling tower basin; material: Biofilm | place: United Arab Emirates | collected...
ACAATTGTCAGTGGGGGATTTGATGGGACTGTGAGGATGTGGAACCGTGAAGGTCAGCAGATTGGTCAGCCTTTTAAAGGTCATCAAGACGTAGTAAGCTCTGTAGCAATAAGCACGGATGGTCAGACAATTGTCAGTGTGGGATTTGATGGGACTGTGAGGATGTGGAACCGTGAAGGTCGGCAGATTGGTCAGCCTTTTAAAGGTCATCGCGTACTAGTAAGTTCGCCTTTTAAAGGTCATCAAGGTCAAGTAAGTTCTGTAGCAATAAGCACTAATACTCAGATAATTGTCAGTAGGGGAGAAGATGGGACTGTGAGGACGTGGGATATTAGATTGGATACTTGGTTAAAAGTAGCCTGCGAGCGCTTGCGCTATCATCCTGCATTACGTACTCCTGAAAGTAACGACGAGAAAGAAGCAAAGAAAACTTGCGAGCCGTATCTGCGCTTAGTACAGAAGAATTAATTTACAAGTCGCGCTGTTACCTTGTGTTAGTGATTGTTATATATACAACGGAATTTATGAAAAAAATCTTAATTTTAGCTGCCAATCCCAAAGATACTAGTAACCTGCGCCTGGGTGAAGAGGTGCGGGAAATAAACAATACGCTCCAATTATCTCCTAATAGAGATTTATTTCAAATAATAACAGAATCGGCGGTGCGGGTGGATGATTTAACTCGTTCCCTATTTGAGCATCAACCAACAATTGTTCACTTTTGCGGACACGGTTCGGGTGCTGATGGGTTAATATTTGAGTCTGATTATGGACACACGCAATTGGTAAGTACGCAAGCTTTAGCAAGGCTATTTGATTTAGTTCAGCAACAGGTAGAGTGTGTTTTGCTAAATGCTTGTTATAGCTCTGAACAAGCTGAAGCAATTCATCAGCATATTGATTGCGTTGTGGGGATGGACAAGGCGATTGGGGATAAGGCGGCGATTAAGTTTAGTGTGGGATTTTATACTGCATTGGCGGCGCCGAGTGATTATGATGTTTGTTATAAGATGGGTTGTGCTTCTATTGATTTACAAGGAATTCCAGAGTATTCAACCCCTAAAATTAAATTTAGACCGCGCAGGCAAGCACAGTTAATAAAGCCTGTAAAATCTCCCAAGAAAGATTCTGTTAAGAATAATATCAGCGAACAAAATCGCTCGGTTTCTATTGGAGGTAATGTTACTGGTGGTGCAGTTCAAACTGGGGACAAAAACACTGCTATGATAAATTTTCAGCAAGGTAGTTTATCGGCGCCTGAGAGCGTGAATATACGGGTAGAAATTAGCGCTGTATATAATATAATAGCTCAGTTAGAAACACCTGACCGTCGTAAAATTAATAATGCTTTTGAAGATGTGGAAGAAGAGCTAAGTAAGACACAGCCAGATAAAGAGGAATTGGGAATGTCGTTGAAGCGCGCTTTGGATTATGCTAAAAAAGCTGAGGGGTTTGCAGAGGTGGTTGCTCTACTTCAGCCCCATTTAAATAAAATTTCTGCTTGGTTAGAAGGAAAGAATTTTGGATTTTAAAATGGCGCCATACTCAGTTAGTACGACACCACGTAAATTAAAGAAAGGAAAATACTACTCAATGGGAGCTTGAGCTAGTCCAATACCAACATCTGTTGAGGGTAAGTCTAAACTTAGAGCGTTTTGAATTAGCGCTGCCCAAAGTTCTCTTCCTCTAAATCCGGTTGTTTGGGCGTACAATGCTGCAATACCCGCTACATGGGGTGTTGCCATACTCGTTCCATTAAAACGGTCGTACTGTGTAGGCATAGGAACACTAGAATAAACGTTTACACCAGGAGCAGCAATATCAACTTCTCCACCCTCATTTTCTGTTCCACCACAGGAGAAATCTGCTACTTGCAAACTAGGGTCTAAAGCAGCAACCGCCATAATTGAGGGACAGTTTGCTGGACTTGCAACAGGTTTAATCACCCCACTTTCACGTGTACTCTCATTTCCGGCAGCTGCAACTATTAAAGTACCTCTATCAAGTATCCTCCTAGCTAGAGTCTCATAAAAATCAGAGTAGCTTTCGCCCGGTTCAGTCGCAGAACCAAGGGACATAGAAATGATATGGCAATCATTATCAACCGCCCATTGCATTCCTGCGAGTACCCACTCGGTATTGCCAAAACCGCTATTTCCCAGTACTTTTCCTACGTAGATTTCTGCTTCATGGGCAACTCCATAACGAGGTGCAGCTTTTGGTTTGAATGCACCGCAAGCTGTACCTGCACAATGGGTACCGTGTCCTGCCACATCTTGTACATCCTCATCAGGAACAAAAGACTTAGTAACAATTGTCCGCCCTTCAAAATCAGGATGTTGCAGGTCTAAACCTGTATCTAAAATTGCAACCTTAATTCCCGCACCAGTCGCAAGAGAATCAATTACACCTGTTGCTTTTAAACCCCAAGTATGCTCCTCTTCATCAAGCGCTGGAGACTCAGGGGCATCTTGTAAATTAACAATAGGATAAAAGAATCGTTCTGGCTCAATTGCTAAAATTGGGCTATCTGTAAGGCTTCTAGTGTTTACACTTAACTCATCTGGTGTAGCATCAACAACAGCAACACCAAGATTTTCAAAACAAACAATACTATCTGTACTTCTAGTAGTGACAGTTTGGCTTAACAATTGTACGCCTTCAGCTACTGCATCTTGGCGGAACAGAACTATACTTCTACCAGTAAAACGAGGTCTATTAGCAATACTCATTTTTTTACTTTCCTTATAATTAACTAAAATCAGAACAACAAAATACCCACTACACTATAAATGCATTATTGTGTTCGCGTTCTGAGTTTATATAGATGACCAATTTTTTACATATGCAGTTTTTATTTTTGGAATTGGTGTAGTTCGGTGAAGGAGCAAGCGATACACATCGTCATGCGAATGTTAGTAGTTTGGTTAATTATAAAGAACAAGCAGAATCTGTCAAAAGACTGATTGACAGATTTGCTAAAGTAGAATTTCAAGACCGAAAGGTTTTGGTGCCTTTACGTTGCGTTCGAGAAACCCGGTTTATAACAGAAACCGGGTTTCATCAATTTAATCAAATTCAGTTACTAGCATTTGCCATTCGGTGATAATGTTTGTGGGTATTTTGATTTGAGTGTCTGAACCTGATAGTGGAAGATTCAGTTTTAAGGATTTGGTTGTTGGTAGTTGATTTAATACGCCTGTGAATTTATATTCTCCTACATTCGGCGCCGGTGAACCAAGAGCATAAACATCTGGTGCAGTTAATAATAACCCATGTGCTGTCATGACTTCTAAGGCTTTTGGATGCTCGAATTTTACTATACTTGGAAACCCTACTAGTCGAAGATTGATGTCGGACGAGGCGCCGGGATTATTTACCTTATATAATATAACCTGCCATGCATGTCCTGTTTCGTCTTTTATTGATGTTTGTGAATGATAGCGCATTACTCCTGGTGATTCTTGGTGCTGACGAAGTAATGCGGTTGCAGTTGGTGTGAAGAAAGTAAATGTTAGCGTTAATAACGTCAAAAAATATACTAGAAGTTTTCTTGTCATTTTTAACTAGCGTGGTTCATCAAGTAAATTAGAGATATATATAATTGTATAATTTTTTTCATTTCTCTACCGTAATAACTAGATAGCATATTAAGTACTAAGAATTGTTAATTGCCGGAAAAAGGTGGGCAGTGCCCACCCTACTTTATGTTCTTTGTGTCTAAGAAAGCGGGAAATCCTCCAGATTATGTGGTTAAAAATATATTGACTGCACAGGCGCCCATCCTGTGCTATAAGAGGTTAAAATTAATGTTGCTTGCTTAATCTGTCGTAATTATTTGTGTCATCTGAAATTATTCGCTCTTTTGCAATTTCATGTAAACCGATGTTAGTAAGCAAGTTTTTCCAGTCGGTTTGAATGGTAGTATTTTGAGGGTTTTGTTGTTTTAGCTGTATGAGCGTTGCCAAAGCTTGATGCCATATGCCGTTTTGAGCATATATGGCAAATCTTTGCAATGGTTGCGCTGTTTGTAGTTGTTGATGAATTGTTGCTGTAAGATTAACTCGACTAACTACACCTTCAACGTAAATTGGAGGCGCCTGCTTTTCTTTGTCACAATATACAGAAAGAAACCAACGATATTGTTTATTAACTTCTAATGCTGGAATACTTCCTGGTATTTTAACACTGATTATTCCAGGTTGTTCGGGTAGAGAAACTTCTTCTTTATAAACTGGACTTGATTTCTCATTCAATAGTACAAATTCTGTTGGATATTTAGAACTTTTAGTATAAGGCAAATAAAACCAAAAGGTCGGACGTTCCGAAGTCGTTAATCCCCACACGTTTTTTACTGTTGCTGGTTCTTCGGTTTCTGGCATTAAAGCGGTGAGTTTAGGAGTCGTCGAAGGACATGTATCACGACGACCACCCCCTGTACGACGACCTCCTGGTGGTGTTCCTTCTGGCAACTTTGGACGCACAAATTCTTTATTTACACTATGAAGAACTTGTTTTGATGATACAGGCAATATCGGCTTTATCTCAGCTGCTTGACTACTGCACGCAAAAGTTAATGCTACAAATATTATTTGTGATTGTAAAAAAAATTTCATATTCCACCTACGGCAAAATAGCTAAAACCTAACGCTCTTTATTATCAAAGCCGTTACACTTAATGCTATTACACTTGGTACTAACGGCGCCCAATAACTCGATAACAGGAACCCAAAACACACTATATAAACTATTCCAGCCGCTGTCATGATAGTGATTATCAATCGCATTTTTGGTGTACGTAATCGTAACGTTAAAACTCCTCCTACTAAAGACGAACTCAATATCCAAATTATCTCATGTATAGGCGCCAAAGTTTGTAGTAAAGAACGATTATCAAGAACATGGCTAAGAATTTGACTTAGCATATGTGCGTGAATTAGCACTCCTGACTTTTGTGTATTTAGTTCGCTACCTAACGGTGTTGGTAAATAATCTTGTAAATCTCCTTTGGCAACAACTCCAATAAGTACAATTTTGTCCTTGAAAGAACTTGGGTTGACCTGATCCTGTAAAATTTCTGTCAGCGATACTTTTTCAGATAGTTTATCACTCGCGCGCCAGTTCAGCAAAACTTGTCCGCCACTTGCGTCGATATTTTGATATCCTCCACTATAACGAGTCAAGGGTTGGAAAGTTGCTTTGTCAATTTTGAGTGTATAATCAACAGGGTTTATAGTAATTTCGTTAATGCCTTTGAATTTAAAATATTCAAACGCTAACTGTAAGCTTAAAGAATATTCTGCTGTACATAGCGAGTTAGGTTCTTGCTTCATAAATAAAAGATGGCGCCTAACTATACCATCTTCATCTCGAATAAAATCACTAAATCCCAAACGGTCTCGAATATCTTGAGAAGGAATTTCTGGTGGTGGTGCTATACCTTTACTATTGGCGCCAATATAACTACCTTTACATATAGTAATTAAATTTGTTGTTTGCTGAAGACGCTTTGTTAACTCTGGGTATTCAGATTTAAAATCGCGGTATATATCTAAACCAATTACAGAGGGTTGATACTGTTCTAATTTTTCTAAAAGTATGTTTAATGATTTATCTGAGATTGAAGTTCCCTTCAGAGACTCACCTTTGCGACGTTGTTCTGCTAGGTCATTATCATCTATTGTCACCATTATTATACGATTATCGGGTTGTTCTTTCACAACTAAAGAACGTAACCACAGCATTTGGTCGAATGTTTTTAACTCAGTAGTCTCAAATAACCCAAATAATCGCATTAATATTATTACGGATGTAACTAAACTAACAATTATAGTGAAGTAGATTTTATTACGATAATTATGAAGACGATTTGACGGTGCCGATATCTGATTATGATTGTTATGATTCGTTATTTCTGTAGAAATTGTGATATTATTTAAAAGTTGGCGCCAATTTAAAGGTATCTGTATCGGATTACTTTGGCAAATCATTGGTAGCCAAGTGCAATTGGGAAATTTATCCTCAAGTCCTTGTAATCTTTCTCTGGCAAGACGTACAGCCAGATAAAATTCTGTTCCATTTGCAAACTCTGAAAGAAAATACTTTAAAAATTCGCTAGCAATTTTATCAGGAACAGGTTCGCGCATAAAAATGATTTCGGGTATTTGTAAACAAGAAAGTTCTCTTGCTAACCCCAAACCATCACAAGAATTAAATATTGCTAATTGTAATCCACGGGCAACAGCTTTTTGAAGCGCATACCGCAGTTCTGTCATACTCAAACTATCGGTTTGATTCAAATAGATTTTGCCGCTTTCGTCTGACTGCGTTAAACTGTGTCCAGCAAAAAATAATATATCCCAATTATTATCCCATAACTGGTCATTCAACTCCTGGCGCCTTGGCTCGACTAAAAAAGTAATATCTGTGTCGGGTATTCTTTCGAGTATGTTTCTATCTGCTTGAGTATCAATACCTCTACTATCACCAACTATTGCTAAAATCTTAACCCTCGAATTGGTATGATGAATGATATCGCTGCGTTCGTAGTTGGGAGATGAAACTGCTATTTCTGCTCTTGTATACCGTTCTAACAAGTCCCAAGCGTGCCAAGGCAAGCGTAACAATGTACTATTTTGCGTTTGTAGTATAACTCTAATATTATCTGTACTATCGAGACGTTCCAACCACTTTTCTCGTAGTGGACGGAAGGAATCAGATTGTAACCAAGAATTAAAGTCTGTGCGAAGAATTTGAGCAGTTGTTTGACAATCAGAAGTTATGGATACATTCGTCACCTGTACTTTATCAGCAGACAAACGAAACGCACTACCTAAACGTCGGTAATTTGAACGCCAATGATTATAGTACATTAATAATTGCGGCGCCGCTGGTAATCTACCCATAATTTCGATATCAGGTAGTCTACCTTCAGTCCCAATTTGTAACGTGACAGTAAATCCGACATCGAAATTGCCGTCACTAAATTTTAAAACAACTAGCTTGCCCATATAACAAAGTGTGAAGTCCCAAATTCGGTAGTATGCGAACTAAATTACAAAATGTTCGGTAATATAAGCTCCACCATGTCCTACCCTTACACTAAACCTTTCTCCAACTTCACCACTAAACTGTAATTGAATGTAATTATCGGCACTTCGTGATTGAGCTTCTAAGAATAAATTCAGAGACTCATCCAATACAGATAATACAATAGATGGCTGTAAATAAACGGCGCCTGTGGGATGCAATTGTAGACGTACACTAGTTTTGGAATTTGATTGAGGTGTAATTTCCACTATTAATATAACGGGTTGATTGGCAATTTGAATTCCCAAATCGAATAACTTTGCCCGTCTAAAGGAATCTGCCTCAGTCTCCTTTAATACTGTATCACCACTAATAGCTTCCACACTACGAAAAACATACGCAGGTCGCAATTGAGGATTTTCGAGTAAAGACTCAACAGTTTGCCAACCATATTCAACCACACCAGACACCCATCGACTCAAACTAACCAAAGTTGATTGAGCTAACTTTTGCGATTCAAGATGCTCCACCAAACCCTCCAACGGCAACAACTCCTCGTAATGCAGTACTTCGGTACTGCAACCCTTCACAAACCCCATAATTCTAGCTTCCTCCAAACACTCATCAATCACCACCACAACATAAGCTACACGTGTACCCCAACTTTCAGGAGGGATGTAACAAAAATCCTCATTTACGGAAGCAGGACGACATTCAATTTTACCAACCCCAGGCACATCCAAATCAGCAACATCCATAGATAAACGCATAACTGGATTCCAAGAGTCACCAACATTAACGTCAGTTGACACACCCATTAAATTGAGGTAGTAGCTCACAGTCAACACTGAAACTGTATTCAAAAGAACTTTTTCGGCTTTAGAGCGAGTTGGTTGCTGTCGAGCAAAACTCTGTGCTGTAAGAATCGCAGTTTCAGATATTGGCAGTGGCAAAGCATTGCATGTCATATTTACTCCTAGACGGTAAATGCTGCTATTCAGATATCTGCCAATTTTAAAGATATTACGCACGATATCTATAAAATTCTTAAGAACCAGCAACTTCTCCACTATAAGGCAGTAATATAGCAAACTCAGCGCCTAATCTCAATTGTGATGTAAAAAACAACTGTCCTTTATGCTGTATTCTCATTTGGTTGGCTACGTTCCTACCCACATGGTACTCAAAGTACCATGCGGTGGGTCAAAAGTCCTCGCGCATAGGACTAAATAATAAATGTTGTTTTTGTTACTGCTATTTATGTATTTAATTTTTTTTTACTTAGATGTGCAAGATTTCAGTTAATCGATAACCTTAAACTCGTTCCTTGCTCTAGAAGTTTGATTGTAAAAAATAAGAGAACCCCACAAAAAAATTTATCCTATGGTGTCATGCTGAGTGCAGCGTAAGCGCAAGGAAGCATCTTAAAGCAGAATTGGGCATTTCAATGAGATTCTTCACTCCACTGCGTTGTGTTCAGAATGACCGAAGTGCATTTCTTTCCGTGGAGTTCTCTAAGTCAATTATTTTGTTTCTGATTCTGACGGAAAGTGATGCAGGAAGGTCTTTTTTATAACTCATAAAAAAATGGGCGAACCGGGAGTAATTACTTTACTATTGCCTGTAATTACTATCGCAATTTGCTTATTTCTTAATTTTTGCCATTAGCTAATACAGACTGCTTATATTCTACAATAAACTACATCGCTATATTTCTATATTCTCTTTACACGATGCTAACTTACGTCTTACAATCATCTGAACAGAGAAAAATAACGACTAACATTAGTTATAGGGTGCCCCTGTTACGTTATCGAGTTTTACTAACACAAGCCTAAAGCTTAATTTTGTAGTATTAGACACTAGTAGCCATTTGATTACTTAGATAGTTAGATATCTACATATATATATATATTTTAGGCGCCTGTAATACTTCTATGGTTGAAGGCACAAGGTAAGTTGTAAATTTTACATTAATTTAATTTTTTGTAATTCAAAAAAGTGCGCGCGTGATAACACAAAGGCGCCGTTGAAGATGGAATTGCAGGGTAATTAACCTTAATATTGGCGCCTGTAAACTGTGTGGATTATCCTCAACTACGCAATTTCCTTTAGCAAGAAAAATTAAGAATTCCGTAATAAATCATCAAACTTGAATAGAAGTATTACTTACTACAACATAAAATTCTATACGCAGCTACACTAAAAATATACATCATGACTGCAAATCTTAATATATCAGTTAGGGGAAATTGCAATCCGTATAATTTCAATGTCAAACTTTTAAATTTAACAACAATTAAACAATTAATTTGGGAATTCTTTAATTTATTAGTTTACAAAATTATCGATGTCTTACCTTGTTTTATAGTAAAAAAATAAGAATGTTTATTCAAGATTAAGAAGCTTTAATGATATTGCTATAAATTGTAGTCGGTAGTTTTTGTAAGACCTGCAATTTAGATGATGGATACATAAAACATTGATAAAATAACAGTCGCTATTCGCTAATTTTATTACTGAGAGGATTTATGCAGATACTTGAGAATACTAGAAATAAGCTTATATTTAAACGAGAAATTTCTACCACTTTCAGTTTATTTCAGCTTATTTTTCTTCTGTCAATTTTCGGATTGTTTGGATTATTTTGTGCTTCATTTTTTTTGATTAATGCACCACTTTCAGTATCTTTTAATTGTGTTAGAACTCTATCAAATGGTGGTACTTGTCAACTCATCCATCAAACTTTACTTAAATCAACAAAACAAAATATTCAAATTAAAACTTTACATGTGGCGCAAGTAGAAGAAATTATTTCTGAAGAAGATAAAAACGTAAAAAGTTATCAACTTTTTATTTTGACTGAAACCGGAAAAGAATATTTGTTTGATAGTAGTAATAACAAACAAGAAATACAAGCTACCGCGTTCAAAATTGCTAGCTTCATTGGAAATCCAGGGCAAACTAATTTAATGCTAAAAGAAAATTACACAGAAAATGTATATAATAGCTTTTTAATGATACTATTAGTGTATCCTGGCTTTTTTGCGATTATCTTAATACCAATATTTTTACTATCGTTAAATAGCATAACATATTCATTTGACCAGAATATTGGTTTGCTTTCAGTTAGTTATAAATTCAACCCTGGTTACAAATTTATAAGAAATTATCCTATATATAAAATATCTAATATTAAATTTGAAAAAACAAAAGATAATGAGGAGGAGGAGACTATTTATAAACTTTACATTGTGCTAAAATCCGGCGGTAAAATTGATTTTAATGATTACACTGATACTTCTGATATGGAAAAAGACAAATCACTTATCTGCTCTTTTTTAAATTTACCAATGAAGGAAGAAGCTTGAAGTAATTTCTCTTTATGAGCAAAATAATTCGCAGGCGCCATTTCAAGAATCATATTTTTTAATAAGAAAAGGCGATACGACAGCATAAATGTTACATTTGTAGCTAGAAAACATAGTAATTATACGCTTAAATGAGAATAATTATTTTATTTAATATTTAAACAAGAGTGTCACCGATTGACCTTTTCAACTTAATCCAAACGATTGCAGGCGCCGCTAGTCCAGTACTTAAGGATAAGATTCAGCGTAACGAGACTGTAATTAAAATACTTCAACAATTTAACCTGGCGCCTGACCATCCTCCATCAGACTTTTCTGGTATTTATGCTTATACGTTGGTAGAATACGGTGTTGATAAACCGTTACAGCTTCTCGAACTATTCCGCGATGAGGAAATAAAACAAGCGTTCCGTAAAGCATTCGAGAATGATAACCCTTCAATTATTCTTTCAAAAATAAATAATTACCTTGATACATATGCTCTGGGAGATGAGATTAAAAATTTAGGAATTGACGCGCGCAGGGAAATAGCAGCGTTCTACCTAGTTTTCTGTAAAGTAGCTAAAACTAGCCGTGACCCAAGTGAAGTATTACTAAGTCAACAAATTACAAAACTCCAGCAACAATTAGAAAGATTTCCTACGCTGGAAGGAATTTCTACAGAAATCGCGCGTTTGGTAGGTCAAAATAATCTAACTTTATTACCAGGTACAAATAAGGCACCATCCGAACAATGTAAAGCTATCGCACTTGCTCCACAAGTGCGGGGATGGTTTGAAACGTTAGGATATCGTTTTGAGAAACATTCGGTCTGGGAGACGGACTTCTTCGAGTGGGTGGTCAATATCCAAATTTGGCGCCTTTCTCGTTATGAACGTTTTGTTATCCGTGGTATTGCTGGAGAAGCAAATGTTAACCATGTTGCTGCATTACGTCAATCAGTTGAACAACAACGCGCGGATGGTGGTTGGTTAGTAACAGCACGTCGGGTTTCACGAGCAGCGCGCGCGGAGGTTGAAAAAGAAGAGAATAGTAAACTAAGTTGTTACACTTTTGACGAACTCCTTGCCCAAGATGCAGATTTTAGTGGTTATCTTGAATGGTTGGAACGGGAGATAAAACGGCGCCAGATTGATACAAAGTATGTACCACTTGCATGTACTAAAGAAGAAATTGATTCTGTGACAGGGCGCCAAATAGCAGTTAGTCGCTACGAAGAAGAAGACGGTTGGATTGATGGTTATATAGACCGTTGGCTCTCGGACCCTGCAAAAGAACATATATCTGTACTCGGAGAATTTGGAACCGGTAAAACATGGTTCGCTTTCCATTATGCTTGGGTAGCTTTACAAAGATACAAAGATGCGTTAAGTAGAGGTGTTGAACTTCCTCGCTTACCTCTGGTTATCCCATTAAGGGATTACGCGAAAGCAGTAAGTGTAGAATCATTGTTCTCAGAGTTTTTCTTCCGTAAACATGAAATACCTCTACCTGGATATTCAGCGTTTGAGCAGCTTAACCGTATGGGTAAACTGCTGTTGATATTCGACGGGTTTGATGAGATGGCAGCGCGCGTTGATAGACAAGAGATGATAAATAACTTCTGGGAGTTAGCGAAGGTTGTGGTTCCCGGCGCCAAAGTTATTTTGACTTGTCGTAGCGAACATTTCCCTGAAGCAAAAGAAGGACGTGCGCTTTTAAGTGCTGAGTTACAAGCATCGACTGCGAATTTAACTGGAGAAACACCGCAGTTCGAGGTGTTGGAATTAGAGAAATTCAACGACGAACAAATCAAACAAGTACTTTTATATCAGGCAACTTCCACAACTGTGGAACAAGTGATGAGCAACCCACAGTTACTGGACTTAGCACGGCGCCCGGTAATGACGGATTTGATATTAGAAGCATTACCAGATATTGAAGCAGGCAAACCAGTAGATATGTCGCGCGTGTATTTGTACGCTGTGAAACATAAAATTCACCGTGATATTAAGTCCGAACGTACATTCACCTCTCTCGCTGATAAGCTTTACTTCCTATGTGAACTTTCATGGGAAATGTTATCAACTGACCAAATGAGCTTAAATTACAAGTTCTTTCCTGACCGAATTAGAAGTTTGTTTAATGTTGTAGAAAAAGATTTAGACCATTGGCAGTTCGATATGATGGGTCAAACTATGCTTATTCGTAATGCTGACGGTGACTATACTCCTGCCCATCGTTCATTATTAGAGTTCTTCGTTGCATATAAGTTTGCAGCAGAGATAGGCGCCTTGGCGGATGATTTTACTGAACTAGCGCGTTCTCAGGTGGGAGTGGAGGCGCCAATTCCTTATACTTGGTCATCCTATTTTGGGAAGGATACAGTGGCGCCGTTACAGAGATTTACTTCGGAACCTTTGGAGAAATTAAGGGAGACTTTTGGGAAGGCGCCTTTATCAAAAGCTGTTTTGGAATTGTTGGCGCCGATGGTGGGTAATGTTGAGTCTGTTGTTAGAGTGATTCAAGGAAAGCCACGCTCAAAGCACTCGGCGCCATTGATGAACAAGATTTGTAAAATAATTAACGTAGAGTTGAATAGGCGCCACTCACTACTTACGAGCGAGTTTCCAAGCTGTTGTGAGAAATGCAGGAGACGCGCGCAGGGAGTTAGCAGCGTTTTACTTGGTATTTTGTAAGGTTGCGAAAACTAGTCGCACTCCCTCGGATGTACTACTAAGTCAACAAATTACAACACTTAATCAAAAACTCGATAGAATTCCTACACTTGAAGGTATCCGCGCGGAGATTGCTTTACTTTTATCTCAACAAGATAATTTTGCTTTACCGTCTAGTAAAGAGGCGCCATCTCCTCAATGTAAAGCGATGGCACTTGCCGAACAAATGCGGGGATGGTTAGAAACACTGGGTTATAAATTCGAGAAACAGGAAATTTGGCGCCAAGATTTTTTTGAATGGATTATTAACATTCCTGTAAGACGTAACCGTTATGACCGTGTTTTTCCCACAAAGTCAACAGCCTACCCCAAGGGGGGTCACGAGCTTGAGTTTATTACAAGGGGGCAATCATCGGCACCTGAATCCTTACCTTTTTTACTTTAGAACTACTGTTGTCAAGTTGATTTCTCCGAACCGCGAGAGTTCGTGACTCGCCGCAATTTTTTGATACCCCAAGGATTGTAAATATCGCTATCTTTGTTCCATAGTTTATTGGGAGCGTCGTCCCAAGATAAGCTTTTGCCTGTCCATTTTGCCTCAATCGTGCCTTCATGCTTGCCGGGGTTGACTATCCGATCCCAAAAATTATCTTTATCGCCATTGTTGTCATACCAATTGCTGCGAAAATCGGGCAAATTAAAATTAACAGAACTAAAATTAATCAATCTGCGATCGAGAGCATTTGTAAACACGTCAACAACCGCACCATGAGCGTTGTAGGCACTAAATCCACCTTTACCCTCAAATTTGATTGTCAAAGAAATGTTTGCCGTAGCAGCTTTGTCATTATCTCCCGCAGTTCCTAAGTTGATACCAGGTATGCCCAACCAATTATCTGCAACTACAAATGCTAGGGAATTATTAGCTATGTCTCTAAAATTTGAAGGACTTTGTTTACCATCCCTTTGGTTGTCGATATCGTATCCAGTTAACCCATCTGCTGGAAAAGCCGGGTCGAGAGCAACAAAATTTTTAACTTTACCGAAAAGTCTTCCAATTTCGGTACCGATATATGTACCCAAACTATGCCCGACAATAGTTAATTGCTGGGAATCAATGCCCAATTGCACCAGACGATTGTGAGTCCATGTGCCAATCGTAGAAATCCATCCGGCAGTCTTGTACGGAATGATACCATTATCCAAGCCTGCTTCCGCAATACTACTCCAATCTAAAGACAAAACTTGATAATCTTGGTATTCGCTAGCTTCTTTTGCTAATTCTCGGACTGTATCGACTTGATCGTTATTATTCCAACCATGAATAACGAGGATAGTTTCCTTTCTGGATTTTATGCCATTGGATGTGCCACCTTGACTATTTTCTCTTTCAGTTCGGCCACCTTCGTGGTATCGCCATATATTTGTCGGTTTTTTAAAACTGTCAAATTGGGAAAAGTCTGTGGAAAGTAAGGTGCTGCGGAGTTCTATGTCGCCTGTGACGATTTCGATATTTTTGGGAATTACTCGAATTGAGTATTCACCTGGATTTAAAATTTCAGCAATAAAATGTCCGGAGGTTCCTTCATGGAGGGATTGGGAAATAATTTCTTCTGGACTGTCTACGATGCCGTTATTATTTTTATCTTGAATTAGTTGTAAGTCGATTGCGCCGCTGAATAAGATTGAACTAATGTCAATATTTGTACGGTCATTTGTAATCTTAAATCTAAAAACATCAATCGGATTGTTAGGATCTCCAACAGTATCGATGCGTTTTTCTTCTTTGCCGTCTGCAAATTCGTCTAGATAGATACTACTATTTGTATAGAGATTATTTGCAAAATCACTACTCGAACTTTGAGAGTATGCATTTATACTGAGCGGATTTAACAAGTCCAAGGTAGATTGATAATTCCGATCGCCGCTGAGGGGGGCAGATAAATCCAGAGGACTATCCGTAAATTTAGATACCATACTAATCACCTATGAAGTTTTTACCGTAATTTTTCGTACAACAATTATTTACTAAGTAATATTTTATGATAATCACTTTCGATGTTTGCATATTCCATATACTTTTGTCAAGCTTATGGAGTAATTAATACTACAGTGAATTCCCTAAATTTACTTATGGGAAAAACATAGCGCTCTTTTATTAACCCAAGTTGCTAGTTACTCACTCCGGCGCCAAGGTGCCTCGTATCGTAAGGTACCAAACTGTAATAAAATCCCCTCCAGAAGGAAAATTTGGAGGGGCATATGTTAAACGAAATAATTGCTATATATGCGCTTCCCCGACGACTTGCTGAAAGCTATTGGGCATAAAGATGATATCCGTAGAGTTCCGGAGTGATGCAGAAATTATTACAACGGAAGAGCGTGGCAGCAATATTTTTTGTGGTAATCACAGCAATGCTTGTAGATATATGAGAGACCATAATCTCATTCCAGAAATGTTAGAAAAATCACGATTTAATCGGCGGCTACATAATGTATCAATGTTAATGAACGATTTATTCCATCAAATAGGAATGATACTTAAAGAGAGTAGTGATTGTACTGAGTATCTTTTAGATTCGTTTCCTGTTCCAATATGTGATAATATTCGTATCTTCAATGTTAACTTGATTAAATCCAATACCCGTGAATGAAGTTCTCAAGCTGCCTTCGGGGTGAGTATTTCTAAATCTTTATTCAAGTCTCTAGTTTCAGACTTAGCACTCGGCGCCGTTGATGAACAAGATTTGTAAAAATAATTACATCATGGTTGAAATCGGCGCCTGTTTCCGAAGCAAGAAATTAGACACTATAGCAACATGTTTTTTCTGTTCCTTATTTCTAAAGTAAAATACCAGTTCAGGCGCCTAAACTATTTGCGACCCAGTTAATTAAACTCTTCTAATTTTTTCTAATTTTAACTAACTTTGGATAATATCTATAATTATCTGAGTCTGGAATATATCCAAGCTGACCCCAAAAGCTTTTACGCTTACCTATATCTTGCTTGGTCAATCCTTCAATATAAATAATACTTTCAACAATAAAACCCTCTCTTAACACGGCACTAGCAGCTTGATTATTTGGTGATACATATTCAACAACACCTTCAACAAAAACAGAGGGTGTTAAAAAGTTTAACCCCAATACTCCAATAACTAAACCTAAACAGGTGCCTACTAAAAATGTTATAACTAATTTTCTCATGATTTTATTCAATATTTAAGTTTAATAGATTTTTTACAATGCTCTAATCAATTAATTGTTAAGCACATTAAAGATAAATGGATAATTTGCTTAAAATAAGCGGCACCTAGGCATTATTTTCTTTCATGATTGTTAATCCAAACTTGAAATTTCTTTATGTAAAGTTTCATAACATTCGGATGGCGCTATGTTAATTTTTTGCATAGTCATAGACATTTCATTGTTGTTATTAACATAGACCATAACTACATCGCTTGAAGGTTTGTATTCTTGTACCATATTCTCTATTACTTTAAAATCCTCACCGTCTACACCAAATCGGCGCCTGAGTTTGATGAGAGATTTACGAGGAATATAATCTATTTTCGGAGAGGGACTATTTATATCATGAACTAGAACAACACCTGGAGAATGCGTAGTTTGGTATCCGGACCAAGCAACGGCGCCTAATACGGTATTATTTTCTTCAAAAAAATCGCTCCCTTCAAAACAAGCTTGATAATGAAACTAGCATATTTCTGTGAAACTCATATTATATATAGATTTTAGAATGTGCAAGTTAGGAGCTAAGTTTTTTCTGCGATAGTATATTGTAGAATATGTCAAAGCGTAAGCTGCGCTACCACCTTTTGACTTTTTTTATGAATGACAACACTAATGTAAAAACTATTTTAATTCTGGCAGCCAATCCAGCAAATACCTCAAGGTTAAGACTGGATGAGGAGGTACGAGAAATTGAAGAGGGATTGCGCCGCTCCAATAAGCGTGAGCAGTTTAAGCTAGAGCAGAAGTGGGCAGTGCGGTGTCGTGACTTTTACCGGGCGATTTTGGACTACAAACCTTATATTATCCACTTTAGCGGACACGGTGCAGGAGTTGACGGAATTGTTTTAGAAGATGAAACAGGACAACCAGCGCTTGTGACAGCAGATGTCCTCGCCAGTCAATTTGCGCTGTTTGCTACAAAGGGAGTGGAGTGTGTGGTGCTTAATGCTTGCTATAGCGCAGAGCAAGCACAAGCAATTCGCCAATATGTAAACTATGTTATTGGCATGAATACGACAGTCGGGGATAAAGCAGCTGTCGCGTTTGCTGTGGCCTTTTACGATGCAATCGCAGCAGGGGAAGAGGTGGAGTTTGCCTATAAGCTCGGCTGTTCTCAAATGATCAGTTTTGTAGAACACAAAACCCCAGTTTTATTGAAAAAAGAGCATATTACCGCCTCCACTGTTAATACATATATCATTCCTCCTAATCCATATCAAGGATTAGCTGCTTTTGGGGAAGAAGATGCAGATTTTTTCTTTGGACGGGAAACGTTTGTTAATGGCTTAATTAAAGCGGTGCAAAAGCAGCCGTTAGTGGGTGTGATTGGTCCTAGTGGTAGTGGTAAATCTTCTGTTGTCTTTGCTGGACTTATTCCTGTGTTAAGAAAAGAAGGTAGTTGGCTGATTGAATCATTTCGTCCGGGAAATCAGCCGTTTTATCAACTTACAACCGCCCTAATGCATCAATTAGAACCCTCGTTAGGTGAAACCGGACAGCTGCGAGAAGTGGCAGGATTGGCAGGTGATATACAGCAGGGCAAAATTACTTTAGAGCAGGTGGTGTCTCGCATTACACAACGCAATCCCGGTAAGCGTCTGTTACTAGTTGCAGACCAGTTTGAGGAACTTTACACCCTATGTCAGGATAAAGCAGAACAGGAACGCTTTGCCGACATGTTGTTACAAGCGCTCTTGAGCAAAAGTTTGACACTAATTTTCACTTTACGGGCTGACTTTTACGGCTATGTTCTCTCTTATCGTCCTTGGAGAGATGCATTGCAGGAGTTTACACCCCAACTGTTGAGTTCTATGAGTCGCAATGAACTTTTAGCGGCGATTGAGCAACCAGCCCAAAAGCTCGAAGTTCAATTAGAACCACAACTAACACAACGGATTTTAGATGATGTTGGCAATGAGCCTGGGAATCTACCCTTGCTAGAATTTGCCCTCACCCGACTTTGGTCATTGCAGCAAAAGCGTACATTAACCCACCAAGCATACGAGGAAATTGGGGGTGTAAAGAAAGCGCTAGCTAATCATGCCGAGCAAATTTACCAACAATTAAGTGAAACAGAACAAAAAGCTGCACAGCGTATTTTTGTGCAATTGGTACGTCCTGGAGAAGGAACTGAAGATACTAGGCGAGTCGCAACTCGTGCAGAAGTTGGAGAACAAAACTGGCAATTGGTAAGTTATTTAGCAGGATATACTGCACGGTTAGTTGTAACTGGACGCGATGAAAAGTCACTTGAAGACACTGTAGAAGTTGTTCATGAAGCGCTGATTAGAGAATGGATGACCCTGCGAGAGTGGATGAATGCTAATCGTGAGTTTCGCGTTTGGCAGGAGCGGTTAAAGGTGGCAATGCAAGAATGGAAAAGTAATAATCATGATTCAGGGGCATTGTTGCGAGGTGGACCTTTGACTGTAGCCACAGAATGGTTACACAAGCGCTCGGATGAAATGACTAAAGAGCAGCGAGATTTTATTTGTGCCAGCGTGGAAGAACAGGAAAAAGAGCATCAAGAAGTTGAACGCAGAAGGCGGTGGACTATCTTAAAATTAGTTGGTGGCTTGGTAGTTGCTCTAAGTTTTGCTGGAGTTGCTGTATGGCAATTGCGAAGCGCAGAGCAACAGCGGGTGAACTTAACTGCTGCAACAGTAAAAAGTTTCCTATCGACCGAGCCTGTAAAAGGTCTGGTGACTGCGATTAAGACAGTGGAGCTAAGTAGAGCGCCCTTTGTAAGTTTCCCCAACAAATCATTTCCTACAGTACAAGACAGTTTGTTTAGTGCGCTTCACAGTAGTCAAGAAATAAATCTTTTTAAAGGTCATGGCAATGAAGTCGAATTAGTAGCAATTAGCACAGACGGCAAAACTATCGTCAGTAGTGGTGCTGGCACCGTCAGGTTGTGGAATCCACAAGGAAAGCTATTGGCTCCTCCCTTTCCGGGAAGTTCAGTAGCAATTAGCACAGATGGGAAAACCATCGTCAGTGGTGGTTATGATGGCGCCGTCAGGTTGTGGAATACACAAGGAAAGCCGTTGGCTCCCCCCTTTCAAGGTC
>ERZ1066118.1069-NODE-1069-length-19359-cov-10.370804_pt1 | contig 19359 bp, 18 predicted proteins | sample MGYA00382765_ERZ1066118 | MGnify/ENA primary metagenome ERZ1066118 (study PRJEB33369, sample SAMEA5778348) | biofilm metagenome | biome: Industrial cooling water; feature: Water cooling tower basin; material: Biofilm | place: United Arab Emirates | collected...
GCCCGTACCAGGTGGCCGCCGTGTCGGCCGTCTCAGCACGCATCAGGGCACCTGCCACGGCAGCGCGGTGATGGTGACGACCTGCCCGCTGGCGATCGAGACGTTGTCGAGCGTCAGGTCGCCGGCGCCGCTCGTGTGCGTGACGTCGCCGTCGGCGCGGTGCACGCCGTCGGCGCTCTCCAGGCGGTACCAGCTCGCCGCGGTGCCCGTCCCGGCCGCGGGCAGCCCGGTGACGGTGAGCGCCTGGTTCAGGTCCTTCGCCGCGCCCGCGGCGGCGCTGGCCGGCGCGTACAGGTCGGCCGGCAGCGGGGCCGCCTCGGCGATCAGCGTGCCGGTGGGTGCGGCGGCGGCCGACGCGGGGCGCGCGCCGGCGTAGAGGCGGAGCCGGCCGCCGTTGAACGTCGCGTCGAGCGCGTCCAGCATCAGGCGGCGGACGCTATCGGTGAGCGTGATGGCCATCGGAGTGGTCCCGGGGGAGGCAGGGCAAGGAGGAGTCGTAAGGGAGACGGGCGACGCGTGGGGCGGTCACCGGGCGGGGGCCCGGCGCCGGCACGGCGCCGGCACGGCGGGCGACCTCGCCCACGACGCCCAGCCGCCGGCGCGGACGGCGCCGTAGGCGAGGTGCCGCCGCACGCGCCCGACGCCGTCGGCCGCGAGCAGGTCGCGGTACAGGCAGTCGGCCTCAGCCCGCGTGTAGACGGTGCCGCACGGCAGCCGGCCCCCGTGGCGGTAGAGCCAGTCGTGCGCGAGCGCGGCCCGGTCGCCGAGCGTGTCCTCGGAGAAGAGCGCCCGTGCCGGGCGCGGCGCCGAGTGCCCGTCCAGCCGGAACCCGGCCGGGATGTCGAACGCGCGCATCCGCGCGGGGTCGATGACGACGACCGCGTTGGTCAGCTCGAGGCGCTCGCCGCGCGGGCGGCGCAGGTCGCGCACGAGGGCCGGCGCGGGGATGACCCCCGCGAGCAGGAGGGAGGTCATGGCGTGCGGGTCCAGCGGTAGTCCTCGACCTGGTACGTGCGCTTGCTGAAGACCGAGGTCTTGACCGTGTCGCCCTGGTTGCCGCCGAAGATCGTGATCGAGCCGGCATCCTCGGCGAGCCAGAAGCCGACGTGGTAGCCCGAGGGCGACCCGGTGGCGCGATCGACGGTGGCCGCGCCGCCGTGGCGTCGCCGAATGACGACGATGCACCAGGTGCGGGGGGCGGCGAGCGGACGCCCCCAGGTGAGCCAGCTGCGCGCCGCGGCGCTCCGGGTCCCGCGGAGCGCGAGTGGGCAGCGCTGCAGCACCCAGTTCACGAACGACGAGCACCACGGGACCTCGTCGCTCGTCGCCCGGAGGTCGCACGCCTGGTGGTACGCAACGATGCGCGGGTTGTGCGCGCGGCCGGGCTGCTCGGCCTGCCCGCGCTCGCCCAGGGCGACGGCCGCCCAGGCCGGGAGCGGCTCGGGTTCGGGGCGCGGCACGGGGTGCGGCGGGGGGTGCGGCGTGGGGCGCGGTGCCGGCGCGCTCATCGCCGACGCCCCTCGAGATCGCGCAGCCGGAGCTCCTGCGCGTCGTGCAGGCGCTCGGCGGCGTCGTGTCGGGCCTCGATCGCGGCCGCCTGCGTCTCGAGCCGCTGCACGCGGGGCTCGAGCCCGCGCAGCCCGGCGATGTCGCGCTGGAGCGCGCGCAGGTGCTCGCCCTGCACGCGCTGCGTGTCCGCCACCGCGGCGACCTGCAGCTCGATGCGCGACGCCGTGGCGGGCACCTCGGCCATGCGGACGGCGAAGGCCACCGTGGCCCACGCGCCCGCGGCCAGCGGCACGAGCGAGGCGCCGAGCGTCAGGGCGCGCGGCGAGATGTGGAGCCCGCGATGATCGCGCGAGACGAGCGGGCGCGCGCGGCGCTCGGCGAGCGTCATCGCGCTGGGACTGGCGCTCGTGGCGGCGCTCGTGGCGGCGCTCGCCGCGAGGCTGGGGTGCTCGCCGGTGAGCTGGGGGGGTGGGGGCGCGTGGGAGGACATGGGAAGGCCGGGCCGTGCCGGAGGCGGGAGTGGCGAGGGGCGGGAGCGGATCGCGCGGCCGGATTCGGCCGCCGCGGGAGGCGAAGCGGGGGGGTGGAACGACGACGGCCCGGCGCCTCGGGCGAGGCGTCGGGCCGGGGAGTGCGGCGATCGGATTGTGCGGGGCTGCGGCATCACCGCAGCGGTGGTGCGTCGGTCGTGCGTCGGTCGTGCGTCCGCGCGACCGGCGCGCTACGAGCCGGCGAGCGCGATGCCGTAGAGCGTGCCGAGGTACGCGGCGAGGGTGGTGCGATCGGTCGCGGAGAGCGCGGCCGTGTAGATCATCCCGCGGGCGATGTCGCCGGCGAAGCCGTGCACCCCCGGGGCGGCCGCGCCCAGCATCAGGACGCCGCCGCCGCTTGGCGCGGTGCTCCACGTTTCGCCGACGTCGGCGTTGTTCACGTAGAGCCGCAGCGTCCCGGCCGCACGGACCGCGACGAGGAGCTGCCACCCCTCCGCGAGGTCCCGCTGCGACGTGTGCCACGCCACGCCGCCGTAGAGGACGCCGAGCTTCCCCGGCGCGTTCGCGAGCGCCGCGATGTGGGCATGGCTATCGAGCCCGGCGCCGATGACGCACTCGGTCGTGCGCGCCCCGAAGCCGTCCGCCGGGCGGCAGACGGCGACGAGCGTCCAGTCGTCGAGCCCGGGGAGGTTCGCCATGGCCGCCCCGCCAGAGGCGGAGGCGCCAAGGAAGTCCGCCCCGTCGAAGCGCAGCACGGGCAACCCGTTGACTACCCCGTCCACCCACTGCGGCCGGGCGCTCGGCGCATCCGTGTTGGTCGCGGCGTTGCCGTTGCCCGACTGGTCGGCGATGCGCGAGACCAGCCCGGCGGCGTCGGCGGTGACGCCGGCGCGCGGATCCCAGTCGACCGTCAGGCCAGCGCGCACCGGGTTGTCCGTGAGGACGCGCGACGCCGCGTGGCCGAGCAGGCTGCGGAAGAACGCCATGGTCAGGCGAACCCCTTGCCGAGCGTCCAGTAGAACTGCGCGCCGTCGAAGAGCCACGCGAGCACGTCGACCGCGCCCGGGGCACTGGAGAGCGCGAGCGCGCCGCCCTCGCGCCGGCTGCTCGCCGGGAGGGTGAGCGTGCGACCGCCGACCGCGTCCTGCGTGACGATCAGCACCCCGGTGGCGCCCGGGATCGCGCCGGTGATCTCGAGCGTCCGGTTCCCCGCGAGCGTCACGCGCGCATGGCGCACGCGCGCGCCCTCGGTGGCCCAGGTGATCGACGCGCCATCGGGCAGATCGGCGAACGCGACGGCCGCCGCCCCCTCGACGGCGCTGAGGGTGATCGCGCCGGTGGCCTCGTCGATCGTCTGCGTGACGTTGTCGCCGGCGCGCACCTCGACGCGGCGCAGCAGCTGCGCATCCGCGAGCGGGGTCTCGTTCCCGTCGGCGTCGTAGCCGAGCACGCCGATCCACACCGGCGCGCCGAGCCGCACGGTGGGCATCGACACGTAGGTGTCGTCGCCCGGGAAGCGCCGCACCGGCGGCGCGCCCCCGCTCTCCCCACCTGCCCCACCACTCGCCCCACCAGTCGCCGCAGGAGGCGCGGCGGCCGCGGTCAGCGGCGCCGCGCGCACGGCGGCGCGGGTCACCGGCCCCGCGCTGCTGGTGGCGAGCCGATAGCGGATCGCGCGCTGGTGCGACACCGCGACGCGCAGCGCTCCGTCCGGCTCGTCGATCGCGGCGCTCAGCTGCGGCGGCAGCCCGTGGTCGGTCACCGGCGTGAGCGTGACGCGAGTCCACGCGCTGCGGACCGGGGGGTCCGTCTGCTGGTCGCGCGCGTCGACCGTCGCGGCCTGCACCCACACGGTCGCGCCGACCGGGAACGGGCCGAGCACGCGCGTGGGGGCGTCTGCCCCGTAGTCGAAGTGTCCGCCGTGGAACGTCGTCGTCTCCTCGCCGGTGGGCTCCGTCGCCGACAGCACCGTGGCGAGCACCGTGCGCCAGCCCCCCGGGCCGAACGCCGCCGCGTTGGTGAGCGTCACGCGGAGGTGGGTCGTCGGCGCAGCCGGGTCCCGCACGACGCCCAGCACCGCCGCGGGCACGGCCGGGCGACCCGCGGGCGGCGGCGCCGCCGCGGGCGCGACGGTGAAGGTGGCCACCTCCTCGAGCTGGAGCGCGGCGCCCCAGGGCCGCGGCGAGCGGCGGAGCACCTGCATCGGGCGCGCGGTGCCCCGCTGCGCGACGGGCTGCTGCGCCGGATCCGCGCCGGGCTTGTGCGGCACCTCGACGAGGACCTCGGCCCCGACCGGATAGTCGCCGGAGGGGAGCACGTCGAGCTCCGCGAACACGCCGCCGCGGCCGCGGCGCGCCAGGAGGGGAACCGCCATCGCGTCCGCGAAGGCGATCGGATCGGCGGGCGTCCACCCGGCCGCCACGAGCGGGGCGCCCGGCAGCCGGTAGGTCTGCTCCCGCGGCGGGGTGCCCTCGATCGGGGCGAGCGGGCCGGTCGTCGGGCTCGTGCCCTCGACCCGGAGCGGCACGCTCACCAGGCCGTCGGCTGGGCGCTCGCCGTCCTCGCGGGTCCACGGGCGGAAGCGCGCGAACTCGTACGTGACCCCCGTGATCGCCGACCCTGCGTCGAGCGTGAAGGCGGGCGGGTCGGCGGTGGCGAGGTCGGCCGCGGTGATCGTGCCGGCGGGCGCCAGCGGGCGCATGCGCACGGCCTGCGCGACGCGGCGGCCCTGGCCATCGCGCGTGATCGCGACCCCGAAGGGCCCCCCGATCCAGTCGCGCTCGAACGCCTCGAGCGTGGGCGGCTCGGTGACGCGGAGCGCGGCGCGGAGCCACGGGTAGCGCTCGCGCAGCGCGGTCAGCGCCTCGCCGTCGTAGGCCAGCCCGAGCTGGCGCCACCCGGCCGCCAGCAGGTCGGCCACGTGCCCGGCGACCAGATACGGGGTCGCCGGCGTGGCGTCGAGGGCGTAGACGACCACGTCGACCTCGGTGCCGATCGCCGGTCGCGGCGCGGCGCGGCCCGCGGCGACGTCGGCGAGCGGCCAGTGCAGGTGCATCGACGGCCGCCCGGGGAACTCCCATGTGCCCGCCATGAAGGTCAGATCGCTGACGACGCGGTAGAAGTGCTGCGCCACCTGCTCGCCCTCCCGCTCCCCGCGGTACCACTCGCGCGCCGCCAGCGGGATGCGGGTATCGAGCACCGCGCCGTTCCCGGGACCACCGGGCGCGCCGTCGGCGGCGCGCACCTCGCAGCGGAGGCGCGGGAACCACCCCGCGATGCCGCGCGACGCCCAGAGCGCGTAGAGCGGGTCGCTTGCGACGTCCTGCGTGAACGGCACGAACCAGGGGCGGGCGACGTCGGCGACGCGCATGCGTTCGCGCTCCTGGTCGACGCCGGAGAGCCGCCCGCTCTTGATCGCCGGCGGCGGCGGCGTGTAGACCGCGTCGAGCCCGATCCCCTCGGCGAAGTGCGAGACGACGCGCAGGCGCCAGCGCTGGCGCAGCGTCGCCGCGGGCGCCTCGCCGCCGGGCCACGGGCCGAGCACCGGGCCGCCGACCACGCACGAGGGCGTCCCCGTGCCGATCCAGCGCGCCATCCCGCGGGAGACCGCGCTCGCCGGCTCGAGCTCGGCGTCCAGACGCGCGAACACGCGCGTCTCGCGCGCGTCGCGCGGGTCGTCGCCGACGGTGAGCTCCCAGACGAGCGGCCGCGGGAGCGTGAGCCGCGTGAGGGCGCCCGCCTGCAGCACCGTCACGCGCGCCGGGTCCGTCGGGAAGCGCCACCCGGTCCCGGGCTCGTACGTGCAGTCGGCGAGGCGCGCCTCGTCGAGGATGGCGCGCCGGTTGAGGAGCTGCGGCCGCCCGGCGCTGTCGGCCAGCACGCGGGTCACGACCCGGTCGTCGGCCGCGAGCGTCCGCGTGCGCACGATGCGGACGTCGTCGAGGAAGACCTGGCGCTCGTGGATGACCGTGGCCACGGTGACGTTCGCGACCCCGCACTCCACGCGGAGCGCGCCGGTGGCGTCGGTGGCGCCCTGCGCGCGCAGCGCGACCCAGCGGCCAGCGGGTGACCGGGCCGCGTCGCGTCGCGTCAGGAGCGTGCGATCCGAGACGCGGGTCTCACCCACGAGCGCGCTGCTGGCGGCGTCGCGCACGCGCAGCACGATGTCGGTCTGCGAGCGCTGCGCATCATGGCCGATCGAGTAGTCCAGGCACACGCGGGCGCTGACCTCGACTGGCGTCGCCGGCGGCAGCCCGGTGAAGACGCGCGCGATGACGCGATCGGGACGCAGGTACGACTGCCCCGCCCCGGTCGGCTCCTCAGCGCCCGCGCCGTCGCTGAGCGAGAGCACGGCGGCCTCGCTCGCGGCACTGGTCGAGGTCCCGGGCGACGCGTGCCAGAGGTGGAGCGCGCGATCCGGCGGCGGCGTCCAGACGGCGCGCAGGGCGTCGCTGTCACGGTACCCGGCGAAGTCGTCGCCGCCGAGCACCACGAGCGGATCGGCCGCGCGCACCATCGCGTCGATCACGCGGACGGTGGCGGCGCCCCGGGTGACCGCGCCGGTCAGCGGGTCCAGCGTGGCGCCGTCGACGTCGGGCGCCTCGGCCAGATACGGGTGGCTCGGCCGCGTGCCCGGCGCGTGGTGCCCCTCCGGGAGCGAGGTCACCTGCAGCAGCGGCTCCGCGTCGGCGTCGTCCCCGAACACCCGGAGGCGGTAGACGCGATCGGTGCGGGTCATCGGCCGGGTCCTCGGGCGCCGATCACGGGTAGATGCACAGCAGCTCGCCCGCGTCGTCCGCGCCCACGCCGGCGACGGCCGGGGCGGCGACGTTGCGCACGGTGAGCGTCAGCGTCCACTCGAGCAGCGCGCGATCGGCGAGCTCGAGCTGCGGCGGCTCGCCGTCGACCAGCTGGCAGGCCGGATAGGTGCGGCCGTCGGCGTCGTCGGTCGCGACGCTGACGACGCCGCCTCCGAGCAGGTGGCGCACCAGGCGCGCGAGCAGCGGCTGCGCCGTGTTGGGGATGTGCTCGAGGCGGAACGTCGCGTCGTAGCGCGGGCCGAAGGCGAAGACGTGGAGCACGCCGTCGCCGAGCGCGTGCGCGCGGTCGGCCTCGAGCCCCGGGCGCGGCGTCCAGCCGGCGAAGCGGTCCGCCGGGGCGGGCTTGCCGTTGGTGAGCGTCGCCGTGCCGGCAGCGTCGGTCCAGGTGAGCGAAGCCATGGGCGGCGCCTCAGCGGATCAGGCCGCGCTGGGCGGCGCGGTTGTACATGTCGGCGAACTCGCGCTCCTGCGTGGGCGTGAGCGTGCCGAGCGACACGTGGGTGACGTGCACGGGGGCCACCGCGCGTGCGGCGGCCGAGGGCGCAGCGCCAGCCGCCCCGGCGCCCTGCGTCTGCCCGATCGTGTAGCGGAGCGCGTCGTCATCGCGCGACACGGACGCGCCGCCAGCGGCCGTGGCGACGGCGCCACCGCCCGGGCCTCCGGGGCCGCCGCGTCCGGTCGCGATGCCCCCGAGGATGCCGCCGAGCGCGAGGAGCGCGGCCCCCGCGGCGAGCATCGCCGGCCCGCTCGTCAGGGGGTTCGTGAGCGCGGGGAGCAGGCCGACGAGGATCGCGCCCTGCTTCACCAGCGCGGCGCCCATCTGCGACATGATGCTCCCGAGTCCGCGGAGCACGACGCGCCCCGCGTTCCCGAACCCCTCGGCGAACGCGGTCGAGAGTCCGTCGACGAACACGTCGGCGATGCCGGCGGTGAGGTTCGCGAACAGCCGGTCGGTCTCCGCCTTCACGTCGGTGAAGGCCTCGAGCCAGTGCTGCGTGTCGATGCTCGGCTTCGGGAGGGTGATCGTCTTCGGCAGCCCGGCCATGATCGCCTCCGGCACCTGACCGAAGAGCCCGCCGCCCTTCATGCGGAAGCCGGCCACGACCTGCGCGTCGAGGTCCGCTCGGGCGCGGCGCTCGAACGCGGTGAGCGCGTCGGCGGCGCGTCCCTCCGCCTCCTCGCGCGCGGCCGCGGCCGCGCGCGCGGCGTCCCGCGACGCCTGGCGCTCGGTCCGCGGCGCGGCGGCGGTCGTGACGATCGGCTGGACGGTGCGCGTGAGCGATGGGCCGGGCGCGAGGATCCGGCGCTGGACGTCCTGCAGGCGCGTCTCGAGCGGTGCCAGCTTCGCCTCGAGCGCCGCGATCTCCCGCTCCAGTCGCCGGACGAAGAGCGGCCCCTGCGTCTTGCTGAACGCGTCGAGATCGCGCTGGCGCTCGGCCAGCTGGGCGCGCAACGCCTTGATCCCGTCGGTGAAGCCCTGCGAGGCGCTCCCCTCGTAGAGCGCCTTGGCCTGCGCCGTCAGGCCCGCGACGTCGCCGGTGTTCTGCATCGTGTCGAGCGAGCGCTTGAACTCTTCGGCGGCCTCCTTGGCCTCCTTAGCCGCTTTGCGTGCCGAGCCGCCGAGTGCCTCGTACGCGCGCCCGAGCACCGTAATGCCGGCGAGGACGAGCGCCGTCACCGTGCCGCCGACCGCCATCGGCAGCAGCGCGGCGGTGAGCGTCCCGAACGACTGCGGGATGCCCACGGCGCTCGCGGCGAGCCCGTTGAACGAGTAGATCAGCGACTGGACGAGCTCACTGTTCTTCCCCATGCCCTTCGTCGCGTCGGCGACCTTCGCGCCCGCGGCCGCGGTGCCGCGCCCCGCCTCATCGGCGGCGCGCCGGAGCCCGCCGAGCTGGCGCTCGACGCGCCCGATCTGGGCGACCGTGAGGTCGACCCCCTCGGCGCGGAGCGCAACGGCGATCTCGGACAGCTTGTAGCCCATGGAGCGGAACCTCGGTCAGGCAGCGGTCAGGCAGCGGTCAGCCAGCGGTCAGGTGACGGGCGCGAGGGGTCGCGCGGGGGCGGCCGTCGCCAGCGTGGCGACGAGCGCCGCGACGCGCGTGCGCTCCTCAGCGGTGAGCGGCCCGCGACGCGGCGCCGCCGTGGCGGGCGCCGTGGGTGTCGCCCAGAGGCGGGCGTGGAACGCCGTCGCTTCCTGGTTCAGGCGCCGCGGGTCGTTGACGGCGTAGTTCACGAGATAGGCGAGGCGCAGGGCGTCGGCCTCGCGCACCAGCCGCTCGTGGCGCTCGAGTTCGTCGAGGCGCTCGGCCTCGTCGAGGACCTCGCTGAGCGGCACGTCGGCGAGAGCCCAGAAGCGCTGGCCGGTGGCGCGGGCGACGCGGGCGACCGCGTAGCTCAGCGGGTGGTCGACCGCGAACGCCGGCGCGATGGCGCCGGCGCCGGGGCCGGCGCCGGCGGTCGCGGCGCGGGCCCGGCGGCGTTTCCCAGGTGCTCGAGCAGCGCCGCCTCGGCCTGCTTCGCGGCGCCGATCAGCGCGCTGACCTCCGGCGAGGCGAGGTCCAACGCCGCCTCCGCGCTGATCGCCCCGTCGGTCATGCGCGTCACGAGCTCGGCGATGTGCGGCGCCGCCGCGGCGGAGTCGTCGCCCGCCGTCGCCGCCGCCTCCCAGAGCAGCTGCATGCGCAGCGTCCAGGGCCGCACCCGCACCGCGCGCCCGTCGGCCAGGGGCACCAGGCCCCCGCGCGGCGGCAGGGTGCCGAGGGCGCCCGGCGCTCCGGCGCTCACGGTGGCGCTGACGGTGGCGCTCACGGCGTCACCGCCGGATCGACCACCACGATGTGGTAAGGCGGGCTGTCCGTGCTCGCGTCGGGTCCCGACAGGTCGAGGCGCGCCTCGAAGGCGGCCTTCACCTCCGCCTCGCTGTTGTCCTGCCCCTGCAGACTGTACTCCCGGCAGATCGCCAGCGGGAAGACGACCGACGCCGTGCCACCGCCGAGCCGCTGGTAGGTCAGGGTGAGGGCGGTGATGAGTGCCCCGGCCGGGATCAGCGTCGACGCGTCGTGCGGCGTGATCTTCGTGCTCGTGCCGGTCTGCGTCGCCGTGGAGGCGGGCTCGAGGTCGGCGAGCTGCGACGTGCCGAACTGGATGAACGTGCCGCTGATCTCGGCGGAGTGCGACGTGATGCGGTCCAAGCCGGCGATCGGCGAGCGCTTCCCGTCGAACTCGACGTTGCGCATCTCCTTGCGCGGCGAGAAGGTCAGGCCGCCGCGGCTGACGCCGAACGGGACCTGCTGCGTGTCGATCTTGCGCGACAGCACCGCCACGTCGAGCAGCGTGTCGTTCGGGAGGTCGGACGTGTAGCCGGACGGCATGGCGGGATCTCAGAGCAAGGGAGAAGGGGACGCACGACGGCCCGCGGCCACGCCGCGGGGGCGGCGTGGGGCGGGCCGGGGATCGGCGGAACACGGGATGTGGAGACTGCCGCGGAGCGGCCGGGTCGGCCGGATCCGGCCGGAGCCGGCCGACGCGCGGCCGCGATCTCGCGGCAGCGATCTATACGGTCTCGCGCGTGGACCAGGTGGCGACGACGACGCCGGATGCGCCGAGGTCGTCGCGCTCCTCGTAGTGCGCGGTTTCGAGGCGCTGGAGCTGGACGAGCTGCAGTCCACCGCGCGTGCGCGCGCTGCCGGGGGCGCTGGCGAGCGCCAGGAGCGCGCCGCGCAGCGCCCGCAGCCCGTAGGCGACGTCGCACGCCGCCCGCTGGGACTCCGGATGACGCACGACGAGCTGCACCGCGATCGCGACGGTGCCATGCGCCACCCGCGCGCCGCGGCTCGTCGTCTTGATCGACGGATCGAGGGTCGCCGGATCGGGCGCGAGTGAGACGACGACGAGCGGCAGCGCGGCCGGCTCGCCGCGCGGCAGCAGGCCGCGCGCGGCCCACCCGGTGCGCGTCGTGTCGGCGATCGTGGCGATCGGGGGCGGCGCGGGGTCATCCCCGTCGCGCGGCACGCGGGCCAGGTGCGCGTTCACGCCCTCGGTGGCGTCCGCGAGCCAGTCGGCGACGCAGCGGATGGCGGCGACCATGGGGCTCTCCTCGTCGGTCTCGGTGCGCCGGCCGCGCTCAGCAGGCGGCGAGCCCGATGATGGTGAGTCGCCCGTCCTCGCCGGTCCCCGCGAGGCGGGCGCGCCACCGCCGACCGGCGACGTGGAGCACCGTGTCGTCGGTGAGGCCGGCCAGCGCCTCGCCCGCCGTGAAGCGGAGCGTCGGCACGGCGACCCACGCCCGGCGGCGCCCGAGATCGGCGGCGTCGGTCGTCAGGGCGAGCGCCTCGCGCGAGGCCCCGAGCTCGGTCTCGAACTCGGTGAAGATGCCGCGCGTGCGCCGCGCCGTCGGTCCGTCGCCGCGCACGACGTCAGTGCCGAGCGGCCCCTGACACATGGTGATGAGGTCCAGATCGCCGAACGGGCTCGGCATCATCTCAGCTTCCTCCGCGGCGCGTGGCCGCACCGCGGTTCGCCGGTGTGCCCCCAGGCGTGCGCTCGAGCGTGCGCTCCGCCGCACGACCGGCCGGATTCGGCCGGCGTGTGGGCTCGCGCTCCCCGCCCGGACCACGGGGTGCCGGCGGCACCACCGGTGCCGGCGACGCGGGAGCGGCCGGATCCGGCCGCTCGACTGGCGGCGGCGCCTCGCTGCCGCGCGCCGTGACGCGCTCTGCGACGCGCTCCACGACGCGCTCCGCCCGGCGCGGCACCTCGCGGCGCGCGACGAGCGGCGAGACGTCGACGACCTCGCCCACCCGCAGCGGGCGGCGATCGTGGATGAACCCGTGCAGAATGCGAATGCGTGGCATGATGCGAGAGCGCGCGCGGACGTGCGCGGACGTGCAGGGACGTGCGATGACGTGCAGTGACGGGCGGGGCAGGCGCGGCGCCGGGAGGGCGCCGGCCTGTCACCCGGCGGGGTGCCGGTGGTGGGTTACACCTGCACGGCGTCGTCGGCGACGACGAACGCCTTCGGCTGCTGGAGCTCGACGTTCATCATGTGGTGCGAGATGACGCGGATGATGCCGAGCTGGGCAAGCGTGTACGGATCGACCGTGATGTCGAGCGCGCCCCACTCCAGGAGGAGCAGCTCGGAGAAGACGCCGTGCACGAGCGTGCGGGCCGGGATGTTGTTGCTCTCCTCGGCGGTGAAGCCGGCGATCTTGCCGTCCTGCTTGATCGGCAGCGCGGCGGTGTTGCCCATCCGCGGCGTCTGCTCGAGGATCGCCCCGAGCTCCACGGTGTGCAGCCACGCGCGCGTGCCGACGTCCTGCGCGTCGGCGACCTCGATCTTCGACTTCATGTCGACGAGCCTCCCGTAGCTCGGGACGACGTTGCCGAAGTCGAAGGTGCCGACGCCGGCGTAGCCCGCCACGCCCAGCGGCTGGCCCGCGGCGCCCGACCCGGCGATGCCGACCTTGTCCATCGCCGTCGCGTGGGCGGCGAGCAGGTCGCGGCGCACGAGCGCGTCGAAGCTCTCGACCGACTGGGCGAGCTGCTGCTTCGTGTAGCGGAGCAGGCCGGCGGCGGTCTTCGGGTTCGACTCGACGAGCTCGAAGTCGAGATCGCTCTCGTCCGGCCCGGCCACCGGCGCCTGCCCGACCCAGCTCACGGCGCTGCCGCCGGTCTGCCGGATGAAGCTGTACGTGCCGACGAGACCCGTCTCCATGCGCGCGCCGAGGCGCGCCAGCACCGAGCGCGGGCGGAGCAGGTCGACGAAGCCCTTGTACTCGCCCATCACCAGCTCGGCGCCCTTGCCCGCGGTGCCGGTCTGCATGACGGCCGCGTTGAAGAGCGGCACGTTGGTGGGGACGTAGAAGCCGGCGGCCGCCCGGCCGAGCCGCTTGGCGATCGTCGCCGAGACCTCGCGCTCGAACCCGGCGCGGGTCCAGTCGCCGGAGGCCTGCGCCTGGACGGCGCGACCGATCGAGTAGCGCTGCTGCTCCTGCGCGCTCAGCTCGAGCGTCGTCGGCGCGGCCGCGCTCATGGGGGCGACGCTGCCGCGCGCGCGGTCCATGATGTCGGCGCGGACCTGCGCCTCGGACATGCTGCTGGCCTGCCAGCGGGCGACGTCGCCGAGCGACTGCCCGTAGGCCTGCGCGATCGCGACGTAGTCGCAGCGGGCGCGATCGGCGCCGACCGTGATGGCCGGCGCGGGGGTGGTGGTCGCGGCGGCCCCGGTGGCCGCCGGCTCGATGTGCTCGGGCACGGGGTGACTCCTGGCCTCGGGGGCCGGTGAGGTGGGAAGAGCGGGGGAGAGGCTGGGGTCCACAGCCGCGGGGCTCGCAGGGCTGTGTGCCGGCGCCGCCTCGGACGCGACCGGCTCGGAGGATGCGGCAGGCGCGAGCCCGACCTGCGGAACGTCGACCTGCTCGCCGAGTGCTTCGAGGGTGAGCGCGACACCTGCGGCGCGCGCACCCGGCTTCGTGCCCGGCGTCGCGCCCGCGGCACGGCGGCCGGTGAGCTCGGCAAGCACGTCGTCGAGCGTCGCGACGCGATCGACGAGGCCGGCGGCGACGGCCTGCTTGGCGGAGAGGACGCGCCCCTCGCCGTAGCCCGCGCGCACCGCCTTGGGGCTGGTGCCGCGCTGCGCGGCGACATCGGCGGTGAACTGCTCGTAGAGCTCGTCGACCTGCGCCTGCATGGCGGCGCGGGCCTCATCGCTGAGCGGCTCCCAGGGGTTGCCCTCGGCCTTGTAGCGGCCGGCGCGCACGATCGTGCGCTTGAGCCCCATGCGCTCGCTCGCCTGGGTCGCGTCGACGTGCACGGAGAAGACGCCGATCGAGCCGACCAGCGCCGACGGCGCGGCCACCACTTCGTCGGCCGCGGAGCCCGTCCAGTACGCGGCGCTCGCCATGAGCGTGTCGGCCACGGCGACGATGCGCTTGCCCTGGCCGCGGGCCGCGCGGATCTTCGCCGCGAGCTCGGGCACGCCGGCGACGGAGCCGCCCGGCGAGTCGATGTGCAGCACGATCGCGCCGACGTCCGGGTTCCGGAGCGCCGCGTCGAACTGGCGGCCGATCTCCTCGGTGCTCGTGCCGCCGCTGGCGCGCTCCATCGCGCCGATGCGCTGCGCCATCGTCCCCATCATGGGGATGACGGCGACGCTCCCGGTGACGGGGCTGCCCGCCGCGCCCCGACGCCCGGCAGCGCCGGCGGCGCCGGCGGCAGCGGTGCCGCCGAGCGCCTCGAGGCGCGCTGTGATCTCGGCGTCGCTGTAGGCGCCGCCGGCGGCGTGGTGCTCGACGACCTCGAGGATCGCCTCGAGCTTCTCGGGGAGGATCGCCCAGACGGTCGCGCCGATCGCGGCGCGCACCCGGTCCAGACGGAGCGGAGGCAGAGTCTCAGGCATCGTCGGAGGCCGGATCGGAAGGGGAGCCGTCGGCAGCCACCCCGTCGGGGGCGCGCTGCGGGGTGAGCGTGACGTCGACCGGGAGGCCGAGGCGCTTGAGGAGCCGGCGCTCGCGCGCGCGCTGGCGGGCCACCGTGCGGAAGTCGCGGCCCTTGGCGGCCATCACGGCGGTGAGCGAGTTCATGGTGTTCGCCACCTCGGTCAGGGCGGCGTCCGCGTCCTTCGTGGGATCGACGTAGTCCCACCCGGGCAGCAGCCACTCGGCGGCGGCGGCGATGGCGGCGAGGTCGCGCGGCGCGAGCGGGAGCGCGCCGGTGAGCGAGGCGTACGTGAGCCACGCGCGGAAGAGCGGCACGTGGAAGCCGTCGCGGAACTGGATCTGCTTGCGCCGCCAGCGGCGCCGCTCGGGGCCGAGCCCCATGCGGCCGCTCGAGAACGAGGTGCCCTTGAGGTCCCCCGTGAGCGACATGTAGGAGACGCCGAGCCCCGCGGCCAGCTCGTGCTTCACGTCGGTGGTGAACGGCGTGTACTGCTCGCCTGGCATGGCGGGCTGCACGGCCTCCGGGGTGTAGCCGGGCGGCAGCGTGCGCCACACGCCCGGCTCCATCTCCATCGTCAGCTGCTGCCCCGCGGCCTGCTCCTCGGCGGTGAGGAGCGGCATGGCGTCGTCCGAGGTGGGCTTGAGCCAGCCGCCCTGACAGGCGGCGACGTGCTGCTGGATGAGCACCGCTTCCTGCAGCGCGCCGAGCCGGTGCGTGTTGATCACCACCGGGGCGAAGCGGGTGACGCCGCGCGTCTGCCCCGGGCGGTCCTCGTCGTACAGGTGCACCACGAACGCGGCCGGCACGCGGCGGCGCGCCTGCCGGACCGCGCTGCCGGCGCCGGTGATCGCCTCGTCGGGGTGTCGCGTCCAGAACCAGTACGCGACCGGGCGGTTCGCCGCGTCGACCTCGACGCCGGCGCGGATCTCGTGGATCCGGCTCCCGTCAGCCGCGGTGCTCGCGGCGCGGTGGAACGTCTCGTCGAGCAGGTCGGCATCGAGCGGCTCGAACTGCACGCCGAACTTCCCGCGCCCGGGCACGATCTGCACGAAGGCCTCGCCGTCGGCGCCCTGCCAGCGCCGCGCGGCGAGCGCCTCGAGGTCGGTGAAGCTCCGGCGCCCATCGACGCAGCAGTGCTCGCGCGTCGTGAACTCGAGCCACGCCGCCTCGACGAGCTCCCCGAGCGTCGCCGCGGCGTCGTCCGCGACGTCGTCCGCGACGCCCGGCGCCGCGTCGTGCCCCGCGTCGGGGGCGTCGGCGCCGTCGGCGGTGTCGATCTGCAGCCCGTAGCCGTCGGGCCCGACGAGGTTCTCCTCGACGAGGTCCACGTAGCGGCGGGCCCACCCGTTGTCCCGCTCGAGCGTCCGCGCCCGGTTGCGGAGCGAACGGAGGTCGGCGAACACCGCGGCATCGGGCGAGACGCGCGACGCGAGAAAGTCCATCGTCGTCCGATTCGCCACCGCCCCGTGGTAGTACGCGGCCGCCGGGCGCGTCAGCGGCGCCCCACCGGCATCGGAGCGCGTCAGCCCCACGGCGCCGAGCATGCGCGCGAACAGGCCGGGCCGCGCCCGGCGCGGCGTGCGGCTAGCCATGCGTCGGCCGTCGGATCCCGACGGGGAGCGCGCCGATGGGCGCGCCGAGCGTCACGCGAATCGTCGCGAACGGGCTGCCGCGCCGCAGGCGCGCGACCTCGTGCGCGTACTGCGCGCGGAGCTTCCGGAGCTCGGCGACCGGGGTCCGCTCGAGCGAGCGGCCGAGGATCGTGTACGCCTCGGTCTGATCGACGAGCCGCCCCTCGAGCGCGGCCTCGACCAGGCGCAGCGCGCGCTCGGCGTGCGGCACGAGCGTCCCCTCGGCGGCGCTCGCGAAGTTCGCCACGAGGGTGAGCGTCCCCGCGGCGACCGTCACCACCTCGCGCTCCGCATCGCCGGTCGCGCCGCCCGGCATGGCCGGCATGGCCGGTGCGGCCGGCGTGGCCGCCCGCGTGGCGCGCACGAGGTAGCGGTGCAGGCCGGGGGCGAGTTCCGCGGTGCGCGATGCTGCGGTCTGCAGCACGTGGCATGGCCCGTCGCCGCCGCCCGGCAGCGGCGCCGGCTCGCTCTCGACGTCCAGCGCCGACGCCCCGCGCAGCAGCACGGTGACCCGCCAGCCTGCGGTCGCAGGATGGGCAGGCAGGTCGAGCAGCCATCGCCAGGTGTCGCCGGCGATGAGCGTGTCGGGCAGGAGGCCCGCGGGGGCCGAGCCGGAAGGCACGCGCGAGAGGGCGGGGGAGGGGGAACGCGAAAACGGCCCGGGGTCCCCCGCGGCGGAGAGTGATCTCCGCGTCGCGTGGGGACGCCGGGCCTGATGGCGCGTCGAGCTTCGGTTGTCGGGACCGCGAGGACGGGTGCTGCGGCCGTGCGGGCGGCGCGTGCCGGCCGAATCCGGCCGGCGAGCTCATCCCGTCCACGGAACCTACCCCGGAGAGACGAGCCTGGCAACCAATCGTTTCCGGCGAGGGCCGGGCCGCTCGCGCGCCGCCCGACCCGCGCCGGCGCCGGCCAGCGGTGGCTGCCGCCGGCTCCCGCCAGCGACCGCCAGCTGCTGCCGGCTACCGCCAGCGGTTGACGAACCCCCCGCGCCGCGGCGCCTGGAGGGGCCGGGGGATCACGGTCTTCGGGGGCGGCACCGCCGGCGCGCTCGGCAGCGTCCCCGCGTCCGCGCTCGCCCCGGCGCTCGCCCCGCTGCTCGCCTTCGCGGCGCGGGCGTCGGCGAGGTCGCCGAGCCGCGCGATTACCGCGGCGCCGAGTCCGTGGAGCGCGGCGAGCGCGTACACGGTCATGTCCAGGCCCTCGTTGCGCCGGCCGGCGATGAGCTGCCACTTCCGCACCGGCCGGCCGGCGACGTACACCGTGCCCAGCTTCTCCGCCGTGAGGTGGTCGTAGTACTCGCTGGGGAGCACGTCGGCGAACCGCACGCCCTGCGGCCCGTGCGCGTCGCTGCGCAGGCGTGCCGCGAGCGAGTCCTTCGCCGAGTCCGCCGAGACGAACCACGGGCGACGCTGCCGCTTGTAGGTCACCGCACCGGGCTTCTGCATGAGGAGCCCACGGCCATCCTTCCCGCGCACCGGGAAGACGCGGAAGGGGAGCCGGCGCTCCGCCCAGCTCCATCCGGTCTCGGGGCGATACGACGTGTCGACCGCCGCCGCGGTGACGCGGAGATCCCCGCGCACGCGCGCGAGCTCCGCGGTGAGCGCGTCCCAGGTCTCGGTCTGCCCCGGGTCCCCGTCGACCTGCCCGTACTCGAGCACCACCAGGCGCTCGCGCGCGCCCCAGCCGCACACGAGGAACTCCAGGCGATCGGCCTGCACGTCGACGCCCGCGGTCAGAAGCCCCACCTCCGGCGGCGGCTCGGCCGGCTCGCCGAGCGGCTCCGCGCGTGCGCTCAGCGCCCCCGGGTCGATCTTCTCCGCCTTCGGGGCGAACGGCAGCCCGAGCATGGTGTTGACGAAGACCTTGAGGTCGTTCTCGACCCCGTGCGCCTTGAGGAAGTCGTCGCAGAGCTCCGCCCACGTGCAGAACGACGAGTACGCGGCCCAGATGTGGTAGCCGCGGATCTTCCGCCCGGGGTGCGTCGCCTCCCACTGGCCGGCGGCGACCATCGCCGGCTTGTCGCTCTCGTCGATCAGGCACGCGCACCGCTCGCAGCGATACTGCACGCTCTCCGGGACCACCTCGCCCTGCGCATCGCGCTCGAAGACGAAGAGGTACGCGCCGTCGTCGTCCTTCCAGCGGAAGCGGATCCGCTCCCCGCAGTGCGGGCACGGCATCATCCAGTGGCGCTGATCGCTCAGCTCCCAGAGCCCCCACGTTGGCGAGGCCCCTTCGGCCACGGGCGTGCCGCCGGCGACGATCTTCCGGTTCCAGTACGTGATCGTGCGCTTGCGCGCGAGCTCGAGCGGCGAGCCCTCGTCGCCGGCCGAGAACGGCCAGCGATCGAGCTCGTCGCCGATCACCCGGCGCACGGGACGGCTGGCCAGCCCCGCGGGGCTGTTGGCGCCCCCGAGCGCGAGCCAGCCGCCGGCGTACGCCTTCCGCAACAGCGTGTCGTCGGAGCTGCGCGCCATCCCCTGGGTGCGACGCCGGATCACGTCGCGCAGCGCCTTCACCTCGCGAATGACGGGCTCGAGGCGCTCCTTGGAGAACTCCTCCGCCTTGCCGATGGTCGGTTGGATGAGGAGCGCGCTCGAGGGGTCGTTGACGGCGCAGTAGGCGAGCCACGCCAAGAGCATCTCGGTGTAGCCCACCTGCGAACTCTTGGCGACGACGACGCGCTCGGTGACGTCGTCGGCGAGCGTCTCGACGACTTCGCGCCACCAGGGCACGGCCGAGAAGCGGTAGGGGCCGGGCGTCGCGGCGCCCGAGTCCTTCGAGATGACGAAGTGGCTCTCGATCCACTCGACGGGCGGCACCCGCTTGCGCGGGGCGTAGCGCGGCCGCGCCCGGGCGTACAGCGCCCGCGCGTCCGCCATCCCCTCGAGGGCGACGGTCACGGCGGCCGCCGTCGCGGCGGCCGTCATCGCCGTCGTGCCGGCCAAGCCGGCGAAGCCGGCGAGCATCCCGCTCACGCGGCGTGGCCGACGCGGTCCGCCTGGGGCGCCCCGTCCTGCGGCGTCCCGTCGGGGCTCGGCTCGTCGAGGTCCGCGTCGCCGGCGGCGAGGCGCGTCCGCACGCCGTCGGCCACGTCGCGCAGCGCGGCCGACGCCTGGCGGACCGTCACGCCGAGCCGGGCGGCGACCAGCGGGGCGAACTCGCTCGGGAGCTCGGCGAGCACGCCGGCGACGCGGGCCGCCTCGTCCTCGGCGGCGGCCAGTACGTCGGCGGCGGGCACCACGTCGGCGCGCTCGCGCGCGAGGCGCAGCTCGAGCAGCTCCACCTCGATCGCGGCGCGGCGCTGGGCGGCCTCGTCGGCGCCGAGCTGCGGCCGCTCCCGGCGCTCATGTGCCCGGAGCCAGTGGACCGCCGCGGCGAGCGTGATGCGGCCCGCCGGGTCGAACGGCATGCCGGCCGCCTTCCACCGGCTGACCTGCGCCTGGTCGACATCGAGGGCGAGCGCCAGCG
>ERZ1066118.1070-NODE-1070-length-19351-cov-16.490931_pt1 | contig 19351 bp, 11 predicted proteins | sample MGYA00382765_ERZ1066118 | MGnify/ENA primary metagenome ERZ1066118 (study PRJEB33369, sample SAMEA5778348) | biofilm metagenome | biome: Industrial cooling water; feature: Water cooling tower basin; material: Biofilm | place: United Arab Emirates | collected...
CCGTCGGCGCCCGTGCCGTGGACTGGCAGCCGGTCGGCGCGTGGGTGCTCGCGCCGTCACGTGCGGCGGCGCCGTTCGCCCGCGCCCGCCCCGCGGCGATCCCCGCCGTGGGCGCGTCCTCGGCCGGCGCGCCCGCGACGTCGGCCAGCGCACGTTCGACGCCGTCGCGCGAGATCCGCCCGCGGTCGAACTCGACCCGCGCCATCTGGGCCGCGTAGTTGACGGTGGCCGACGTCACGCCGGGCAGCGCCCGCAAACGCTCCTCGATGCGCCGCCCGTCGTCCTCGGTCCCGACCGCGCGGAAGCCGAGCACGACGTGCCCGAACTGGTCCGTGACCTCCGCGCCTGCCGCGCGCGCGAGCGCGGTTACGCGCGCCAGCGACAGGCGCTCCGGGTCGTAGTGCAGGCAGAGCTGCGGCGCCGCGGACGGCGCCGGTCCGCCGGGCTCCTGCTCGCCCGCCCGCAGCACGTGCACGCGCGCCACGCCCGCGCGCCGCTCGAGCAGGCGCACCAGGCGGTCGACGCACGCGTCCTGCGCGTCCCCCACCTCGGGCAGGAGGAGGGGAAGGTCGAGTCGGGTCGTGCGTTCCGTCATGGGTTCCGTCGTGTATTCCGTCGTGCGTTCCATGGCCGCGTGGAGAAGGGAGGAAGGGCGCCGGAGCGGCGCCGGGGCGGGGCGTCAGTGTTCCGCGAACACGCGCCCGCCGCCGCCGCGGTCGAACGCCAGGACGTTGTAGCGGTCGGGCGGGTACGGCCCCTCCATGCCCGGCGACCCCATCGGCATGCCCGGCGCGGCGATCCCGGTTATCGCGGGCCGCTCGGTGAGGAGCCGGCGCACGTCCGGCGCCGGCACGTGCCCCTCGACCACGTAGCCGCCCACGCGCGCGGTGTGGCACGCGTGGAGGAGCGCCGGCACCTCGGCCTGCGCCTTCACGGCCGTGAGGTCCTCCTGCTCGACTTCGGTCACCCGGAAGCCGTGCGCGCGCATGTGCGCCGTCCATCCCTTGCAGCAGCCGCAGGTGGGGGAGCGGTGGACCACGACGGTGAGCGTGTCCGCCGCGGCGGGCGGGCCATCCTCGGCCGCGCCGACGCGCGGCGCATCGGCGGGCGCCCGCACGGTCGGCGCTTCGGCCACCGGCGCACGTGGCGCGGCGGCGCTCTGATCGGGGCTTGCGTCATCGCTCGCGGGCGCGCACGCCACCGCGAGAGCCGTCAGGATCGCGCCGGCCACGAAGGGCGCACGCCAGCCGGGCCGACGAGACGCGAACCGCATGTCGAACTCCTCCCGGCACCGCCGGGTGTTGGGCAGGTGTTGTGCATGGGTGTGCTTCGGAAGCCGTCGCCCCGCCGCGCGGTGCGCACCGCGCCGGTCGGGCGACCGGCGGGTGCCTCACGCAGCACCGAAGGGATCACGCGGTCGCGCCGGCGGGGACCGGCGTCGGTGCCGAGGCGGCGGGCGGCGCCCCGTGGTCGTCCCCCGTGACCTGGCGGAGCGCCTCGCGCTCGGCCGTGCGCCGCTCGAACAGCCGGTAGAGCAGCGGCAGCACGAGCAGCGTGAGCAGCGTGGACGTCACGAGCCCGCCGATCACCACCGTCGCGAGGGGCCGCTGCACCTCGGCCCCGGCCCCGCTGGAGACGGCCATCGGGATGAAGCCGAGTGAGGCGACGAGCGCCGTCATGAGCACCGGCCGGAGCCGCGTCATGCCGCCCTCGCGCACGGCCTGCTCCAGCGGGTGCCCGGCGGCGCGCAGCTCGTTGATGTAGCTGACCATCACGACGCCGTTGAGCACCGCCACGCCGAAGAGCGCGATGAACCCGACGCCCGCCGAGATCGAGAACGGCATCCCGCGCAGCAGCAGGGCGAACACGCCGCCCACCGTGGCGAGCGGGATGCCGGTGAACACCAGCGCCGCCTGCCGGAGCGAGTTGAACGTCGTGAACAGCAGCAGGAAGATCAGCGCGAGCGAGAGCGGCACCACGAGCGTGAGCCGCCGCGTCGCGCGCTCCAGGTTCTCGAACTGGCCGCCGAACTCCGGGCGGTAGCCCGCCGGGAGCGTGATCGTGCCGGTCTCGAACAGGGCGCGCACGTCGGCGACGAAGCCGCCGATGTCGCGCCCGCGCACGTTGCCCTCGACGATGAGGAGCCGCGAGCCGTTCTCGTGGCTGATCTCGGCCGGCCCGGCCACCTCCTCCACCCGCGCGAGCTGGCCCAGCGGCACGCGCTGCCCGCCCGGCGCGTTCACGAGGATGCCGGAGATGGCCTCGGGCGTGCGGCGCGCCGCCTCGGGGAAGCGCACCGTGAGCGCGAAGCGCCGCTGCCCCTCGAGCACCTGCGACGCCTGCACGCCGCCCAGCGCCTGGACCACCTGCATCACGTCCGCGACGTTGATGCCGTAGCGCGCCACCTCGTCGGGGAGCACGGTGACCTGGAGCTGCGGCAGCCCCTCGAGCTGCTGCGCCTTGAAGCCGGTCGCGCCCGGCAGCTTCGAGACGGCCGCGACCACCTGCTCGCCGACGCGCCCGAGCTCCTCGAGCGAGTCGCCGTAGATCTTGATCGCCAGGTCGCTTCGCACGCCGGCGATCAGCTCGTTCACGCGGAGCTCGATCGGCTGGCTGAAGCTGAAGACGAGCCCCGGCACCTTGCTGAGCGTCGCCGACATCTGCGCCTCCAGCTCCGCCTTGGTCCCCGCCTTCCGCCACTGGTCCTCGGGCGTGAGCATGATCAGGATGTCGCTCACGTTCACGCCCATCGGGTCCGTGGCGATCTCGGCGCGCCCGGTTTTGGCCACCACCGTGGCCACCTCGTTCGGGAACTGCGCGCGCAGCACGCGCTCGATCTGGCCCGTCTGCCGCGCGCTCTCCTCGAGCGACACGCTCGGCAGCCGCTGGACCTGGAGGGCGAACGAGCCCTCGTCGAGCCGCGGGATGAACTCCGAGCCGAGGAACGGCGCGGCGCCGAGGGCGAGCACCACCGCCGCGCCCGCGGCGAGCAGCACCTTCTTGGTGTTGCCGAGCGTCCACTCGAGCGCGGGCTCGTAGAGGCGCTTCGCGCGCCGGATGAGCCACACGTCCTTCTCCTCGACCTTCCCCTTGAGGAAGAAGGAGATCAGCACGGGCGTGAGCAGGAAGGTGAGGATCAGCGACCCCACGAGCGCGAACACCACCGTGAGCGCCATCGGCTTGAACAGCTTGCCTTCGACGCCCTCGAGCGTGAGGATGGGCAGGTAGACGACGATGATGATGCCGACGCCGAACAGGATCGGCCGCGCCACCTCGGCGCACGCCGAGAGCACCGTGTGCAGGAAGCCCTCCTCCGGCTTGCGGTGCCCGAGCCGGCGCATCGAGTTCTCGACCATTACCACCGAGCCGTCGACCACGAGGCCGAAATCCACGGCGCCGAGCGACATGAGGCTGCCCGCGATCCCCGCCTTGACCATCATCCCGAGGGCGAAGAACATCGAGAGCGGGATGGCGAGCGCCACGATGAGCGCCGCGCGGAAGTTGCCGAGCATGGCGAACAGCACCGCCACCACGAGCACCGCCCCCTCGACGAGGTTCTTCTCGACCGTGGCGATGGTGCGGTTCACGAGCTCCGTGCGGTCGTAGAACGGCACGAGCCGGACGCCCGCCGGTAGGCTGCGGGCGGCCGTGGCGAACTTCTCCTTGACCGCGTTCACGACCGTTCGGGCGTTCTCGCCCTGACGCATCATCACGATGCCCGTCACCACCTCGCCGCGGCCGTCCTGCGTGACGGCGCCCTGGCGGATGGTCGACCCGATCGCCACGTCGGCCACGTCGCCCACGCGCACCGGGGTGCCGCCGCGGCTCGTGACGACGACGTTGCGGATCTGGTCGAGCGTCTGCACCTGACCGACGCCGCGGATCACGAGCTGCTCGGCGCCGCGCGTGATGTAGCCGCCGCCGGCGTTCTGGTTGTTGCGCGCGACCGCGTCCAGCACCTGCTGCAGCGTCAGGTCGTACTGCACGAGCGCGTCGGGGCGCACGAGCACCTGGTACTGCTTCTCGAACCCACCGAACGCGTTGACCTCGGCCACGCCCGGCACCGCGCGGAGCTGCGGCGCGACCACCCAGTCCTGCAGGGTGCGCAGCTCGGTCGCGTTGGTCCGGGCCGTGTCGGCGGCCGTGACCGTGTACTGGAAGATCTCGCCGAGCCCCGTCGAGATCGGGCCCATCTCCGGGGTGCCGAGGCCCGCGGGGATCTCCTCGCGCGCCTGTTGCAGGCGCTCGCCGACCTGCTGGCGGGCGAAGTAGATGTCGGTGCCCTCCTCGAAGACGACCGTCACCTGCGACAGGCCGAACTTCGAGACCGACCGGATCTCCTCGAGGTTCGGCAGGCCGAACATCGCGAGCTCCACCGGGAGCGTGATCTGCCGCTCGGCCTCGATCGGCGAGAGCGAGGGCGCGTTGGTGTTGATCTGGACCTGGACGTTGGTCACGTCCGGCACGGCGTCGATCGGGAGGCGCACAGCGGACCAGATGCCGACGCCGATCAGGAGGGCCGTGAGCGCCAGCACGAGCAGGCGCTGCGTGAGGACGAACGCAATGAGTCGCTGCATGAGTGTGATCCCCCGGCCTAGTGCTCAGCCTCGGACAGCTCGGCCCTGGCGAGCTCGGACCGGAGCGCGAACGCGCCGGCCACCACCACGCGGGCGCCGGGCGCGAGGCCCGCGCGGATCACCACGCGCCCGCCGTCGAGCGTCTCCCCGACCTCGACCGGCGTCGGCCGGAACTCGCCCGGGCGCGCGCCGGGCACGAACACGACGCGGCGCCCCTCGACTTCCTGGAGGGCGTCCTGCGGTACGACCACGAGCGCGGGCCCGCCGCCGCCCACCTGGATGCGCGCCGTGGCGAACATGCCGGGCTTGAGCGCCCCGTCGGGGTTCGGGATCTCGACGCGCGCCTCGACGGTGCGGTTCTGCGGGTCGAGCACCTCGCCCAGGTAGGCGACCCGCCCCTGGAAGGTGCGGCCCGGGTATGCGGTCACGGTCACCGCGACGGGCTGCCCGCGGCGCACGCGCGCGAGGTCGCGCTCGAACACGTCGAGTTCGATGGCCACGCGCGACAGGTCGGCCACGGTGAACAGCGTGTCGGCGGGCGTCGCCATGCCGCCGGGGCTCGCATCGCGCGCGACCACCGACCCAGCGAACGGCGCGGTCAGCGAGAAGCGCCCGCCCTGGCTGTGATCGTGCGCGGCGCCGAGCACGTCGAGCCGGGACTCCGCGCTTCGCAGGGCGGCCTGGTTGCGGCGCAGCTCGGCCTCGGCGTCGAGCAGCTCCTTGCGACTCGAGATGCCCTGCCGGGCGAGCCCCTGCTCGCGCGCGTAGTTCTCGCGCGCGATACGCACGAGCTCCTCGGCCTCCCGCTCCTCGGCCCGGATCTGCCCCACCTCGGGGCTCTCGAGCACCGCGAGCACCTGCCCGCGGCTCACGCGGTCCCCGAGGTTGGCGCGCAACGTGAGGACGCGCCCCTCGGTCCGCGGCCCGACGTGACTGACGCGGTTCGGGTCGTAGGTGATGCTGCCGGTCACCGGGAGGCCGGTCGACGTGATCGTGGTTACCGTGTCGACCTGGATGCCGCCGAGCCGGACGGCCGCGCTGTCGAGTGTGACGCTCTCGGCGCTGTGGCCGCCGGCGGCACTGTCCGCCGTGGGGCTCTTGGCCGACGCCTCCTTGGCCGACGCCTCTTTGGCCGACGTCGCTTTGGGCGCCGCGGCGCCCGTCGCCTCGGCGTCGCCGCGGCCGCAGGCACCGAGGGTGGCACCGAGGGTGGCACCGAGGGTGGCGCCGAGCGCGGCCAGGAGCAGCCCACGGGTCAGGACGCGGGCGCTCAGCGTGAGCGCCGTCGTGGGCCGCCAGCCATGACGGGTGCGCCCCACATCAGAGCGCCGCGCCTCGGTGCACCGCACCTCGGTGCGCCGCGTTCGGGACGTCGCCCGGGCGGGTGTGGACTTCGGTGTCATCGCGGGGTCCTCGTCGGGGTCCTGGTCGTGTCGGGGGAGGTGGCCTCACGCCGATCGGCGCTGCTGGGCGTGAGGCCCCCGGTCGCGGCGGCGAGCTGCACCAGCGCCTCGCGCTGGGCCAGCCACGTGTCGTAGTAGCCCAGCTCCGCATCGAGCAGCTGGTTGCGGAGCAGCAGGAGCGTGGGCAGCGCGATCTTGCCCGCCTGGAATGCCGTGTCGAGCAGGGCGCTGTTGGCCCGCGCCGGCTGGAGCACCGACGCCTCGAACACCGACGCCTCCTCGCTCGCCGTGCGGTAGGCGCGCGCCGCCGTGATCACCTCGGTGCGCACCCGCAGCGCCGTGGCCTCGCGCTCCAGCCGCGCCTGCTCGACCTGGGCGCGGCGCTGCGCGAGCACGCCCTGGTTGCGGTTGAAGATCGGCAGGGTCAGCCCGACCACCGGCCCGAGGCCGCCGGCGATGGTGCCGCCGACCCCGCCGATGCCGCGGCTCCCGCTTCCGGTGATGACGCCGAGCCGAAGGTTGGGCACGCGCTCGCGGCCGGCGACCGCCGCGAGCGCGCCGGCCTCGGCGACCGTCGCGGCGTTGGCGGCGAGGTCGGGCCGACGCTCGAGCGCGATCCGCACGAGCGCGTCCGTGTCGAAGGGCACGGTGTCGGCGGCGGACGCCCGCGCGGGGACCGTCACCGCGGTGCCGACTCCTCGGGTCGCCGCCGCGACGACCGCCGGGGCGGCGAGGCTCGCGAGCAGCGGCTGCCCGTCGTCCACGAGGCGCACGGGCACGCCGGGGTCCACGCCGACGAGCCGCTGCAGCTCGAGTCGGGCGCCCGTGGCGGCCCGGCGCTCGGCCAGTACGCGGGCGCGCGACCGGCCGAACTCGACCTCGGCCAGATTGGCGTCGAGCGCACTGATCTCGCCCGCGCGGAGCTGGATGCGCACGGCGTTCAGCAGGCGCTCGTTGAGCGCGAAGATCGACTGCGCCACGCCGAGGCGCCGGTCGGCCGCGACCGCGCGGTAGAATGCGCTGCTCGCCTCGGCGACGGTCAGGCGTGCCGCGTTCTGTACCGAGAACGCCGCCCGCTGCACGCCGACGCGTGCCGCACCGATGCGGAGCCCGCGCTGGCCGGCGAACTCGATCTCCTGCGTGAGGGCGACCTGCGGCGTGCCCCCCACCTGGCCGGCCTCCGCATCGACGGCCGTCAGCGACAGATCGGGATTGAACTGGTACAGCCGCGCCTGGCGGAGGGCGCCCTGCGCGATGGCCGATTCCTGGCGCGCGGCCTGGAGCGACAGGTTCTGCTGGAAGGCGAGCCGTCGCACCTCCGCGAGTGACAGCGTCACGCTGTCGGCCGCGATACCGGCAGACGCCCCCCCCGTGGGGCGGCCGGCGGGTGTCTGGGCGCCGGCCGGTCGGCCGAGCAGCCCCACGGCAACGGCTACCACAGCCGCCGCCCGAGCGAGAGGGCGCCGAGCGAGAAGGCGCCGAGCGAGAGGGCGCCAGGGGACGCCAGGGGGCGCCGACGCGGGCGCGACAACGGGAAGCACGAGCGGATCTCTCCCTAAGCCTGAGTCCACCCGCCAACGGCGCCCACGCCCCTCGCCACGCGTGCCGGCGGCACCACGGGTGCACGGGGACCCGCGGCCGACGCTGCCACAGGCGGCGGAGCGTCGGCGCGGTCGAGTCGTGGACGGTGCGGGGCCGCCCGCCTCGGGGGATCGCCGGACTGGCGACCACCGCAGCCGAGGTCGAGCGGGGGCGCGGCGGTGGCAGGCGCTCCGGCGGCCGACGGTCGGTGCCGGTCGGTGCCTCGGAGATGCCGCACGACGTCTACGGCCGCGGGGGCCGCGCGTCAGCGCCGCGCGCGAGACTCAGGCGATGGGGGGCCGGATCTCCGGCTCGGCCGCGCGGCTCCGGGGCGCCTGCGCGCGAGCCGCGGGTGTCGGCGTGCGCACGGCGACCAGCGCGACGGACAACGGCCGCACGGCGGCACACCAGGCGGCGTCCGCATGGGCGTGGGCGTGGTGGCACGCGTGGTACGGGTGCCCGGGCACGTGCCCGTGCCCTGGGGCCCCGTCGGTGTCCGCGACATCTAGGACGTCCGCGTCGGCATTCCCGCCCGCGGCGCCCGCGTGCGAGGCGTCGTCGTGGTGCCCGGTGCCGTGCGCCGCGCCGTGACGGGCCGCGCCGTCGGCCTGCACCAACTCGGCATGCGTCGCGTCGCCGTCGTGCACGTCGGCGACGAGCGCCTCCACGTGCGACACCGCCAGCAGCGCGAGCACCAGGAGCGCCGCCACCCGACGCAGCCCGGAGCGCACGAACCACCCCAGGACGCCGCGGCGTACGCCGCCCACCGTGGTGCCCGCCTCCAGCGCGCCGCCCCGCACCCGCCGGCCCGCCCGCGCGACCCCGCGCACGACGACTCCGCGCACGGAGACGCGCGCGCGGTCGACACGGTCGAGGGAGGGGAACGCGGCCATCGCGACGGTTGCGAGCGAGGGAGCTTGGGCGTAGGATACGGGCAGATGCCTGAACGACTGCTCAGACGTTGGAGGAAGCTAGAGTGCCAGCCACGCGTCCGCAATCCCGTACCGGTAGGGCAAGCCGCGTGCGGGGTGCCCGTGCGGGAAGCGGCCCTTCGGAGCCTGCAGGGCGACCATCGCCTGAGACCGCCGCGAGCCTGTGCGAGGTGGCGTGCGTCGACCACGTCCGGGTCGAGCGGGCCCGGCAGGCGCTGCCCGACGACGCCACCGTCCGGACGCTCGCCGACATGCTCAAGGCGCTGGGCGATCCGACGCGGCTGCAAATCGTGGTCGCGCTCGCGACCGAGGGCGTGGGCGAACTCTGCGTCTGCGACCTAGCCGCGCTGGTCGGCGTGTCGGAGTCAGCGGTGTCGCACTCGCTGCGCACGCTGCGTCACCTCCGTCTGGTGCGCTACAGGAAGACCGGCAAGATCGCGTACTACGCGCTCGACGACGCGCACGTCGGCCGCCTCGTGACCGAGGGGTTGCAGCACGTGGAGGAGGCGCCGTGATCGCGCCGCCGTACGCCGGCCGCGGCGTCCACGGCGTCCGCGGTGTCCGGCGGGTGCGGTCGTGACGGCGCGCGTGGCCCCAACGGTGGGGGTGGCGGTGGGCACCGCGTCAGGGACGGGCGCGGCCACGCAGGCGCAGCTCCCGCAGGCGCAGCTCCCGCAGGCGCAGCTCCCGCAGGCGCAGCTTGAGCGCGCGCGGCTCGCGCGGCGCGGCCGGTGGCTCACGGCCGCCACCCTCGGCTACAACAGTCTCGAAGGGGTGATCGCCGTGGGCGCCGGTCTCGCGGCCGGGAGCGTGGCGCTCGTGGGCTTCGGCGCCGACAGCGCCATCGAGGTGAGCGCGGCGCTGGTCGCGTTCTGGCGCCTGCGGGCCGAGCGCGTCGCCGACCCCACGGGCCGTGCGCGCGCCGAGCGAACCGCACTCCGCCTCGTCGGGGTGTCGTTCCTCTCGCTCGCGGCGTACATCGCCGTCGACGCGGCCGCGGCGCTCCGGCGCCGCGAGGTCCCCGAGCTCACGCGCGTGGGGCTCCTGCTGACCGCCTGCTCGATCGTCGTGATGCCGCTCCTCGCGCGGGCCAAGCGCCGTGTGGCCGGCGCGCTGGCGAGCGGGGCGCTCGCGGCCGAGGCGACGAGACGCAGCTCTGCGCGTACCTCTCCGCCATCGTGCTCGCCGGGCTCGCCCTCAACGCGCTGTTCGGGTGGTGGTGGGCCGACCCGGTGGCGGCGCTCGCGATGGTGCCGATCATCGCGCGCGAGGGGCTGGACGGCGTGCGCGGGCGCGGTTGCTGCCCGAGCTGCGCGTCGGTGGGCGCCGCGTCGGTGAGCGCTCCGTCGGCGGGCATCGGTTAGGCGGACGCCGTGTCGGCAGGCGCGTTGCGAGGGGATGTCGCGCCGCGCGCTCGTCGGCACACTGACCCGCACGCGGCCGCTCGCTGAAGGACGGCCGCGACGGGCCACGTGCAGCACCGGCACACGACCGGCACATGACCGGCACACGACCGGGGCACGCCCGTCGCGCCGCTCCTCGTCCGCTCCTTGTCCGCACCGCGCCGTAGAGCGCCACAGGACGAGACCGGGAGTCGGGCGAGCGGACGTTCGCCATCAGCACCCGGGCTGCCGCGGGTTCCACTGGCAGAGCTCCACACGGCTCGGCTCCGGCGGCGCCGGGTCGCTGCCGCCGCGACGATGCAGGGCGGCGCGCGCGTGCGCCGCCTCGCGGCGCACGGTGACGTCCGGATCGGCCAGCGCCTGGCGCAGCGCCGGGCTGCCGGGCGGCTCGCCCCGCAGGCCGAGCGCGTGTACCGCCGCCACCCGCACCGCCGCACTCGGGTCACCGACGGCAACGGCGCGCAGCCGGGCATCCGGGTCGACGGGGGTGCCGCCCATCCCCGTCGCGCGGCGCCCGCGCTCCTCACGGCCAACGGCACCAGGGCCAACGGCACCAGGGCCAAGAGCACCAAGGCTCTCGGCGGCCGCCTCGCGCACGCTCGCGACCGAATCGCCAAGGGCGTCGGCAAGCGTCGCGGTCACGCGCATCGCGGTCCCGGGACGATCGGGACCGCGCACGAGCGGCAGCGCACGGACCGCCGCCCGGCGCACCTGCGCGTCGCGATCGTGCGTCGCCGCACGGGCGAGCGCCTCGAGCGCGGGGCCTGCCGCGTCCCCGAGCTGCCCGAGTCCGTCGGCGGCCGCCCGTCGCACCCCGGCATCGGGGTCGTCGAGCGCCTCCCGAACCAGCGGAGCACTGGCGCCCGCCAGCGCCGGACCGAAGTCGCGGAGCACGTCGACGGCGCGCGTGCGCACCGCCGCATGCGCCGTGTCGCGCAGGAGCCCGGCCAGGGCCGGCACCGCGTCCGCGGCGAGCCGCTCGCGCACGCGCCGCCCCCCCCACGCGGCCCGCCGCAGCGCCGAGGCGGCCGCGACGCGCGTGGGGTCACTCGTGTCGGCCAGGGCGCCGACCAGCGCGTCCACGACGCCCGGCGCGTTCGGCTGGAGCTCGAGCACCTGGCCGAGCGCGCCGATCGCCTCCAGCCGCCGATCCACGTCGGCCTCGCCCAGTTGAGCGATCCACGACGCGCTCGTGCGTCCGTGGTATCCGGGGTCCGCCGCGCAGCCCACGCTTCCCGTCACCGCGAGGACGGCCACACCGACGCGCGCGATCACGCGCGCGATCACGCGCGTGGCCACACGTGCGGCCACACGTGCGATGCCATGGCGCCGTCGCCCAGCCGTGGCGCGGTGCGCGACCGGGTACCCTTCGGGGGCACGGGGCGGATCGCTCACAAGTGACACGCGCGACCACATGAGCGCACGCGGCATGAGCGCACGCGGCATGAGCGCACGCGGCACGACCGCACGCGGCACGACCGCACGCGGCACGACCGCACGCGGCACGACCGCACGCTTGACTCCTCGCCGCCATGCCGTCCGCGTCCGTCGCGCATCCAGGCGAACCGCGCCGCCGACGTGCACCGCGGCTCCGGCCCCCGTCGCCATCGATCAGCCAGGCGCCGCCGGCCCGCGGCCGGGCGCTTGATGAGGCCCCGTTGGTGTCCGTGCGCCGTGCGCCGTGTCCGGCGCCGCGATGCCGTGCAGCGTCTCCCGAATGGTCGCGCGCGATACGCGCGCCGGATCGAACCGCACCCGGACCCGGAAGGCCTCGGCGTGCACCTCGACCCGCTGCACGCCGGGCAGGGCACGGAGGGGCGGCCCCACGATCGCATCGGCACCGGTGCTGGCGAGCCCGCGGAGCGGCAGATCCATCTGGTCTTCCGCGCCCGCCTCCGCGCGGGCGGCGACGCCGCCGGCGGCGCCCCGGTCGGCGCTCGGGTCGGCAGACGGTGTCCCGTCAGGCGGGGGGTGGGGATCACGCGCGTCCGGCATGGAAGCGGGACAGGGGTTCTGGCGCAGGAGCAGCGCGCGACACGACGACGGCGGCGTGACGACGACTGCCTGAGGTCCTCACGGACATTCACGAGCGGCGGCCTGCCGCGTGGCGCCTGCGGGGTGACCCGCAGCCCGGAGGAGGGCACCGAGGGCGCCAGATGGGCGACCGGCGGTGAGGGCGTCACGCATCGGGGCAAGCACGGTGCCGCGTAAGGGTAGTGGTCGGTACCTGCCTGCGCCCTCCCGGCGTGAGTTCGTGGTGCGACAGCCCGATCGCAGCGGACGGGCGCGAGGCGGCGGCAGAGCCGCTCCAGAACGGGCGGACCGACATCGACGGTCGGCGCACCGATGACGCCGGCCGGGGTGCGCTCGCCCGGCGTGCCGAACACCGGATCGCGCGAACGATCGTGCGCGAAATCGTGCGCACAGTCGCCCGGAGGGTCGCGCGGAGGGTCGCGCCGACGCTTGCAGCGACCGACGCGCACGGCGCGCCGCCAGGGCGGCCCGGCGCCCACCCCGGGCTGAGATCGACGCGCCAGATGCCGGCGCGCGGGTGGCGGCGCCGCGAGCGGCGCGCGTCCGCGGTCGGGCACGCGTGATCGGGCGCACCGCGGACCGCTCCCAGGGCGGACGCCGGGGGATGCCGGGGGGGGGGCATGCCGGGGGGGGCATGCCGGGAGGGGGCATGCCGGGAGGGGTGGTCACCGGTGCGTCGACCGGACCCCGGTCGCCACCGGCGGCGCTCAATTCCGATAGCCACTATCGGGATTGTGAGTAGCTCAATACGTTGGCCGGCGTTCCCTACGGCGCGCGCCGGCTCGATCGCGCCGCCGTTCCGACGCTCCACGCACGCGCGCAGGGCCCGCCCCGGCCCGTGCCGGCTCCTCGCCGGGGGCGAACCCCCGGCCGGCCACGCCTTACCTCACCCCGCCGCCCGCCGCGATCGCCGGGTCCTATGCCGTCTGTGTTCTGCCGCTCCCCGCGCGCCTCTACACACGCCTCTACACACGCCTCTACACGCGTTTCGGCGCGCGCGGTCGCGGTCCGCGCCGTTCCCACGCCGTGCCGCCCCGCGGCGCTCGCCCTCGGGCTGCTCATGACCGGTGCGCCGGCCGCGGCGCTCCGCGCCCAGGCCAGCGCGCCGCAGGGCGGCATCCTCGGCGTGGCCCCCGTCGTGGGGACCGCCGCAACGCCTGCCCCCCCGACCGCCTCGCGGTCCGCCTCGCGGTCCGCCTCGCGGTCCGCCTCGCGGTCCGCCTCGCACACCGCCTCGCAGGCCGCCGGGCGCCCCGACACCCTGCCGACCATCCGCGTGGTGGACACCGTCGACGCGCGGCGCGAGGCACCGGTGCGCCCGCTCACCGGGATCACGCGCGGCGGCATCTACACCGGGAAGAAGGCCGACGCCCTGGCCATCCCGGCGCTCGACGCGAACACCGCGCTCAACTCCACCCGCCAGACGCTCGGGCGCGTCCCCGGGCTCATGGTCTGGGAGCAGGACGCCGGCGGGCTGCAGGCCGGCGTCGCGGTGCGCGGGCTGTCGCCCAACCGGTCGTGGGAGTTCAACACGCGGCAGGACGGCGCCGACATCGCCAGCGACCCGTTCGGCTACCCCGAGGCATACTACCAGCCGCCGTTCGAGGCGCTCGCCCGCGTCGAGGTGGTGCGCGGCGCCGCCGCGCTCCAGTACGGGCCGCAGTTCGGCGGCCTGCTGAACTACGTGATCAAGCGCCCGGTGGCCGGTCGCCCGCTGCAGGTGGAGAGCTCGCAGCTCGGCGGGACGTTCGGCACCTACGCGACGTACACCGCGCTCGGCACGCACACCGAGACGCGCCACGGCGGCCTCTCCGCCTACGGCTTCGTCAACCTCCGACGCGGTGACGGCTGGCGCGACCACACCGGCTTCCGGCAGGGGACCGGCCACCTCGGCCTCGCGTGGGAGTCGAAGGCGGGGCGCGCGGAGCACCGGGGGCGCACGGGGCAGCGCCAGCGCCTCGTGCTCGCCGTCACGCGGATGGACTACACGCTCGAGCAGGCGGGCGGCCTCACCGAGGCACAGTGGGCCGCCGACCCGCGCGTGACCAACCGCCGCCGTGACTGGTTCTCGGCGCCGTGGACGCTGCCGACGCTCACGTACGAGGGGTGGCTCTCGCCGCGCACCGCGCTCACCGTCACCGCCTTCGGCACGATGGGCGAGCGCAACTCGGTGGGCGTGATCGCCGCGCCGACCGTCGCCGACACCGGCCGCACCCCGCGGCGCGTCGACCGCGACACGTACCGCAACGTGGGCGGCGAGCTGCGGCTCGTCCACGCGCTCGAGCTGCTCGGCCGCCCCGCGGCGATCGCCGCCGGCGCGCGCGTCTCGCGCGGCCGCACCGACCGCGACCGCGGCCGCGGCGTCGACGGCCCGACGTTCGACCTCGCCTACACGGGCGCGCGCACCCTCGCGCTCACCTTCGACACGCGGAACACCGCCGCCTTCGCCGAGCTGTCGGTCGAGGCGCTGCCGGGTGTGTCGCTCGCCCCGGGCGTGCGCGTCGAGCGGCTGGCGATGATCGCCGGCGGGACGTTCACCGCCGCGTCGGGGACGACGTTCCTCCCCACCGGCACGCCGGTCGCCGTGCACGACCGCAGCCGCGAGTCGATCCCGCTCCTCGGCCTCGGCGCGAGCGTCACCCGCTGGCGCCAGCGCTTCGGCGTCGAGGTCTACGGCAACGTCTCCGAGGCGTGGCGCCCGGTGCTCTTCAGCGAGCGCTTCCCGAACGACCTCGTCGCGGTCGATCCCGCGATGCGCTCGGCGCACGGCCTCTCCGCCGACCTCGGCGCCCGCGGCACCGCGTTCGACGGGCTCCTGACGTACGACGTGAGCGGCTTCCACCTCACCTACGACGACCGCGTCGGCACCCTCAACCGCGCCGCGCTCGGCGCCGACTCGCTGCGCTTCCCGAACGGGCTCCGCACAAACGCCGGCCGCAGCCGCCACTACGGCCTCGAGGCGTTCGGCGAGCTCGACGCCGGGCGGCTCGCGGCGCGCCTCCGCGGCGCGCGCGCGCCGCGCGCCGGTGCCCCGACCACCACGCTCTTCACCTCCCTTGGGCGGACGATCGCGACGTACACGCGCGGCCCGGCGGCCGGCCGGCAGGTGGAGTACAGCCCGGACTGGGTGGTGCGCACCGGGCTCACCCACGCCCGCCGCGACGCCGCCAGCCCAGCGCTCGGCGACCGCTGGCGCGGGACGCTCCAGTTGAGCCACGTGAGCGGCGTGTACTCCGACGCCAGCAACACGGTGTTCCAGGCGAACGGGCTCCAGGGGCGGATCCCCGCCTACACCGTCGTCGACGCGTCGTTCTCGGTGCGGGTGCCGCCGCGGGTCGCCGCTGGGGTGCGCGGGCTGCGCTTCGAGGCGAACGTGAACAACCTGTTCGACCGCCGCTACTTCACCCGCCGCGCGACGGGCTACCCGGGCCCCGGCATCATCCCCGCCGAGCCCCGCACCGTCCTCGCCGGCCTCCGCCTCGACCTCGGTCGTTAGGCAAGGCGTACGCACGGCGGCGGCTGCAGCCCATGCGTGGCCGCGGCGCGTGGCCGCGGCGCGTGGCCGCGAGCTGCGGCCGCATCACCGCCGACGCCACGTCGGGGTCGCCCCGCGCCGGTCGGGGCGACCCGCCGGACGCGGACGCGAGTTCGGGCGCTCGCAACGCCGTTCGCGCGAAGATGGCGCCCCGCGCATACGTGGACGCTCGCGCGTGCACGCTGCCTCCACGCGCCGTCAAACCCGGGCTCCTTGCGTGGGCCACGGCATCGCCGATGCCTTCACCCCACGCGCACTACCCGCGCCATCCCTCCTTCCATGTGGTAGACGTTGTGGCAGTGGAAGAACCACGGCCCCGGGTTATCGGCGAGGAAGTCGAGCGTGACCCGCACGCCGCCCCCCATCATTCCGCCGGGGGGCACGAGCACCGTGTCCTTGATCGCGGTGCCGACGCGGAAGAAGTGCCCGTGCAGGTGCATCGGGTGGCGCGCCATCGAGCGGTTCACCAGCGCCACGCGCGCCCAGGCGCCGCGCGGCACGAGGAGCGGGTCGGCGTTCGGGTAGGCCTGCCCTCCCATCGTCCAGGAGGTGCCGCTGCCGCCCATCATGCCACCGGCCAGGTCGAGCGCGAAGGTGCGCGCCGGCGCGCCGGGTGAGGGCCACCCCTCGGCGTCGACCAGATCGGCGAGCGTGAGCACGCGGCCGCTCGTCAGCCCCGCCGGGAGTGCGGTGGCCGGCGGCGTCGCCGCCGTGCTGTCCCGATAGCGCACCACGAGCCGCCCCGGCGTGAGCCCGTCCTCCAACCCGTCGAAGGCCAGGTTCCACGCGCCGACGTTCGTCATCGCGACCACCGCGTCGTAACGCTCGCCGGGGCCGAGCACGAGGGCATCGACCGTCACCGGCCGCACCGCGCGGCCGTCCGTGTGCGTCACCGTCAGCCGGTGCCCCGCGAACGCCGCGCGGAAGGTCGTGGCCCCGGCGGCGTTGATGAGGCGGAGCCGCACCCGCTCGCCGCGCGCGACCTCGAGCAACGCGGGCGCCGCCGCGGGGCGGCCGTTGACGAGATGGGCGCCGTACCGGGGCATGCCGCTCATCGCCCCCATGCCCCCACCCATGCCGCCGCCCATCATTCCACCTCCCATCCCACTTCCGGCCGGCATCGTCGGGGGCCAGGCGAGCCAGTCGTCGACGAGCACGACGACGTCGCGGTCGTAGGCGACGTGCGGCGTCGTCTCCTCGATGACGAGGGCGCCGACGAGCCCGCGGTCCACCTGCAGGCCGACGTGGCTGTGGTACAGGTACGTGCCCGGAGGGCGGGCCGCCCACCCGTAGTCGAACGTGCCACCCGGGGTGACGGCGGGCTGGGTCACGCCGGCCACACCGTCCATCGCATTGGGCACGGGGACGCCATGCCAGTGGATGCTCGTCCCCTCGGGCAGGGCGTTGGTGAGCGTGAGTCGGAACGCATCGCCCTCGCGGAGGCGGAGCTCGGGGCCGGGGTACACGCCGTCGTAGAGCCAGGTCGACCAGCGGCCGAGCGGGCCGACGTCCACCGTTCCCGGGGCTGCGCGCAAACTGGTCGGCAGCGATGTGCGAGACGCCGCGCCGATGGGGACGAGGTCGCCTGGTGCCGCAGGGCCGAGCGGCTCGGCGGGCGGCCCCATCATCCGCGACGACGCATCGCGACACGCGCCGACCCACGCGAGCAGCGGCGCCGCGCCCACCAGTAGCCCCGCGCCCGACCCGGCAGTGGCGCGCATGAAGGCCCGCCGCGAGAGCGCCGTGCGCGCCGCTGCGGCGACCGTGTCGCCGGCGGCGGGGGGGTGCGACGGGTCGGGACCGCCGGTGACTGCGGCCCCGTCCGGGGCCCGCGGCGTGGCGTCGTGAGATTGCATGGGACTCCCTCCCACCCTGTGGCCGGTTGACGTGGCCGGGAAGCGAACCGGCGGGCGCGCGTGCCACATGCGGCGCGCGCCGCCACCGGTGCTCTACGCTGCATAAAAGACTCGACGGCGCCAGTGGGACCTCACCTGACATCCCGCGAGCGGAAGGCGCACACGGGCCCGACCGGACGCGCCGCCCCGACGTTCGGTGGCGATTCGGAGGCGGCCTGAACCGTTCGGCGGGGTGGCTGGCCACGGGCGTGCGGCCCATGGGGGAAGTCGGTCGAGCCTACGAGTACGCCATGAATTCCAGCGGGAACTGTCGGGCCAGGGTGGCGCTTTACGGCGCGCAAAATGCGGCTGTGTCCGGCGGACGTCGCCTCCTGCCTTCACCAGCTCGCCGCTCCGCGCCGCCATCCGCCGGCCTGGCGGCCCGTCGCCCGAGATCCCCATGCCTGCCCCGCACGACCACTCGCACGACCACCCCCACGACCGCGCGCACGGCCGCGGGCACGATCCGCACGGGCCACCGCGCGATCGCGCGCACGATCCAGCCGCCACGCGGCCCGGCGACCCCGGCCGGGTATCCGCCCCGCTCGCGGATGCCCCGACCCGGCAGGCCCGGCAGGAGGTGGCCGCCGAGTTGGCGAGTCCGGCCCCGGCCGACGCGCGCGGCCATGTGGTGCGGCCGACCGATGGACGTGGCCCCCTGGCACACGGCGGCGACGCGGGCCATCCCGGACACCGCCGGAACGTCGCGACGCCGCACGACGGCATGCGGCACGACGACATGCGACACGACGGCATGACGCACCACGCCAGCCGCGACGCGGTCGACGCCGCGCACGCCTCGCACGCCGCGGGTGGGCTCGCCGCCGACCACGCCGCGCACGGCGCGCACGACAAGCACGCCGGCCACAGCGTGGCGATGTTCCGCACCAAGTTCTGGGTCGCGCTCGTGCTCTCGATCCCCACGGTCGTGTGGGGGCACATGTGGCGCGAGTGGCTCGGCTGGCAGGCGCCGGCCGTGCCCGGGGCACGCTTCCTCGCCCCCGTGTTCGGCACCGCCGTCTTCGCCTACGGCGGCTGGCCCTTCCTGCAGGGCGCCGTGCGCGAGCTGAAGGACCGGCTGCCGGGGATGATGACGCTCATCGCGCTGGCGATCTCCGTCGCCTTCGGCTTCAGCGTCGCCGTCACGCTCGGCTTCCCGGGCATGGCGCTCTGGGAGGAACTCGCGACGCTCGTCACGATCATGCTCCTGGGCCACTGGCTGGAGATGCGCTCCATCTCGCAGGCGCAGGGCGCGCTCGGCGAGCTGGCCAAGTTGCTGCCGGCCGAGGCGACGCGCGTCGGCCCGGACGATGCGCTCGAGCGCATCCCGGTGGACGCGATCCGCACCGGCGACCTGCTGCTCGTGCGCCCCGGCGAGCGCATCCCCGCCGACGGCACCGTGCGCACGGGCGAGAGCGCCGTCGACGAGGCGGTGCTCACCGGCGAGTCGCGCCCCGTGGACAAGGCGCCCGGCGCGCGCGTCATCGCCGGGACCGTCAACGGCAGCGGCTCGCTGCGGGTCGAGGTCACCGGCACCGGCGAGGCGACCGCGCTCGCCGGGATCATGCGCCTCGTCGGCGAGGCGCAGACGTCGCGCTCGCGCGCGCAGGCGCTCGCCGACCGCGCCGCGCGCTGGCTCACGTTCGTGGCGCTCGCCGCCGGCGCGGTCACGCTCGTCGCCTGGCTCGCCGCGGGGGCGAGCGGGGCGACGGCGGTCGAGCGGCTCGTCACGGTGCTCGTCATCGCCTGCCCGCACGCGCTCGGCCTCGCCATCCCGCTCGTCGTCGCCATCTCGACGACGCTCGGCGCCCGCAGCGGACTCCTCGTGCGCGACCGCCGGGGGCTCGAGGAGGCGCGAAACGTCACCGCGGTTGTCTTCGACAAGACGGGCACGCTCACCCTCGGCGAGCACCGCGTGGTCGCCATGCAGACGGCCGACGGGCTCGACGAGGGCGAGGCGCTCCGCCTCGCCGCGGCGGTCGAGCGCGACG
>ERZ1066118.1073-NODE-1073-length-19313-cov-8.387112_pt1 | contig 19313 bp, 14 predicted proteins | sample MGYA00382765_ERZ1066118 | MGnify/ENA primary metagenome ERZ1066118 (study PRJEB33369, sample SAMEA5778348) | biofilm metagenome | biome: Industrial cooling water; feature: Water cooling tower basin; material: Biofilm | place: United Arab Emirates | collected...
GAGCTAATACGGTTTTTCAGATAGATCAGAAGCTCCAAGGCGCCCGTCGGCAGTTTGCCGGCGGGCGTTACTCGTTTATCCGCAACTGAGACTTTTGCTGCGCCTGCTGGAGGTGCGGGAGACCTTGCCGCTTCCGGACATGGATCAAACCGAGGACGTGCAGCTATTGCCTGCGGAGCCAAAGTGATCGTAACCGGTAACTGGTAACCGGCGAGCGGTAACGGTCACTTCCTCACTGAACCACCTGCCGCGCAGCCTGAACCCCGAGAGCAGCACCCCCGCGCCGCGGGTCGGCGACGCCCGTCAATGTGCCATCAGGCAGAACAACGATGGACTGGGTGTCCCCCTGGTAGCCCGGCCGCGCAAGGACATTGTGTCCCATCGCCCGCAGCTGCGCCTCGACAGCCGGATCCAGTCCGCCGACCTCGAATCTCAGCTCGTCGGGAAGATGCTGGTGGTGAAGGCGCGGGGCGGCGGTCGCATCCCCAGCATCCATGCCGAAGTCCACGATGTTGGAGATCATCTGCGCTACGGTCGTGATGATCGTGGAGCCGCCGGGGCTGCCTGTCACCAGACGTACGCTGCCCGCCGGATCGGTCACAATCGTCGGAGTCATGGCGGACAGCATCCTCTTTCCCGGAGCGATGGCGTTCGCTTCACCCTGAACGAGCCCGAACTGGTTCGGAGTTCCCGGCTTCGAGGTGAAATCGTCCATCTCGTTGTTGAGGAGGAAACCTGCCCCCGCGACAGTTACGAGATTCCCGTAGAGCGAGTTGATCGTCGTCGTGACGGCAACGGCATTTCCAGCCCCGTCCACGATAGAGTAATGCGTCGTGTGCTCTGGCTCCGCGTAGGCCGCCATGGCGCTGGCGCCTCCCGGAATCGGGCCCAGATCCGGCTCGACTTCGGCCGAAGGAGTGGCTCGATCAGGCCGTATCTCCTGCCGTCTCTGCGCGGCGTACTCGTCCGAGGTCATCCTCAACGTCGGCTGCGGGACGAAGTCGGGATCGGCGAGGTAGTTGTTGCGATCGGCATATGCGAGCTTGACCGCCTCGGCCCAGGTGTGAACGTGCTGGGTCGACAGGTAGCCGAACGCTCGCAGGTCGAACCCCTCCAGGATGTTGAGGATCTCGGCAGTCGTGGCTCCGCCTGAGGATGGAGGGGGCATGGACACGACAGTGTGATCGCGATACCCGAAGACGACCGGGTCTCTCCAGATGGCGCTGTACGCCGCCATGTCCGCACGCGTTATCAGGCCGCTCCCGCGCCTCATCTCTTCCTCGACCAGCTCGGCCGTTCTCCCGGTGTAGAAGCCGTCCTTCCCATCCCGGGCGATACGGCGGAACGTCTCCGCGAGGTCGCTCTGCTCCAGTCGATCGCCGACGCGCGGCGCGATGCCACCCGGCAGCAGCGCAGCGGCGGTCGTAACGTTTGTCCGCAGTCTGTCAGCATACGTCTGCAGCGACGCCGCGAGCCGCTGGTGCACCACGATGCCCTCCGCGAGGTTGATCGCGGGCTGGACGAGCTCCGCCCAGGTCAGGGAGCCGAAGCGTTGGTGTGCCTCCCACATCCCCGCAACCGATCCAGGAACTCCGGCCGCCTGATGACCCACCAGCGACCTGTCGGTCGGCTGCCCCTGAGCATCGAGGAACATGTCGCGAGTGGCGCCTGCCGGGGCCTTCTCCCGGAAATCGAGCGCGGCCGTCTCCCCGTTGCGCATGCGCACCACCAGGAATCCGCCCCCTCCGATATTGCCCGCCTCCGGGTTGACCACCGCAAGTGCAAAGTGGGTCGCGACTGCCGCATCGATCGCATTGCCGCCCCGGCGTAGAATCTCCACTCCCACCTCGGACGCAACGCGGTCTGTCGTCGCGACCATCCCCCCCGTCGCGTACGTAGGCACGATCGTTCCAGAGGGGAACGCCCACCCGGGAGGGGCGTTGAATGCAGGCTCCGGGTGTTGTCCCCAAAGGGAGCTTGGAAGGCTCGAGATGATGACGCCCACACCCAGCGTCAGAAGGGGCCGGAAGATCGTTCTGGAGCACGCCATGAGGCACCTTTTCGGGCAACAGGAGGTAGACTACCTTGTCGGAATTGTACTTGGCCCTTCGATGACCGCAACCATCTGAATGCCCAGCGAAAACCCGGTCGAAACCAGGCTCACTGAGCAGCGGAATCCGCTTACGGCCGAGATCGATCGGCTGACGCCGTTGGAAATTGTCGAGCTGATCAACTCCGAGGACCGGAAGATCGCTCCTGCAATCGAAGAGGAGCGTCATGCCATCGCGAGGGCGCTCGAGCTCGCGGAAAATGCTATCCGCAGCGGCGGGCGCCTTGTCTATGTCGGGGCTGGAACCTCAGGCCGGCTCGGTGTGCTGGACGCTTCCGAGATGCCTCCGACGTACGGCACCGACGCCCGTCTGGTTCGGGGTGTGATCGCCGGCGGCTCCCATGCACTTACCAGCGCCGTCGAGGGCGCCGAGGACCACCCTGAACAGGGCGCAGCCGCAATGGACGAGCTGGAGATCGGCCCCCTCGATTTCGTGCTCGGCATCGCAGCATCGGGGACAACACCGTATGTGCACGGGGCGCTTGCACGCGCGGGCGAGCGCGGCGCCAAGACCGGCTTCCTCCTCTGTACTCACCCATCTCCGGACCTGTTCGACCGCTACGACGTTGTCATTGCCGTCCTCGTGGGCCCGGAGGTCGTCACCGGCTCCACGCGGATGAAGGCCGGGACGGCGACCAAGCTCGTCCTCAATACCATCAGCACGGGCGCCATGATCCGAACCGGCAAGGTGTTCGGCAACCTCATGGTCGATCTCCGTGCGACCAATCTGAAGCTGCAGGACCGCAGCGAGCGCATTCTGATGGAGCTCTGCGAGATCGACCGCGATCAGGCGCGCAAGCTCCTGCACCGCGCAGGCGGCAGCGTGAAGACTGGGGTGGCGATGTACTACACCGGAGTCGGTCCCGCTGAGGCGGTAAAGCGTCTCCAGGAGGCGGGTGGCCAGCTCGCTGAGCTTCTTTCCTCGCATCACGGCGATGCGCCCTGAAGCTCTGGATCAGCTCCCGCGTCGGCCGGAGTCGGAGATGGAGTGGGAGGACCTCCTCGTCCGCCTCGAGCTTATGCCGAAGGCGCTGCGGGTCCTGATCGAAGACATCGACGACAACGCAGCGCCTGTCGGGCTCCTCCTGCGCGACCTGATCGCCAGAGAGAAGTTCGTCAGAAACTTCATGGAGCGAGCAGCGGCCATGGAGATGTCTCCATCGGAGCAGGATGTCGAGGCGCAACCCGCCCGGCGGCAAAGGGATGCACTGGATCGCTTCGTGCGTCTCCGCACGCGTAATTTCGCCATGGTTCAGAGGCGCGGAATCGACGTCTGGCAGTGGGAGGGACGTACTGATGGCGAACACCGCGCAACGATATTCCAGGTCCTCACTCTGCTCGCGCGCGAGGACGTGAGCGCCCTGGCAGCCGTCAGAAGCTTCGCGACGACCGGCGTCAGCGTGTGTTGATCGTTGGCCTGATGACGGGGACGTCCCTCGACGGGGTCGACGCCTCCCTTGTCGAGATCAACGGCACTACGCTCGAAGAGATCGAGTGGCGCGTGATGAAGTCGACAACGACAGAATACACGCCTGAGCAGCGCGAATTGATCCACGCTGGTATGGTTTCCGGTACGGCAGCATCGCTCTGCACGCTACACGCGGAGCTGGGCGAGTGGCTCGCCGCAGCTGTCCACGCGGTTTGCGAGGCAGCCTCGATCGAGGTGGAGCAGGTGGATCTGATCGGTTCACACGGCCAGACAGTCTGGCACGAGCCACCCACTTCAGGCAGGCGCGGGTCCACGCTACAGATCGGCTGCCCTGCCACCATCGCCGAGCGCACCGGCGCTCCAGTCATCGCCGATTTCCGCACTCGAGACGTAGCCGCGGGTGGCCACGGAGCGCCCCTGGTGCCCTGGATCGATCAGGTGCTTTTCGCAGACGCTTCAAAGGTCCGGGCGCTGCAGAACATCGGTGGGATTGGCAACGTTACTCGAGTTCCGCGCCGCGGCTCGGCCGAGCAGCTTCTGGCATTCGATACCGGCCCCGGGAATGCACTGATCGATGCCGCCGTCACGATTGCAACCAGTGGAGCGTCGACGTACGACCGGGATGGAGAGCTGGGCGGGAGGGGAGAGGTCGATCAAGCTCTGCTGGCTGAGCTCCTCCGACACCCCTACTTCTCGCTGGAGCCTCCAAAGTCCACCGGCCGGGAGGCATTCGGCCGGCCAATGGTGGAGCGTCTGATCGAGATGGTGGCGCCGGAAGGGGATCAGGACTGGTTCGATCTTATCGCAACACTGACCGAGCTGACTGCCCGATCGATCGCTGATGCGTACAAGCAGTGGCTGGTTCCGATGGGGCTGGATGAGGTGATCGTTACAGGTGGTGGTGCGCTCAACCCCTTGCTGATGAAGAGGATCGGTGCCCTTGTCAGCCCGTTGCCGATCGTTGATAGCTCAGTTCTGAAGATTGACCCGTCCGAGAAGGAGGCCTTGGCCTTCGCCGTATTGGCCTGGGCGCACGTGAACGGAATACCCGCGAACTCTCCGAGTGCGACGGGTGCGGCTGGACCTCGAATCCTGGGCTCGTATACGCCGGGGGCTGCGGTAGCGGGACGATGATTCGAACGATTCCAGTGACGGGACATTTCAGGGCTCGCACGGCCGGTCTTTGGACTGTTCTCGTGGTGCTTGCGCTGCTCATTTCGGGCTGCAGCTCCAGCTCTATGCTGGAGCTCTCCTCGCAGCAGATGCTTTCGCGCGAGGTGAGGGCTGTGCTCGGCACCAGCCGCGTTTCCCCGGAATATCAGCGTGTGCGGAGCCGCCTCGAGGAGATGGGCCCCGAGGTCGATCAGATCCTGGTTGAGCTCGTGGAGGATACTCGCGCTCGTACAGACGCCCGTGCCGATGCGCTCGTTCTGCTGGCGGATAGACGTTCCCCGGTCGCGCTACCGATCCTCAGCCGCGCCCTCGGCTACGAGAATGAGCGGCTTCGCTCTGCCGCTGTGCTCGGTCTCAACCGCCTCGCGGCTACCTCAGACGGGGCGCTCCAGCTGATCCGGGCCGCAACTCGCGACCGCTCCCGGACCGTGCGGCTGAACGCTCTGCAGAGCCTCGATATCACAGAGGTGGAGACCGTTCGCGCGCTGCTGGAGCGTGAGAGTGATCGAGAGGTTCGCGAGATTGCTCTCCAGTTGGTATCCCTCGCTGAGGCGCGGGGTGCTCCCCTGGTGAGCGACCGGGGGGGAGCGCTCCGAACCGCCGCCGATGAGCTCGACCCGCAGATCGTTTTTCGCTCCTTCACCCACGACTCCGTCGCCCAGGTGGCGATCGGCGACATGCGCGTCGAGCTTCCGGAGGGCCGCGATATCCCGCTCGCTTCATCGGCTCATGTGGTCCGCAACGTCGTGCCGGCGTTCTTCTCGGCTGATCGCTCTCAGGTGGTGTTCGAGAGGGAAGGGAAGGTCAGGGTTCTCGACATTGCGACGCGAAGGATCGAGGATCGAGGTGCTGGTATTTCGCCACGGCTGATCCCGTTTACTCAGTCATTCATCTTCCTTCGGGAGCGGGCGGTTACGCCTACAGCTGCCGGGGATGAGGTGGTCTACGACGTCCTCCTCTCCTCTTTTGCATCGGATGACGCGGCGGTGGTTGGCGAGATTCGCGCGATGCAGCGCGACGATCAGCACCGCGGCGAGTCCCCGGTGCGGTGGATGGTGGTCTCCGACTCCGGCGACGGTTTCGAGCTCCGCGCGGACGGGATGCAGCCATTCCCGCTCAGGCCGACGCTGTGGGAGTCAGGCGGCGCTTTGCCGGGCTTCCCGGGGCAGCCCTGAGCCGGTTCGGTTCACAGCACGCGCGGCTTCTGATTCCGGCGCTCCGGGCTGATCGGAATGGGGATTTCGGGAGCTCGAGCGGTTTCATCAAGAGGGCACTGGCCAAAGGCGTTGGCGGCTTCATCCTGTTCGGGGGTGGGGCCGCTTCTGTTTTCACACTCATCAACCAGTTGAGGGCTTCCTCTCCGAACCCACTGCTGATCTGCTCGGATCTGGAGCGTGGGGCGGGTCAGCAGTTCAGCGGAGCGACGCCCCTTCCGCCAGCCGCTGCGATCGCTTCACTGGGCGATCTGAGCGCCACCAGGCGGGCCGGCGAAACGACGGCGCGGGAGGCACATGCGATCGGCATCGACTGCATCTTCGCCCCTGTCGCCGACATCGATCTTGAGCCGCTAAACCCGATTATCGGGACCCGTGCGTTTGGAGAGACGCCCAGTCAGGTGACGGCGCAGATCACCGCCTGGATGGAAGGTTGTCACGAGGGCGGCTGCATTGCCTGCGCGAAGCATTTCCCCGGGCACGGCCGAACGACGGGTGATTCGCATCTGGTTCTCCCGACGGTCTACTCGTCCGCCGCTGAGCTGGATCTGGATCTGGATCCCTTCCGTGCCCTGATCAGCGGGGGATTGCAGGCAGTCATGACAGCTCACGTTGCCTACTTCGCCTATGACCGTTCCGGTGCGCCAGCGACCTTGTCCCCCGCGATTCTCAACGACCTTCTGCGCGAGAATCTCGGGTTCGGAGGGGTGGTGATCACCGACGGTCTCAGCATGGCCGGGCTCACGAACGACCTCACTGAAAGCGAAGCTGCCGTCGCCGCCCTCCACGCGGGGTGCGATCTCCTGCTCTACCCGAGTGATTTGGAAGCGGTCTTGAGCGGCGTTTCGGGTGCGATGGATGACGGGTCGCTCCACTCAGATCGCATTGCCGAAGGCGTCGCGCGACTCGACGAGGTGCTCCGGGGGCGTCATCCCACGCCGGGAGAATGGGGGCTCGCTGCGGACCGTGACTGGGCTCGGGATCTCGCACTTCGTACGATCACAATCCTTGCAGGTGAGCCGCGGCTCAAGCCGACTCCCCTCCGGCTCGTTCAGGTTGACGACGACCGGCGTGCAAGCGTCCAGCCCAGCTCCCGGCCGCTGGCAAAGGTTCTGGCGGAGGAGGGGTTCGAGCTGTCCGCTTCCGGCCAGACGTTGATCGCGATCTATGCGGATGTTCACGCCGGGAAAGCGACTTTGGGGATCTCGGCCGAAGCACTGGCAGTGGTGGAGCAGGAGCTCAGCAGCGCTCCGGAAGCGATCGTCATTCTCTTCGGCCATCCCCGGCTGCAGCGGCAACTGGCGAAGGTGAAGCACCTCCTCTGTGCGTGGGGTGGTGAGCCGATAATGCAGAGGGCCGCCGCCCGGCGGCTTCGCTCGACCGCCTAACCCCTCGCAATGCACGGTGCCGGCAGGCTGGTTCCTATCTTGCGAGTTTTTCCCACTGAGGACTTCCCGTAAGGGCAGCGACTGCTTCGTCTTCTGGAGCGGTGTGCTGAGGGCTCGACTCGACGGAAAATCATGAAAGATCATTCGGCCGCCTGGGCAATAGCACTCTTCCTTTTCAGTGCTGGGTGCGCGTCCAACCCGCCTCCCGCGGAGGTCTCGCCTCGGCGTGAGATACCCGCCCAGGAGCAGCGCACTGCCGGCCTGCCACCGGTTCCCGAGGCCCGCGGAGAGCTTCGCATAGACGTTGTTTATCCCGGCGAGGGTGCTGCGGTCGCTGTGAGCGACAGCACCTTTATCTTCGGCAACATCGGGCGGGGAGATGCTACTCTCACCATCAACGGCGCCCCCGTTGACGTGGCCCCGAATGGCGCCTGGCTGGCATTCCTGCCGGTGCCGGCGAACGGTGCGTATCAGCTCACAGCGTCCGCTGCGGGTCAGACCGTCACATCTACACGCAACGTCCGAGTTCCCGGTGTCGCTGCGGCGCAGAGCGCCTCTTCATCACTCGCGATCATCCCAGGCAGCATCACACCCGCGGGTGTGACGACCGGACTTCTCGGAGAGCGGGTGGAGGTTCGCTTTCGCGGGACGCATGGAGCAGCAGCCCGTCTCGTGCTGCCCGATGGAACCGTCGTCCCACTGACGGAGCGCCAGGCAATCGATCGCAGCTCCGGATTCATGTTGGATCGTGCGCAGGCAAACGCAGCTGTTGCAGAATACGTCGGCAGCTTTCCCCTTTCGTCCCCGATCGTTGCGGCTGATACCGCGATCGATTCTCCGACTCTGACGGACGCGGCGGCGTATGAGTCTGAGCGGGCACGGCCGGGGTTTCGCGGCGCTTCGGTAGAGCTCTCCAGAGGTGCCGAGACGGTGCGCCTTCCGCTGCCGGCAGCTATCGGCGTCGTCGATCCAATGCAGCCGCGGGTCGCGGTGGCAGCAACCGCTCGACCTGACAGCATCGTGATCGGACGCAGAGCTCTCGGCGCCGACCAGGCGTGGGACTTCTTCTGGCCCAACGGGACTGTCTTCGCCATCGATGGTGAAGCGCCTGGTTTCTATCGTGTGAGGCTTACGTCGGAGCTCACGGCCTGGGTAGCGCGCGAGGATGTTCGGCTGCTTCCCGCCGGTATTCCCGCTCCCCGCGGCTTCGTCGGTCCATCGATCCAGCTCACTCCTCGAGGCGAGTGGGTTGATGTCCGTTTTTCGACCTCGGAGCGCGTCCCGTTCCGCGTCGAGCCGCGTGAGCGCGGGCTGTCGATCACCTTCTACGGCGCGACTGGCCGGCCTGCCTACGTTAGCTACGGGGCCAACAACGAGTTCGTGGAGACCGTTACCTGGGACCAGCCGACTGACGAGCTTTTCCGGTTCGACGTGAATCTCGACAGGCCACTCTGGGGCTATCGCTACAGGTGGGATGGCTCGAGCCTGGTGCTCCAGGTTCGACGGCCGCCTGATGTCGATCTCGCCCGGCCGCTCGCGGGTTTGAGGGTGGCGGTGGATGCGGGGCATCGGGCCAGCGTAACGGATACGGGTGCAATCGGGCCGACCCGCCTAACCGAGGCGGAGGGTACCCTGGCTGTCGTCCAGCGCCTCATTCCGATGCTGGAACGGGCCGGAGCCGAGATCGTGCACATCAGGACCGACACTACGAGCCTGCCGCTGGTTCAGCGGCCGGTAATCGCAGACGCGGCTGACGCGCACCTGTTCTTCTCAGTGCATTTCAATGCCTTCCCGGATGGGGTAAATCCATTCGACAATCAGGGAACGATCAACTTCTACTACTGGCCTCAATCGCTCGGGCTCGCCAGACACATGCAGCGTGAGATACTGGACGAGTTCGGCCTTCCGGATCGGGGTGTACGGTATCAGAATCTGGGGATCACCCGCACGACCTGGATGCCGACCGTGCTGACGGAAACGCTCTTCCTGATGTTCCCGGAGCAGGAGGCAGCGGTTCGCACACCCGAGGTGCAGGAGCGCATCGCAGCGGCGCACATGAGAGCACTGGAGGGCTTTGTACGAGATCAGGCGGAAGAGATCGAGGAGTAGGCGCTGCAGCGGGCCGGAGATATCGCAGAGCCAATCAGTGGGGCGCGTTCGAGCTGAACGCGCCTCTCCGTTTCCCACCCATCATCCTGAAGCCCGTGACGTGTTCCGGCTGATTGTCGCACTCGGCCTTCTGTTTGGCGGCACCGTCTCACGCGTTGAAGCGCAGGCTGTGCCACCTGATGCCCACTGGTCATCGTTCGAGACGGAGCACTTCACGGTCACCTTCAGCGAGGGGCTGGAACCGCTCGCCAGAAGGGCGGCTGACCGGGCGGAGCGGGCGTACGCGATCCTCCAAGCTGACTTCCTGGCCGCTCCGGACGATCGCATCGAGCTGCTCGTAACCGACCATGTGGACCTGTCGAATGGGTCCGCCGATCCCTTCCCACGCAATCGGATCGTCGTGTACGCTCAGCCGCCGATCAGCGAGCCATCTCTCTCGCTGCATGACGACTGGCTCGGTCAGCTCATCATCCATGAGCTCGTCCACGTATTCCACCTCGACTACGCGGAAGGAATCTGGAGCAGCCTCCGGCATGTTCTGGGTCGGAGCCCCTACCTCTTTCCCGCGATCTTTTCTCCGGGATGGCTCATCGAGGGACTCGCCACGTACTACGAATCAGCTTTCACCCGCGGAGGGCGAATTCGAGGGTCGACCTACGATATGATGCTGCGGGCCGCCGTTCTCCAGGACTCCTTCTTCGGCATCGATGCGGTCTCGCTGGATCCGATCACCTGGCCCGGTGGAACCGCCCGCTACATCTACGGGGGCCTTTTTCTGGACTACCTGGCTGATCGCCATGGGGACGACAGGGTCCCGAAATTTCTTCGAGATCTTGGCGGAGAGATCATTCCGTATCGCCTCGATGCCGCCGCGCAGAGGACGTTCGGCGCGCCGCTGACCGAGTTGTGGCGGAGCTGGGAGGACAGTCTCCGGACGAGCCATGCCGCCCTGCGTGATACGCTCGAGCTGCACGGTTTGACTGAGCCGGAGCTCCTCACGCTGGAGGGACGCGGGGCGTTCAGTCCGCGCTATTCGCCGGACGGTTCAGCCATAGTCTTCGCGGCGAGCACCGGAAGGGCGGAGGCCGATCTTCGACTGCTCCGCACCGATGGCTCGATCGAGTCGCTGACGCAGCGCTCCTCGTTGGGCGCGGCCGATTGGATCGATGGAGGAGAGCTTCTTTACGCTCAGATGGACTTCGACGGCCGGGCCCGCCTCTTTTCGGACCTCTATCGCCTCTCAGCTGAAGGGGACGAAGATCGCCTCACCCACCGTTCGCGGATCTGGGAGGCTGATGCCCACCCGGATAACCACCGTGCAATCGCCGTCAGGTCCGTGAACGGGACGAACGTGCTTTCGTTTGTGGATCTGAGCACTGGCCGGATTGACGATCTTTTTGCTCCAAGCCTGGATGTGTACTGGGCAAGTCCTAGGTGGTCGCCTGACGGAGCCACGATCGCTGTCTCACGGTGGAGCGAAGGGTTCTATGATCTAGTTCTGCTGGACGAACAGGGCCGTCTTGTCAAACAGGTGACGAGCGACCGTGCAATCGACAGTGCTCCAGCCTGGTCGCGCGACGGTCGCTACGTCTTCTTCTCTTCCGACCGTACAGGGATAGCAAACCTGTACGCCTTCGAGATCTCCAGCTCGCGTCTCTGGCAGGTGACGAACGTGCTGACCGGCGCTTTTCAACCGGATGTCTCGCCGGATCAGCGCTGGATCGCCTTTTCGTATTATCTGGCGGATGGCTATCACATCGCCCGACTTCCATTCGCCCCGGGAAGCTGGCTGGAGGCTTCCGCCCCCACGGCAGGGCTGGACGATATTCGAACGCCGGCAGCCGCGCTCGAGGCCCGGTTTGAGGGGCCAATCAGCAGGTACTCGGCATGGGGAACACTCGGACCAACTACCTGGACGCCGCTGTTGGCGACCCGGGACGAGATCGGCAGCGGAATTGGCGTGGCAGTGGATGGCGAGGACGCAGTCGAGCGACATGCCTGGGCCCTGGCGGTCCTCGGTTACCCACGCGCCGGACTACTGGAGGGTTCGGGGACCTATACATACCGCGGCCTGGGTAATCCCGTGCTGGACTTCCGTATCACACAAGGTTGGGAGCAGAGAAGCGAAAGGGCTGTCGAGGGGGCAGAGCTCGAGGATGTTCAACTGCGGGATCGTGAGGTTGAAGCGCGCACTTCCTGGCTGCTCCGGAGTTGGCGTTCGGCCACCTCACTGGAGGCGGGAGCTGAGCTCACGGATATACACCGACAGCGCGTGGAGGCGATCGGCGCAGACGCCGCCCCGTTGCGCGACTACCCACTCGATCTCGGCGCTTTCATCGGGGCGGCGATCTCTACCCGGCGCGGGTACACCCTCTCACTCGGAGTACAGGACGGGTTTCTGCTTGGGACCCGGCTCGAGGCGAGGAGGTACCTCGCGGATCGGGAGTGGATCAGCGAGCCGGGGTACTGGCGCTCTACATCGCGAGCACAGGCGTTCCGTGGCTTCGACTGGTTCGGCTACGCGCCATCCGTGCTGGCAGCGCGCGTGAACCTCGGCTTCGAGGGCGACGGAGGTTCGAGCGGCTTCCGACTGGGGGGCGCTTCGGGAGAGGATCCGGTCGGCTCCTCTTCCTCGACATCGTACCCGGTGCGCGGCTACTCAGCGGATGTGCAGCGGGGGGATCGGGTGGCGAGCGCTTCTCTTGAATACCGCTTTCCGATCGCCCTGGTGGAGCGGGGCTTCGGATTGTTCCCTGTGGGCGTTGGCAGTGTATGGGGAGATCTCTTTGCCGACGCAGGGACCGCATGGTGCGCCACCAACTGCGGCGGCGTTGTTCCGTCAGCTTCGACTTCGCCGAATCCTCTCTTCTCCGTCGGCGCGGAGGCGATCATCGACCTTCGTCTCGGCTACCTCACGAGTTTTCCACTCAGAGGTGGGATAGCTTTTCCGCTCGACCAGGGTTTCGGCGAGCCGAAAGTTTATCTGGGGGTAGGCCCCTCATTCTGAGCGGCAGGCGGCACGGATCATGTAAGTGTTACTCCTGCAACATCATCCGACACCAACGGGGGAGCCGATGAAGAGACCCGACCAACACAACATCGACCCAGGCGAAGCCGGGGCAACGGATTACAAGACGAATCCGCAGACCGGGCAGGGTAACAGCAGCCTCGACAATACCGTGGAGCTCGATCAGCAACAGCTCGCACAGGGACGTCAGAACGCTCAGAGCTTCCCGGCTCCCGCCAACCATCCGGCTCCCAGTCAGGACGCGAACCGTCCGCTGAAGGCGGGTGAGCGGTCGGTGAGCTCGGAAGCCGGCGCAGCTGATACCGAGCAGGACAAGGGGAATCCGCTCGCATGAGCGCGAACGGCGGTTCGGCCGGGGGAGCCTCGCGCGCGGCCGGGATCAGTGGCGCACCATCTATCGACAGCGCCACCGGCGGTATTCGGGCCTCTGACGGCACCGAGCAGAAGGGTGCTCCTGCGGGCGCGTCAGATCCGGAGCGTCTGGCGCTCGGGCGGCAGGAAGTGGGGGGAGCTGCCGATTCGCAGAGACATGCACCGCACGTGACGGAGAACGACAGCGGCGCGGAGGTTCAGAAGGAAACGCTGGCTCCTAACGATGTGCCTGTGCTTCCGGCGAACGCATCGGGCAGGGACGCGGTTACCACCGCGGAGCAGGCCGAGCCGATCGACGACGAAAGCATGTACGAGCGTCGAATCGACCGGGACAAGAACCAGCCCCCCTCGCAACGCTGAAGCGAGTCTGCGGGAACCGGTAGCTGCTCCTGCTGAAGGGTTACCTCCTGAAGCGGGCTACTCGCAACGCAGAAGCGAGTCCGCGGCAACCGGTAGAATCAGTAGAAGCGTCGTGGCTCCTAGAGCTGCGGCGCTTCTCTTTGGTTCCTCTACGCGGTCTACCACATAGGGCACGGTAGGATACAAGGAAGGCGATCATCTGCCAGACGCCGAATCCTGGTAAGCCGCCGAAAGCGCAACGGAGTGGGTCGATAACCCCGGCCCCTGGCGAGACGGGTGGCTGGCTGCCCCACATCTCTTCGCGGCGAGGCGAACGAGCGAGCCGCTTCACATCAGCGAAAGGAGAACGAGATCGGAAGCAATGTCTGCAGGTGGAAGCAACGATTTCTCCTTCATCTGCCGAAAGTGCTTCCGGGCGATCGCGGAAATGTGGAAATCAGATCCTCTTAAAAGTGTAATCTTTTTGTTTCCCCTCATTGTAACGGCAGCTAAATGGCCTTGTTGCGACCCCCCGCCACTTACTGAAAAAAGTCAAGACAGGTGCAAAATTCCGAATCCTGTCCATTGTGGATAATTTGTGTCTTGACCGCTACATATCCGCCGACTACACTTTCACTCCACAAGATGTTGTGTACTGCAGCCATCCTAAGCACAATCCAGCACAATCTACGATAGACTCTGACGGATCCTCTCCGTTGCAGAGCCCCGTGCCAGATCAACGATCGGGTAGTGAGGGACGTTTACCCAAAGATTTGCGCCTCCTTCAGACCTAGACGGTGTATCAACCGGATGGATGGATGTGAGGTTGTGCCTGGTGATTTTGCCCGGTTGTACTGACCCGAAGCCGCTCTCGTTCATCTACGCCCTCACACGATCGAAAGGAGCCTGAATGAATCCCCCCATCAGCGTACCGTCACTCGACGATCCATCCGTCCAGGTAGCGCTCCCCGCCGCCGAGCTATCCCAAAATGCTCGGACGGTACTCGCGCGCCGTTACCTCAAGAAGAACGCGGATGGTAAGCCAGTCGAGGAGCCCGAGGAGATGTTCTGGCGGGTAGCGTACGTGATCGCACGGGAGGACGCCAAGTTCGGGGCTTCGGAGGAGGACATCGCGCACCTGGCGCGTGAGTTCTACATGCTGATGACGCGCAGTCTGTTCGAGCCGAACTCGCCGACACTGATGAACGCGGGCCGGCCGCTCGGGCAGCTTTCCGCCTGCTTCGTTCTTCCGGTGGACGACTCGCTCTCCAACGGGAAGACGGGGGTGTACGACACCCTTCGCTCGATGGCGCTCGTCCACCAGTCGGGGGGCGGCACGGGGTTCGGCTTCAGCCGCATCCGTCCTTCCGGGGACCTGGTCAAGTCGACTACGGGCGTAGCGAGCGGACCGGTGTCATTCATGACGCTGTTCGACGCTTCCACCGAAGTGGTGAAGCAGGGTGGAACGCGCCGTGGTGCCAACATGGGCATTTTACGCGTCGACCATCCGGACATCCTCGAGTTCATCGACTGCAAGCAGGACATTACCCGCATCACCAACTTCAACATCTCCGTGGCGATCACCGATGCGTTCATGCGCGCGGTGGAGACGGGTCAGGAGTACGATCTCTACAACCCCCGCTCCGGTGACCTCGCCGGTCGTCTCGACGCGCGGATGGTGTTCGAGAAGATCGTTCAGAACGCGTGGCACACAGGTGAGCCGGGTGTCTACTTCATCGATCGGGCGAACTACTACAACCCGGTTCCGCACCTCGGCAGCTACGAGGCGACGAACCCATGCGGCGAGCAGCCCCTGCTTCCGTTCGACGTCTGCAACCTCGGCTCGGTCAACGTCGGCCAGTTCGTCCGTGAGGATGTCGAGGCTTCGGCTCCCTGGTACGAGAAGATAGACTGGAAGGAGTACCGTCGCGTGGTCCGCCTGTCGACGCGCTTCCTCGACAACGTCATCGACGCGAACCAGTTCCCGCTGCCCGAGATCCATGATCTCGCGCACAACATTCGCCGCATCGGTCTCGGCGTTATGGGCTTCGCCGACCTGCTCATCAAGATCGGCGTCCCGTACAACTCGGAAGAGGGCATCGAGGTCGGGCGCCGCATCATGGAGTTCCTCGACGAGGAGGCAAAGAAGGAGTCCGAGCGCCTCGCCGAGACCCGCGGCGTCTTTCCGGAGTGGGAGCGGTCGATCTGGGGGCCGGAGGAGAGCTGCGCCCGTGCGCCGAACGGCGACCGCATCCGCCCGATGCGCCGCCTGCGCAACTGCAACGTCGACACGGTTGCGCCGACCGGAACGATCTCGATCATCGCGGGCTGCGCATCAGGCATCGAGCCGCTCTTCGCCGTCGCATTCATGCGCAACCAGGCGGGAGTGATGATGCCGGACGTCAACGATGAGTTTGTCCGGGTGGCCAAAGCTCGTGGCTTCTACTCGGACGACCTCATCAAGCGGATCGCGGAGCAGGGTCACATTCATTTCGCCGAGGTGCCCGAGGACGTGCAGCGCACCTTCGTGACTGCGCATGACATCACCCCCGAGTGGCATGTGCGCATGCAGGCCGCTTTCCAGGAGTACACCGATTCGGCGATCTCGAAGACGACGAACTTCCCGCACGACGCCACAGTTGACGACGTCCGTCAGATCTATGAGCTCGCGTTCAAGCTCAACTGCAAGGGCGTCACGGTATATCGCGATGGATCACGTGACGGGCAGGTGCTCTCGACCGGTGCGACGAAGACGCCAGCGCAGAAGGCCGAGGAGGCAGGGAAGGTGACGGAGCTCGAAAGCCGGCTTGCCGCGCTCGAGGCGGAGCTCGCTCAGGCGCAGCATCGGGTGGTTTCGGCCGAGTCCCAGGCGCAGCAGGTCCGCCGCCAGAAGCGGAGCCGCCCGCAGACGCTTCGCGGCACGACCCGGAAGATGAACTCGCCGCTCGGGGACGTTTACGTCACGATCAACGAGGATGACGTAACGCACCAGCCGTTCGAGGTGTTCGCCACCCTCGGCAAGGCTGGCTCGATCGCGATGGCGGACACCGAGGCGATCGGCCGACTGATCTCGCTGGCGCTACGCTTCGGGATTCCGGTCAATGAGGTGCATCAGCAGCTCCGCGGTATCTCCTCGGATCGCGCAGTCGGGTTTGGTCAGAACAAGGTGCTCTCAGTACCGGATGCGATCGCTCAGGCGATTCAGATCCGGGAGCAGGAGAAGGCGGGAGTGCAGCAGGAGCTGATGCCTGACCTCCTCGCCAGTGCTCACGCTGGCGCCGCTGCTGCCCCCGCCGCGCCTGCACCTTCTACCGAGGACGCACCGCAGCTTCCCGGCTTCGGTGGTTACGATGCCAGTGAGACGTTCATCGGCACCTGCCCCGACTGCCAGAGCCAGCTGGAAATGGCGGAGGGGTGCATGAAGTGCCACGTTTGCGGGTTCAGCGAATGCGGGTGATGGCGTTACCGTTGTTGCAGGGCAGTAAGGACAATACAAGAAGTACAAGAATCCAGAACGGTCACATCTCGATTTAAGCATGCTGGAGGGGGCCTGGCGGGATGGAGCCGATGGGCCAGGGAACGCCGAACCCCAGAACGACGAAGTGGACAGAGCGGCGGGCCGCGGCGGTGAAGTAAACCGCCCGCGTCAAGTCACGATTGAACCAGGCGATCGCCCGCTGCCGCCAACGCAACAGCCGGGGCGGACGTGGGAACGCACTGGTCCACCGAAGCAGTAAAGCAGCCACAGCAAAGGCCCGGCGCGGTAGCCGGGCCTTTGCTGTAGCGCTCCTTCGAGAAGACGCTCTGGATCGTGAAGAAAATGTCAGCCGATGGAGTCGACGCTAAGCGGTTTCAGGATCTGGATTCCATGGCCTCTGCTAGGGCCGCCGTCGACCCACGCGCCTTCCTTGACCTTGACTAGCAGTAGGTAAGCGGTTGCCGACAATCTTCACTGCGGCTCAGCCCGGCCCTCACCCGGACCGATCCGCCGCCGTCTATCGGAGCGCCTCAACGGTCTAACGTATCAAAACGATGAGCCCGGTGGAGTGATCGCACCGGGCTCACTTCATTTATCCCCCGCAGACCACGAGCTTCAGCAGCCTGGCATACTCACCGCGAGATAAGCTGGGCCGCCGTCGGCTGAACCTCCAGAGCCCGCTCGCCCACAGCCCGCCCGACTTGCAGTCCCGTCTCGTTATCGAAGCGGTAGTGAACGCCGGCGTACAGCCGCGACTGCGCGATCTCTTCTGCTGTCGCGCGGATTGTCGCGGCGTCGGATGGGAAGTAGTGCTCGAGGACGCTCGCCGCCGCCCCGGTGACGCACGAGTGACCGGACACGTACGACGGGTGATTTGGCAGCATCACAGCCATGGCGATGGTGGTGTCCATGTGGGATGGGCGCGGATACTGGTAGTGGTACTTCGCCTCGAAGCAGGTTATTGCGGCGTCCATGATCGATACGTTCATCAGGGTCAGGACGCGCGCACCTACCTCATCTGAAAGTTCGTCGCGCGCGATCAGGTCCGCGGCTACCTCGTTCCAATACCCGTCGACGGGGTTCATCCACTTTTGAGCGAGCTGCTTCTGCTCCGGAGTAAGGCTGGCGGTAGTTGCCTTCACCTCCGCCAGCGCAGCCTGAAACTCGGCCGAGCCGACTGCCGGAGGAGCCATTGGACGGAACTGCTCCGCGGATTCCAGCAGCCACGGACGGACCTTGCCCCAGTGCGTGCCGATTGGATCGGCGGCGTGAGCGCTCCTCCAGTACCCATCACCTGTTAGAGGTGTGAAGGGACCAGGCTCCGTATGGCCGTCGGTCGCGCGCTTCGCCAGCAGCTGCTCTGCGACGGATCGTCCCGTCCGTTCCCCCGCCGCGATGGCCTCGCCTGTCTCTCCAGCCGATCTTGCGGCGCTCTTCTCTTGGTCGAGCTTTGCCTCGAACTCGCTTGCGCGGGGCGCGTGGTCGTGCGCAAGCACCGTTGCCGAGGCCGCAGCGATAGCCACCCTCATCGAGGCGCCCCGCGGCAGCGTTTCGATTGCGGCGAGCTGAGCCACGCTCAGGAGCGCCAGCGGGCGGCCGCCCAGAATCGGGATCCCGCCATGGCCGTGTCCATGCCCCTGCCCGGCGGTCAGCTCGCGCGCAACCGTGTTCCACCGCACGGCAGTGTTGCCATCATCATGTGCTGGAGTCCTGGCAGCGCCCTGCGGCGCTTCAGCATTGCGCGCCACAAGCGCACCGGTTCCGCCCGCCAGGGCAGCGCAAACTCCTGCCGCCAGGAAGAGTTTATTCAGCTTCATCTTCAGCTCCTGTTTTGTAGTATCGGTAACAGCTTACTCGAAAATACTAGGTGTTCCGTCAGCGATCCCGGCGCGCTCTGTAATCACCCGGAGCGCTGGCCCGGTGCCAATTCATCTCCTCGTCCGCCAGCGGCCGAAGCGCGATGTCATTCGCGAGCCAGAAGCCGAGAGAAAAGGGGTAGAAGATGAACGGCGCAATCGCCATCAGCGCCGGCCCGAGCCACTGCAACAGCCGCCAGGGAACGTCAGGCCATGTGAGGAGGCCGGCCAGGAGGGCGGAGAAGAGAAGCATCCCTTCCGAGAAGACGATGTTCCACATCATTCCGCCGAGGAAGAAATCCTCCTCCCCCCGGTCAGTTCGCAGCCCGCACGTCGGACATTTGAACTTCAGCTTCAGCCAACTCTCCCTCAGCTTGCCCTCTCCGCAGTGGGGGCAACGCAGCGCTATGCCACGAAGGAAGAGCTTGGAGACAGCTCCAGGCGTCGACTCGCGTATCACCCGCCGGGCGGGTGCCTTTCCCTGTGGCTCGGTAGTGTCCATCGTTGTCCTCGAGATTGCCTCATGCGCGCGGCACATTCGCATGCAAACCGCGCCGCTCGCTCCAGGCGCGACGGCCGGAACAGAACATCCAGATCTGCTTGATAATGCGGGACGGCCAGCAGTTGCATGGGCCAACGTAGTGCTTACGTATCTACCCGCGCCTCCAGGCAGAACGGATTCGGCCTCGGCGCCTGTTGCTGACGGTCTTAGAGGAAGAGAGGGGGAGCCTGCGAGGGAGGAAGAAAGTGTCGCCCGTGACGGGCCGGGAGTGCCTCCGGGGCCCACGCTGGAGAGCCATCCGCTTCGAGCCGGAAC
>ERZ1066118.1074-NODE-1074-length-19302-cov-19.655271_pt1 | contig 19302 bp, 14 predicted proteins | sample MGYA00382765_ERZ1066118 | MGnify/ENA primary metagenome ERZ1066118 (study PRJEB33369, sample SAMEA5778348) | biofilm metagenome | biome: Industrial cooling water; feature: Water cooling tower basin; material: Biofilm | place: United Arab Emirates | collected...
CGCGATGACCGCGCGGCGGGCCGCCGGGACGCTGGGGCTGGCCGTCGGGCTGGCGGCCGCGCGGGCGTGGGGACAGCCGGTAGGCAGCCCGGTGGTCACACTCACCGTCCTCGTGCGCGACGCCGAGGGGCGGCCCGTGCCCGGCGCCGAAGTGCGCGCCGGCCGCGGGCGCGCCGCGCTGACGGACTCGCTCGGCCGGGCGTCGCTCGGCGCGCAGGCGCCGGGGCGGCACACGCTCGCCGTGCGGGGGCTGGGATTTTACGCGGCGGAGTACGACGTCGAGCTCCCCGCCCCGCCCGACGGGCGCGGGCCGGTGCCGGTAGGGCTCACGCTGGTGCTCGCCCGCGCGCCGCTCGCGCTCGACACGGCGCGCGCGGTGGCCACGCGGCCGGGCGCCGGCGGGCCGGTCCGCACGGTCGGGCTGACGCTCGACCGCGTGGCCATCGAGGCCCGGCAGGCGCGCGTGGTGAGCGACCTGTTCACCGGCTTCCCCGGCGTACGGGTGATCGGCGGGGTGATCACGGTGCCGCGCACGGGCTCCGGCCCGCTCATCAACGCGGAGCGGCCGTGCACGCCCGTCTTCTATGTCGACGGGGTGCGGCGGGCGGGCGGACAGGGGGGCGACCGGCCGGCGACCCCCGGCGCGCGGGCGGCGCAGGCGGCGTCGCCCAGCGGCGGGGCGGAGTTCGCGGGGTCGGGCTACGTCTCGCCGCTCCTTGGCCTCACGCCGGACGACGTGGAGCGGATCACGGTCTACACGGCGCTCGGCGACACGCCCGCCCAGTACGCCAGCCCCGACGCCACCTGCGGCGTGGTGGTAGTGGCGACGCGGCGGGGCGGCGCCACACGTTAGGCGGCGGACGTTAGGCGCCGCCGGGCGCCGCTACCCGCCTAACGCCGCCCGCGCGATCCGCGCGTACGCGCCCACCGCCGCGCGCAGCTCCGCCACCTCCACGTACTCCCCGTCGGTGTGCGCGACGTGGATGGAGCCCGGCCCGAACAGGTACGGCGTCCCCCAGCGGGTGAGCGCCGGCACGTCGGTGGCGAACGCCACCACCTCGGTGGCGAAGCCGGGCACGGTGGCGAGGCGGACGGCCGGCACCGTGGTGCCGTAGGTCACCCGCGCCCGCGCCCCGTCCGGTTGCGCGGCCAGCCACGCGTCCACCAGCGCGCGGAACTCCGCCTCCGGCCCCACCAGCCGCGCCATGCACCGCGCCTCGGCCCACGGCGCCGTCACGTTGTCGGCCACCCCGCCGGCCAGGGCGCCCACGTTGAGCGTGCTCGGCCCGAGCACCGCGTCCTCCGGCAGCCGCAGCTCCGCCAGCGACGCGAGCAGCCGCACGAGGCGCGCGGTGGCCGAGTCGCCGAGGTGCGGGTAGGCGGAGTGGGCCGCGGTGCCCTCGGCGCGGAGCACGAAGCGGAGCGCGCCCTTGGTGCCCACCGCGAGGCGGCTCTCCGTGGGATCGCCGTTGACCAGGGCGCGCACGCGCGGCGCGAGCGCGGGCTGCGCGGCGTTGGCGGCGTGCGCGCCGTCGTGCGCCGTCTCCTCGCCCACCACGAACAGCAGCCCCACCGGCACGCCCTCGGCGCGCAGCCGCCCCGCGGCCACGCACATCGCGGCGGCGATCCCCTTGGCGTCGCAGCTCCCGCGGCCGTAGAGCCGCCCGCCGCCGGGGCCGTCCACGAGCCGCGGCGGGAGGAACGGCGGCACCGTGTCGAGGTGCGTCGAGAGCACCACTTCGGCGGGTTGGTCGCCTTCCGCGAACAGGCAGTCGCGCCCGGGCGACACGGGCACCCGCGCCGTGCGCCAGCCGCGCGCGGCCAGCCACCGCTCGGCGAGGTCCACCGCCGGCCCCTCGGCGTTGCTCGTCGACTCGGCGGCCACGAGCGCGTGCGCGAGCGCCACGACGTCGTCGCCGGGCGCGGCCTGGGAAGCTTCGTGGGGTTCCAATCGCTAAATAGTAACAGGACTGATTCATTCGACGCGGGCCAGCGCGACGCGCGCCCCGCGCGGGCCTGATGTTTGCCGCACGGCGGCGCCCGCGGCCCGCGGCCGTCGAGCCCGCGGCCGCGGCCACCCGCGGCAGAGTGTAGCACCCACGCCCCCGGCGCGCCGCGGGGCCGGACCCCAGCCCCGACCGGAGAACGCATGGCGCAGACGTGGCAGCAGGGGGGCGGGGGCCGGACGGGCGGGTGGCCGGTGGACGCCGCCGAGGACCCGGAGCGCGTGCTCGGCGCGCTGAGCGAGGCGCTGTTCACCGACAACCCCGACCTCGTCTGGGACTTCGACGTGACCGGCGTGGTGCGCCGCGTCAACGGCCGCGTCGCCGACTACCTGGGGCGCGCGGCCGACGAGGTGGTGGGGTGGCACGTGCGCGACATCATCATCCCCGAGGACCTGGCCGGCGCCGAGGCCACGTTCGCGCAGGCGCTCGAGGGGCGGCCGGCGATGTGCACGTGCCGCATGCGCCACCGCGAGGGGCGCCTCGTGGCCGTGCGCGCGACGGTGATCCCGCTCGTGATCGACGGCGCCGTGCGGGCCGTCTACGCGGGGTGCCGCGACGTCACCGCGGCGCTCGCGCAGCGCGAGGCGCTGGCCGAGCGCGAGGCGCTCTACGCGCTCGTGGCGGAGCAGTCGCCGGAGTGCGTGTGCGTGCTGCAGGACGAGCGCTACGCCTACATCAACCCCGCCGGCGCGCGCATGTCCGGCCCCGACTACACCCCGGCCGACGTGACCGGGGCCGACTGGGTGGCCTTCTGCCACCCCGACGACCGGGCGCGCGTGGCCGCCGAGTACCGGGCGCTGCTGGCCGAGCCGCCGGGCACGGCGCGCCCGGTCGACAAGCGGCTGCGCTGGCCCGACGGGCGCGAGCTGGAGTGCGAGGGGACCATCACCTGCGTGCTGTACCGCGGCCGGCCGGCCGTGCACAGCTTCACGCGCGACGTCACCGCCCGCCGCCGCGCCGACGGCGAGCGGCTGCGCGCCCAGCGCATGGAGGCGCTCGGCCGGCTGGCGGCGAGTGTGGCCCACGACTTCAACAACCTGCTGGCGGTGATGCTCGCGGCCGTGGAGCAGGCGGGCGACGCCATGCCCGACCACGAGGAGCTCAAGGCCGACCTGGCCGAGGCCGCCGCGGCGGCGCGCCGCGGGCGCGGGCTCACGCGGCAGCTCCTGACGTTCGCCAAGCGCGAGCCGACGGCGCCGCGGGTGGTGGACGTGAACGGCGTGGTGAAAGGGATGCAGGAGCTGCTGCGCCGCCTGGCCGGGCCGCGGGTGACGCTGGCGCTCGCGCTCGCGCCCGACGCCGGGCACGTACTGGTGGACCCGGCGCAGGCCGAGCAGGTGCTGCTCAACCTGGTGACCAACGCGCGCGACGCGATGCCGGGCGGCGGGCGCATCCAGGTGGAGACGGCGCGCGAGAACGGGGACGTGCGGCTGAGCGTGTGCGACACCGGCCCCGGGATCCCGCCCGAGGTGCGGCCGCACCTCTTCGAGCCGTTCTTCACCACCAAGCCCGAGGGGACGGGGCTGGGGCTGGCCACCGTGTACGGCGTGGTCACGGGGGCCGGGGGGCGGGTGGAGGTGCGGAGCGCGCCGGACACGGGCGCCACCTTCGACCTCTGGCTCCCGCGGGCGGAGGAGGGGCGGCCGGCGGGATAAGTGAGGATAAATTGGGCCGCATGAGCCACCCCAACTCCTTCGACGCCCGCGCCACCCTCACGGCCGGCGGCCGCACCTACGGCTACTTCCGCCTCGACCCGCTGCGCGCCCTGCCGGGCAGCACCGTGGACCGCCTGCCGTTCTCGCTCAAGGTGCTGCTCGAGAACCTGCTGCGCGGCGAGGACGGCGCGTTCGTGAAGCGCGCCGACGTCGAGGCGCTGGCGCGCTGGGACGTGCGGCGGATGACCGAGACCGAGGTGGCCTACCGGCCGGCGCGCGTGATCCTGCAGGACTTCACCGGCGTGCCCTGCGTGGTGGACCTCGCGGCGATGCGCGGCGCCATCACCGCGTTAGGCGGCGACCCGGAGCGCATCAACCCGCTGCAGCCCGTGGACCTCGTCATCGACCACTCGGTGCAGGCCGACGAGTACGGCACCGCGCAGGCGTTCCTCGACAACGTCTCGCTCGAGTACGAGCGCAACCAGGAGCGCTACCGCTTCCTGCGCTGGGGGCAGACGGCGTTCGACAACTTCTCGGTGGTGCCGCCGGGCACCGGGATCATCCACCAGGTGAACATCGAGTACCTGGCCAAGGTGGTCTTCGTCGCCGAGGGGGACGGCGCCGGCGAGGCGGTCGCCTACCCCGACTCGCTCGTCGGCACCGACTCGCACACGACGATGGTCAACGGCCTCGGCGTGTTCGGCTGGGGCGTGGGCGGCATCGAGGCCGAGGCGGCCATGCTGGGCCAGCCGCTCTCGATGCTCGTGCCCGAGGTCATCGGCTTCAAGCTCACGGGCAAGCTCCCCGTGGGCGCGACGGCGACGGACCTGTGCCTCACCGTCACGGAGATGCTCCGCAAGAAGAAGGTGGTGGGTAAGTTCGTCGAGTTCTACGGGCAGGGGCTGAGCAACGTCTCGCTCGCCGACCGCGCGACCATCGCCAACATGGCGCCCGAGTACGGCGCGACGATGGGCTTCTTCCCCGTCGACGCGGAGACGCTCAACTACCTGCGCCTCACGGGGCGGAGCGAGGAGCAGGTTGCGCTCGTCGAGGCGTACACCAAGGCCCAGGGCCTCTTCCGCACCGACGAGACCCCCGACCCCGACTACACCGACGCGCTCGAGCTGGACCTGGCGACGGTGGTGCCGAGCATCGCCGGCCCGCGCCGGCCGCAGGACCGCATCGCACTGTCGGACGCCAAGGCCAAGTACCAGGCCGACGTCGCGGAGCTGCTCGCCAAGGCGGGCACGGCGGCCGCCAAGGCCGAGGTGGTGAGCGCGACCAAGGTGAGCGCGGAGCCGCAACTCAACCCGGCCGTCGTCGCCACCGCCGTCGCCGAGCAGGAGCCGGAGGGCGTGGACGTCGAGTACCTCGGCCAGACCTTCAAGCTCAAGCACGGCGCCGTGGTGCTCGCGGCCATCACGAGCTGCACCAACACCTCGAACCCAAGCGTGATGTTAGGCGCCGGGCTGCTGGCGCGGAACGCGGTGAAGAAGGGCCTGAGCACCAAGCCGTGGGTGAAGACGACGCTGTCGCCGGGCTCGCGCGTGGTGACCGACTACTACGACCGCGCCGGCCTCACCGACGACCTCGACAAGCTGGGCTTCTACCTGGCCGGCTACGGCTGCATGACGTGCATCGGCAACTCGGGCCCGCTCCCCGAGCCGATCGCCGAGGCCGTCGAGAAGGGCAAGCTGGTGGTGAGCGCGGTGCTGTCGGGGAACCGCAACTTCGAGGGGCGCGTGAACCCGCACACGCGCTTCAACTACCTCGCGAGCCCGATGCTGGTGGTGGCCTACGCCATCGCCGGGACGATGGACGTGGACTTCGAGCGCGACCCGATCGGCGAGGGGAGCGAGGGCCCGGTGTTCCTGCGCGACATCTGGCCGAGCCCGCAGGAGATCGAGCAGACGATCCTGGAGAGCGTGGGCGGCGACCTGTTCACGCGGCAGTACGGCAACGTGTTCGAGGGCACCGAGCAGTGGCGCGCGCTCGACGTGCCGACCGGGCAGACGTACGCGTGGGACGAGACGTCGACGTACGTCGCCAACCCGCCGTACTTCGAGGGGATGACGATGGCGCCGCCGGGCGTGCAGCCCATCCGCGGCGCGCGCGCGCTGGCGATGTTAGGCGACTCGATCACGACCGACCACATCTCGCCGGCGGGCAACATCGCGGCGGCGTCGCCGGCTGGGAAGTGGCTGATCGCGCACGGCGTGAAGACGCGCGAGTTCAACTCGTACGGCGCGCGGCGCGGGCACCACGAGGTGATGATGCGCGGCACCTTCGCCAACATCCGCCTGCGCAACGAGCTGGTGCCGGGCACCGAGGGCGGCTTCACCACCACCGCGCCCGGCGGCGAGGCGGTGAGCATCTTCGACGCGGCGATGCAGTACAAGGCCGAGGGGACGCCGCTCGTGATCCTCGCCGGCAAGGAGTACGGCACCGGGAGCAGCCGCGACTGGGCGGCCAAGGGGACGCTGCTGTTAGGCGTCCGGCTGGTGGTGGCCGAGAGCTTCGAGCGCATCCACCGGTCGAACCTCGTCGGCATGGGCGTGCTGCCGTGCGAGTTCACCGACGGCGCCACCCGCCAGTCGTTAGGCCTGACCGGCTTCGAGACGTTCGAGGTCGAGGGGCTGGGCGACGGGGCGCCGCTCCGGCCGCGGCAGCGGCTCACCGTGGTGACGCGCGGGGCGGGCGGCGCGGAGACGCGCTTCGAGGTGCTGGCGCGGATCGACACGCCCGAGGAGCTGCGGTACTACCAGCACGGGGGGATCCTGCCGTACGTGCTGCGGTCGCTCGTGGGGGGGCGGACGTCGGACGCGAACGCGGCGGCGTGACCGCACGGCCGCACCCGGCGCGCGAGCGGGGGGACGGGGCCGCGGCCTCGCTCCCCCCGTCGGCGCTGGACGACCTCGACCTCGCACTCCTGTGCGGCCCGGAGTGGGCCGCGTGGTACCGGCTCACGCCCGCCGAGCGGTGGGCGGAGAGCGAGCGGCTGTGGGCGACGTTCCGCGACCTCGGAGGCACGCTCGGTGTCGAGCCCGATACGCACGATCCTGGCTTCGATGCGGACGCGTGGCGTGCGCTACCTGCTCATGGGCGGGCAGGCGTGCGTGCTCTACGGCGCCGCGGAGTTTAGCCGCGACACCGACCTCGCGGTCCTCGCGGACGCGGACAACCTCCGTCGCCTCACGGCCGCGCTCGACGACCTGGGCGCGGCGGTCATCGCGGTGCCGCCGTTCGAGGGTCAGTACCTGGCGCGCGGCCACGCCGTCCACTTCGCCTGCGCGGCCGCGGGCGGGATGCGGGTCGACGTGATGGCCCGCATGCGCGGCGTGCCGCCGTTCGCCGAGTGTTGGGACCGGCGCAGCACGTACGCGCTGCCCGACCTCGGCGAGGTGGAGGTCCTGGGCCTCGAAGACCTGGTGCGGTGCAAGAAGACCCGTCGCGACAAGGACTGGCCGATGGTGCGCCGGCTGGTCGAGGCGAACTACGCCGAGGCGACGGCGCCGGACGACGCGGTCGGGGTGACCACGGAGCGGGTCGCGTTCTGGCTGCGTGAATTGCGCACGCCGACGCTGTTGCGCGAGGCGGCAGCGCGTGCCGCCGCCTCGCCGACCTACCGGCCCCTGTTGGCCGATGCCGTCCGGACGCGCCCCGCGACCGCCCTCGCGGCCCGGGGCGCTGACGATGTCGCGGTTGGGGCCGCGCTGGCCGACGAGGAGCGACGGGAACGCGAGGCGGACGAGGCGTACTGGCGGCCGCTCATTCGGGAGCTTGAGGCGCTGCGCCACGCGGCTCGACGGGCGAGGTAACGCGCGGCGGAGCCAGGAGCGGCGGCGGTGGGCGGCGTCGCACCATCGGTGGCCTGACGGTTGGCGGACTCCCGCCGGTCAGCGGATCACCACCTCCGCCCCCACCGGCACGTGGGCGTACACCCACGCCAGCGCGTCCCCGGCCAGGCGGATGCACCCATGGCTACTCGGCGTCCCCACGGTCGACTCGACGGGCGTCCCGTGGATGAGGAACCCGTCCCCCAGCTCCAGCCGGTAGGCGCCGAGCTGGCCGGGGATGCGGCGGTTGGCCGTGCCGAACGGCGGCACGTAGAGCACGCCGTCGAACACGATCTCCTGGTCGGCCGGTAGGGCGGCGAAGTACCCCGCGCGGTCGACCACGCCCACCAGGTCGCCCCGCACCACGAGGCGCCGCCCGCCGGTCAGCGCCACCGGGCGACCGGCGCGCAGGTGCCGCAGCGTGAAGCCGCGCTTGTGCGCGACCTCGACGTAATGCCACTCCGGCGGCACCCACACCGGCGCCGCCTGCTTGCCCAACACGCGGCGGCGCCCCGCGGGCGTGTCGAAGCGCCAGCTCCGCGCGCCGAACGTGAGCGACTGCCCCGTGCCCACGCCGGCCGCCGCCACGAGGAGCGTGTCCTCCCCCTGGATCGCGGTGAGCGTCCGCTCCGCCACCGACACCTCCAGCCGGACGGGCTGGGCGCCGGGCGCGCGCGCCGGCATGCCGAGGATGCGGGCCACGGGGACGCGCGGCGCGACGGCGGGCGCGGACGCGGACGCGGCGTCCGCCACCGGGGTGGGAGGCTCTGGTGCGGGCGCCGCCGGGCGCGGCGCCCGCACCGCGGCCACGAGCGCGTCGAAGTCGTCGCTCAGCGGGGCCGCCGCGCTCGCCGTGTCGGCGCGGGGCGCCGGGTGCAACGGAGCCGGAGCGTCCGGCGGGCGACGCACGCTGTCGGGGTGGGCACGCCCGAGGGGCGCACTGTCCGACGGGGCGCCGACCGCCGGCCACGCCAGGTGCGGCGTCGGGCGGCCGACGGCGGGCATCGGGACGTGCGGGGTGAGCGCCGACGGCGGCGCGGGCGGGACCTCGCCGGGGAGCGGCCCGGGCACCGCGGCCGGCCCGTAGGCCGGGGTGCCCAGGGCGAGGGCGAGCGTGGACGACTTGAGCGGACCGAGCATCCGGACGGCGGGGCAGCAGGAAGACGCGCGCGGCATCGCCGCACCCTCCGCAGTGTCGGCCGCCCGGTGTCCGCCTTGACCGGGCTCCCTGCTTCCTACGCCCGCCCCACCCCCCGCCGCTCCAGCGGCGCCCGCCGGAGCCGTACTTCCTCCACCGCGTGCCCGGCGCCCTTGCGCAGGATCACCGTCGCCCGCTCCCGCGGCTAGACCGGCGGCAGCCGTGTCACGTTGAAGCGAACGGACTAAGCCCCAAACTCCGGGACGAAGCGCTGGCGCTGCTGCCGCAAGCGAAGATCCACGGGGGATGCCGGATCCAAACGCAGCATAGGACTGATCCGCAGAATCCATGTCACGTCCGAGGACAGGTTTTCCGCGGCAGGCTGCCTAGCAGCCCACAGCGATCCTGGAACGTCGGCAGCCACGCTCAGCGCAATGCCGAATCGATAGTCCATCTCCATCGCCGACACGGTCATCGGTGCGACGCGACGTTGCTCGCCAAGCTCCGGGGCGACAACAAGCCAACTCGCAGTCTCAACCCGCTCGGTGCGTTCGGAGGGCTGCAAACCGGAGTGGAATGACGGCCAGCGCGTAGTACGATTCTGCGCACGGTCTTCATCCAGCGTGAACATTTGAAGGCGGATGTAACGGTGCCCGCGTTTCGCACACAGCGCGAGCGGTTTCGGACACCTTACCATTCCCCACGCGGCTTGAAGCGGGTCGAGCCGAGGGCCCGATCCGTTCAGACTGAACACACGAGGCGCTGCGCCATGAGTCGAAAGTGCTGCACGCACTGCGAACAGCGCTAGTTCTGCCGCGGCGAGATCGGCGCTCACACCCTTGTCGCGCTCGCTGGAGCGAGTGTCCACGTCACATGAACCATGAGATGGAAGTAGCGCCGCGAGGCGTGAACCACCCAGGATTGATATGCGTCGGATCCTGGTGCCCCGCACCGCCGCCACTCCCCCCATGCCGAGCGGTGAGCACCATGTAGCCGGCAACGCACGTGATTCGCATCTTTACGCCGTTCGCGATCACTTCGTATCCCGGGAACACCGCCGTACCCGCGTAGTGGCCGTGCTGGTGGCCAAAGACGTCGGTCTGCATTCCAGTCCGATGCACGGTATACGTGACAGGCCTCCCGTGGGTGGCGTCGAAGATGGTGAAGCTGAGACTCGCGGGGCAGCCCTGGAAGATCGATCCCCGACCCGCCGCAACGTGAATGCACGCCAACGATGTGATCCGGCACACTTCAGAGGCGATGCGCGGGACGGGCTGTCCAGGAATGCAGGCCGCCGCCGATGGTGTAGCCCCCTGTTCAGACCCCTCCGGCTTCCAGGTGTCCTCGCACGAACCAAATCCACCTCCGACGGCGGTCTGCGGCGCAGCATCCCCGACGATAAGTGGAACTGCCTGAGCTCCAAGCTCAGCGTCCAAGCAGTCGGCTACATCGAACGCTGTCGACCCACCGGCACACCGCTGGTCGAGTGTCGTGGCGATATCGAACGGAACGCCGACAAACGATGAGGTGATGCCCGTTGCGTCTTCTGTGGCCGCGAGCCTGCCTGCTGCGGCTGTTCGAAGTTGAGTCTCCGGTGCGGTAGGGTCAGACCTTTCGGCACATCCCACTACCAACACGGCTGCGAGGCAGATCGAGATGCTGTTCGAGGGAACTCGCACCTACCGTCTCCGCTGATGAGGGTGAGTGCTACCAACACCCGCGAAAGTGGGAAACGGGTTCGGGGGCTGTCAAATCGGAAGATCGAGTGATTCTGGTCGGGCTGCTCGAATCGCCAGGGAACGGGCTACCCCTCCACGCCTGCCATCCTCGCTCCCACCCCGCGCCGCTCCAGCGGCGCCCGCCGGAGCCGCACCTCCTCCACCGCGTGCCCGGCGCCCTTCCGCAGGATCACCGTCGCCCGCTCCCGCGTGGCCTCGATGTTCTCCTTCAGGTTCACGTAGTTGATCTCCGCCCAGATCCGCCGCGCCGTCGCCACCGCCTCGGCCTCGCCTAACGCGGCGTAGCGGTGGAAGTAGCTCTGCGGGTCGCGGAAGGCGGTGTCGCGCAGGCGCAGGAAGCGCTGCACGTACCAGCGCTCCAGGTCGTCCTCCGCCGCGTCCACGTAGATCGAGAAGTCCACGTAGTCGCTCACGTACAGCCGGCCGCGCTCGGCGCGGTCCGCCGGCGGCGGCTGCAGCACGTTGATCCCCTCCAGGATCAAAATGTCCGGCCGCTCCACCGCGTGCGCCTCGCCGGCCAGCACGTCGTAGGTGAGGTGCGAGTACACCGGCGCGTCCACCCGCTCGGCGCCGCCCTTCACCTCGGCCAGAAAGCGCAGCAGCCGCGCCACGTCGTAACTCTCCGGGAAGCCCTTGCGCTGCATCAGCCCGCGGCTGGCGAGCACCGCGTTGGGGTGCAGGAAGCCGTCGGTGGTGACGAGCGCGACGCGCGGGTGCGCCGGCCAGCGCGCGAGCACCGCGCGCAGCACGCGCGCCACAGTGCTCTTCCCCGCCGCCACGCTCCCCGCGACCGCCACCACGAACGGCGGCGCCACGCTCGACCGGCCGAGGAAGCGGTCGGTGACCTGCGACAGCTCGCGCGCCGCCGTCGCGTAGAGGTTGATGAGCCGCGACAGCGGGTGGAGCACGTCCCCCACGTCCTCGGCCGTCGTCGGCTCGTCCAGCCCGCGCAGCCGCTCGATCTCGGCGGCGCTCAGGCCGAGCGGCGTGTGGTCGCGGAGCGCCGCCCACTGCGCCCGGCTGAAGCTCATGTAGCCGCGGGGCGGCGCGGCGGGCGGGGGGAGGAGGGCGGGCGGCATCGGCGGGGAAGATAGGGACGCGACGTCCACAACCGCGTCCACAACCGCGTCCACAACCGGCGCCCACCCCCGAACGCGCCGCGGGGCGCCCCTCCCGGGTGGGAGGGGCGCCCCGCGGCGGCTGACGATCGCGGTCGCTTACGGGTTACGCTGGTTGTTGCCGATCACGCCGCCCAGCACCGCCCCGGCCACGCCGCCGATGACGCCGTTCTTCACGCGGTTGTCGCCGCGGGCCGTGGCCGCGCCGATCGCGGCGCCGGCGATGCCGCCCATCACCGCGCCCTGCTGGCGCTTGACCGCGCGGGCCCGGGCGCGGGCCCGCGCCTCCTCGCGCTCGCGCGCCTCGGCGCGCTCGGCCGCGGCCACCGAGTAGCCGCCGCTGCTGCTCGACGAGCGCCGCGTCGTGGTGCGCACGGGGCGGTCGCGGTACACCACGCGCTCCCGGACCGGGGCCGGGGCGGGCGCGGCGGCCACCGGCGCGGTGGCGTAGCCGTTGGGCGCGTAGCCGGGCTGGCCGTACCCCGGCTGGCCGTAGGGCGCCTGGCCGTTCAGCTCCTGGGGGCTCACGTACTGCGCGCGGTTCTGCTGCGCCTGCGTGGCGAGCGAGAGGTCGTTGCGGAGCGCGTCGTCCGGGCGGGGGGCCGGCTGCGAGTTGCAGGCGGCGAGCGCGGTCATCCCGGCGAGGGCGGCGCCGCGCACCGCGCGGCTGAGGGTCGAAGGGGTCATCGGATGGTCTCCTTTGGTGATCTGTCTGGCCGCCCTCATTTGCAGAGGTCGGGCCAGGCGTTAATCGCGCCGTTGGGCCGTCAACTGGCAGAACGCGGTGCAGCGGTCCCGCTACGTGTCCATTTCGCGAGAATTCGCCGCCCCCACGCCCCGCCGAGTGTCGCCGCGGCGGGACAGGAGGTCGTGGCCGACAGGCCCCTGGCTCACATCCCCTGGCGCCCCCGCGCGAGCGGCGTCATGCGGTAGATCACGAACGGCTTGCGGCTCGCGTCGACCTCGGCGTTGAGCGGCGGCGAGCGTTCGAGCTGGGTGGTGACGATGTAGAGCTGCCCGTCGGTCCCGAACTCGAAGTCGTCCACCCAGGGCAGCCCGGCGGCCAGCTCGCGGTAGCGCCGGTCGGGGCCGATGACGCCAAGCGCGTTGCGGGTGAGGTCGCCGAGGTAGACGTTGCCGGCGGCGTCGAGCACCATACCGTCAGAGGGCGGCTTGGCGGCGTAGCGCTCCACGCGCGCGGCGAGCGTGGCCGCGGGCGTGGCGGCGTCGGCGAGGTCGGCGGCCCGCACGCGGTAGAGCGTGCGGCCGTCGAACGGTGCGAGGTACACGTACTCCTGCGCCGCGTCGATGGCGATGCCGTCGACGCCGGTGGGCGGGTGGCGGAGCGTGCCGGCCATCGGGCCGGTGGGGACGCGGTTGAGCAGCGGCTTGCCGAGCACGGTCCAGGCGGTGTCGGCGGCGCGCACGCTCTCGTGGCCGTGGAGCACGCGGCGCGCGGTGCCGTCGGCGGTGTTGACGACGATCAGGGCCGCGTTGGCGCCGCCCGCGGGGTCGGAGAGGTAGAGCCGGCCGCGGCGCGCGTCGATGGCGACGTCGTTGACGAACGAGTTGGTGTCGGTGACGCCTAACGGCAGCGGGATCGTGCGGACGAGCCGGCCGCGCGCCGCGTCGTAGACCACGACCTTGGGCGTGACCTTGCCCTGCAGCCCGTTGTCGAGGATGTAGACGACGCCGTTCGCGTCGCTCTTGATGCCGAGCACGGTGGCGAGCGGCGGGAGCGGCTGGTCGCCGGCGCGCGGGAAGTCGACGAGCTGGCCGGCCGCGGTGAGCTCAATGACGGGCTTGGGCGGCTGGTACCACTGGTGGAGGCTGAGGACGCGCCGCCCGTCGGGGAGGATGGTGAGGTTGCCGGGGCCGTACGCGAGCGACGCGGCGGGGACGGGCGCGGCGGACGGCGCGGGGGCCTGCGCGCCGGCCGCGGGGACGCGGGGCGGCAGGGCGGCGAGCCCGGCGGCGGCAAGGACGGCGAGGGCGGCGCGGCGGACGGCGCGCGGCCGGGGGGAGGGGACCCGCATCATGGCGCTCCAGGGTGCCTAACGGTTGAGGTCGGTGCGTCAGACCGGGGGACGCAGACGGGGCGCCGGGCAACTCCGGGGCCGGCGGGCTGGCGCGCACCGATTTTGCCCGGGGCCCGCGCCCGACCCTGTTCGTCACCTTTCGCGGAGAACTCAGCAGATGCGCCCTCGCACCCTTCCGGCCGCCGTGTGTACGGCCGCCCTCGGCCTCCTCGGCGCCGTCGCGCCGCTCCACGCGCAGCGCGTGAGCAAGGACGTCCCGGCCGCGCCGGCGCAGCAGCCGGCCGCCCCCACGAGCCCTACGGGCGGCGCGGTGATGACGCCGCCACCCGCGGGCTCGGCCACCCCGGCCGCCGGCGGCACGTCCGCCGCGACGCCCACCACGATGACGCCGCTAGGCGACTCGGTGACGGCCGCGCCGGGCTCGGCCGCGCCGGGCGCGCCCTCGGCGCTGCCGTACGGCGCGGGGATGGGGATGAACACCGGGCCCAACTCGCTCGCCGCGGGGCAGGCCGGCGCCGCCGGCATGGCGCCGCCGCGCGCGCCGTCGCCGGCGGGGGGCGAGACGCCGGAGGAGATGTACACAGACCCCAAGATCCTGGCCGTCGCCAGCCAGTCCAACTTCAACGAGATCGAGCCCAGCCAGGTCGCGCTGGAGCGCGCGACGCGCCCCGACGTGCGGGCGCTCGCGCAGATGATGATCGACGTGCACACGCGGCTCGAGGCGAGCGCGCGGGCGATGGCGCAGCGCAAGGGGCTCGTGCCGGTGGACAACGCCCTCTCCCTGCAGCTCAAGCGCAACGGCCCGCCCACGCTCGAGATGCTGCGCATGAAGCGCGGCGCCGACTTCGACGCGGCGTACGTGCTGCAGCAGATCCAGTCGCACGACCTGACGCTCAAGACGCTCGACACGTCGCTCATCCCGGCGGCGCGCGACCCCGAGCTCAAGACCATGCTCCGCGACACGGTGCGGCCGCACGTGGTCGACCACCTGAACCGGATCATGGCCATCCACCACGCGATGATGGGGATGCAGCCGCCGGCCACGCCGGCGCGGTAGCGGTCGGGGGTCGCCATATTTGGAGCATGCGCCGCGACCCCTTCACGATCGGCATCATCCAGGACCACGCGGGCGACGACGCCGCGGCGAACGTCGCCCGGGCCGTCGCCCTCGTGCGCGAGGCCGCCGCCCGCGGGGCCCAGATCGTCTGCCTCAAGGAGCTGTTCAACACGCCGTACTTCGCCAAGAGCACGCGCGTGGAGCACTTCGACCTCGCCGAGCCCGTCCCCGGCCCGGTGACCGACACGTTCCAGGCGCTGGCGCGGGAGCTAGCGGTGGTGATCGTGGTGCCGCTCTTCGTGCGGCGCGCGGCCGGGCTCTACATGAACTCGGCGGCCGTGATCGACGCCGACGGCTCGCTGCTCGGGCTGTACGACAAGATGCACATCCCGCACGACCCGATGTTCGAGGAGAAGTACTACTTCACCCCGGGCGACGCGCACCTCGACTACCACGGCGAGGCGCCGGGGCAGGCCAACGGGTTCCGCGTGTGGAAGACGCGCTACGCCAACGTCGGCGTGCTCGTGTGCTGGGACCAGTGGTACCCGGAGGCCGCGCGCATCACCGCGCTGTTAGGCGCCGACGTGCTCTTCTACCCCACCGCGATCGGCTGGCACCCGGCCGAGAAGGACGAGTGGGGGCGGGCGCAGGTGGAGGCGTGGCGCACGGCGCAGCGCGCGCACGCCATCGCCAACGGGGTGTGGGTGGCGAGCCCCAACCGCGTGGGGCACGAGGACGAGCCGGGGACCAACGGGCTCGAGTTCTTCGGGCACTCGTTCATCGCCGACCCCTTTGGGCGCGTGGTGGCCGAGGCGGGAACCGAGGAGGCCGTGCTTGTGCACACCTGCGACCCGCGGCTGCAGGAGGAGGTGCGGCGCAACTGGCCCTTCCTCCGCGACCGGCGGGTGGACGCGTACAAGCCCATCCTCAACCGCTACCTGGGCGCGCCGCGTTAGGCGCGTCCCGAAACCGGGCAGGCTTCCCCAACCGACCGTCATCCCGAGCGCAGCGAGGGATCTCGCTCGTGGTCGTGCCGTTTGCACAACGACAAGGGCGAGATCCCTCGCTGCGCTCGGGATGACACGGAGGCCCGGGGTGACACGGAGGCCCGGGGTGACACGGAGGCCCGGGGTGACACGGAGGCCCGGGATGACACGGAGGCCCAGGGTGACACGGACGCCCGGGATGACAAGGAACTGATGCCTCAGGATTTCGACAGCTCCGCCATCGGCCCCGTGGGCACCGGCACCAGCGGCGCCGGCACGAGCACGTACCACCAGGACCCCGCGCCGCAGGGCGTGCCGGCCTCGGCGCCCGGCGAGCCGCTGCGCATGCCGGCGGAGTGGGAGCCCCATGCGGCCACCTGGCTCGCGTGGCCGCACCACGAGCCCGACTGGCCCGGCAAGCTCGGCCCCATCCCGTGGGTGTACGCCGAGATCGTGCGGGCGCTGCACCGGCACGAGCGGGTGGAGGTGCTGTGCCACGACGAGGGCGTCGCCGAGCAGGCGCGCGACGCGCTGGAGGCGCACGGCGTCGCGCCCGCGGGCGGCGCGGTGCCGGGCTACCGGCTGCACCTCGCGCCGAACGACCGCGTCTGGGTGCGCGACTCGGGCCCCACCGGCGTCCACCGGCGCGACGGCTCGGTGCTCTGGCTCAACTGGGCCTTCAACGGCTGGGCCAAGTACCCCAACCACGCGCGCGACGGGCTCGTCGGCCGCACGTTCGCCGAGGGGAGCGGGCGGCCGCGCGTGGAGCCCGCGCGCCCCGACCGGCCGAACGAACGGCTGGTGCTGGAGGGCGGCGGGATCGAGGTCGACGGGCAGGGGCTGATGCTCGTCACCGAGGAGTGGCTCCTGAGCGACGTGCAGGTCCGCAACCCGGGGATGACGCGCGAGGACTACGAGCGCGCCTTCCGCGACTGGCTGGGCGTACGGCAAACGCTCTGGCTGGGCGAGGGGTGCGTGGGCGACGACACGCACGGCCACGTCGACGACATCGCCCGCTTCGTCGCGCCCGGCGTCATCGTCGTCGCCCACGAGGAGGACCCGGCCGACGAGAACCACCGCCGCTCGCTCGACAACCTGCGGCGGCTGCAGCTCGCCGGGGGGGAGCGCGGGGCGCTGAAGGTGGTCACGCTCCCCTTCCCGCGCCCCGTGGCCGGGGTGACGATGCGCGGCGAGCGCCTCCCCGCGAGCTACGCCAACTTCTACATCGCCAACGGCGTGGTGCTCGTCCCGACGTTCAACGACGCCAACGACCGCGTGGCGCTCAACACGCTCGCCGCGCTCATGCCCGACCGGCAGATCGTCGGCATCCACGCCGTCGACCTCGTCTGGGGACTCGGCACGCTGCACTGCCTCACCCAGCAGGAACCCGCGCCCGCGGCGGGGGTTGGTCAGGGGCGATGAGCACACCGCCCCCTACGCCCCCGCTTCCGTCCTGGGCCACCAAGACCAAGCCCGGCGCCCCGGAGCCCGGCTCCCCTGCCGACCAGCAACTCGCCGCGTTCATCGGCCCGCGCTGGACGACGTACCGGCGCAAGTTCCGGCCGTTCTTCGAGGACGCGCGGTTCACGCCCACCTGGAACTGGGCGGCGGCGCTGTTGTCGCCGGCGTGGTTCCTGTACCGCAAGCTGTACCTGCCGTTCGCCCTCTTCGCGATGCTGCCGAGCCTGGCGTTCGGGCTGCTCTGGCAGAGCGGCGACCTGCCCGTGCGCGAAATGCCGAGCCCGCTGCCGGGCGGCGGCACCGTGGTGACGCTGACGCCAGACGCAACGCTGCTCGCCGCCGGCGTGCTGGTGAGCGTGGCGATCCTCGCCGGCGGGACGGCCAACTTCCTCCTGTTCCGCCGCGCCGCCGCCGCAATGCGCGTGGTCGGCGCGCGGGTGCCGGGCGGGGAGGCCGTGACGCTGCTCCGCCGGGTGGGCGGCACGAGCTGGGCGGCGGTGGGGATCGGGCTGCTGGTGATGTTCCTTTTCCGGCTGGCATCCGCGGGGGCGGCGCGGTAAACATCCCTCCAAGTCACCGTCGCATCGTGACTTAGCCGCGGAACCTACGCCAGGTGTTTCGGGTTCTATTCGGAGTCTTCTTGCTCCGGATCACGACCCATGGCCGACTTCCGCTCCCGACTCGCCACCCTCGCCGACGCGGCCCGCTTCGACGCGCCGTGTGCCGCGCGGGTCGGCCGGCCTGCGCAGGACTCGGCGCCGCGGCCGGGTGCCCGGCCGACGCCGCGGCGCCGGCCCCTGCTCCCGGTGTTCGACCGCACCGAGGTGGAGCCGGCGGCGATCTACTGGAGCCAGACCGCCGACGGGCGGCGGGTGCCGCTGCTCAAGCTCCTCCTCACCAACCACTGCGTCCACGATTGCGCCTACTGCCCGCTCCGTCGCTCGGCGGCGGACACGGTGCGGGCGCGGTTGGGGGTGGCCGAGGTGGTCCGGCTGACGCTCGACTACCACCGGCGCGGGCTGGTGGACGGGCTCTTCCTGAGCGCCGCCGTCGACACGTCGGCCGACGACACGATGGCGCGGCTTGTGGAGGTCGCCCGGGTGCTCCGCCAGCGCCACCACTTCCTCGGCTACGTCCACCTCAAGGTGGTCCCCGAGGCCAGCCCCGAGCTGATCGACGAGGCCGGACGGTGGGCGGACCGGGTGAGCGTGAACGTGGAGCTGGCCCGGCAGCAGGACCTCGACGCGCTGGCGCCGGGGCGGCGGCTGGCCGTCATGCACGCCGCCATGGACCGACTGCGCGACGGGATCGCCGAGGCGCACGAGGCGCGCTATCGGATCCACGCCGCCCCGTGGACGACGACGCGCTGGGCCCGCGCCGCGCTCCCACGCTTCGCGCCGGCGGGCCAGGTGACGCAGATGGTGGTCGGCGCGGACGGCGCCACCGACCGCGACGTGCTCACGGCGGCCGCGCACCTGTACGACCGGCAGCGGCTGCGCCGCGTCTACTTCGGCGGCTACGTGCCGGTGGACGCGGCCCCCGCCGGCCTCCCCGCCCTTCCGTCGAGCGGCCTGCGCGAGCGCCGGCTGTACGAGGCCGACTGGCTGGTGCGGCAGTACGGCTTCACGGTGAACGACCTGCTCCCGCCTGATGCGCCCGAGCTGGCCCCGGACGTCGACCCCAAGCTGGCGTGGGCGCTCCGCCACCCGGAGTGCTTCCCGGTGGACCTCAACCGGGCCCCGCGCGAGGCGCTGCTCCGCGTCCCCGGGCTGGGCCACCGCACGGTGGAGCGGGTGCTGGCGGTGCGGGCGTGGCACAAGGTCCGGGTGGACGATCTCGTGGCGATGCGGGTGCCGGTGGCGCGGGCGCTGCCGTTCCTGGTGCTGCCCGACCACCTGCCGCTGCGGGTGGGGCCGGACGCGCCGGGGCTTCGGATTCGGCTCGCGGCGCCGCAGTTGGAGTTGTTCGCGGGGCGCGAGGCGGCGTGAGCGGGATACCTGGTGTCATCCTGAGCGGAGCGAAGGATCGCTCGACCGGCTGACGACCTTTCGTGTCATCGGGAGCGCCCCGCCTGTCATCCTGAGCGCAGCGAAGGATCTCGTGTGCGCCGGTGCGGGGCCTACCGTCGCCGGGACGGACCCGGCCTCCACACCTCGGCGGGAAGATCCTTCGCTGCGCTCAGGATGACAGACGGTCGTCAGCCGGGCGAGCGATCCTTCGCTGCGCTCAGGATGACAACGGGAAGAACGCGGCCACACCGACCGCCC
>ERZ1066118.1081-NODE-1081-length-19196-cov-11.605663_pt1 | contig 19196 bp, 19 predicted proteins | sample MGYA00382765_ERZ1066118 | MGnify/ENA primary metagenome ERZ1066118 (study PRJEB33369, sample SAMEA5778348) | biofilm metagenome | biome: Industrial cooling water; feature: Water cooling tower basin; material: Biofilm | place: United Arab Emirates | collected...
TCTTGTTGCGTAATCTATAAAAGCCCTGCCCTCTCTTTTATTGCCGCCTTAATATGAAATGGCGCGTCGTGCTTGAACCCGATCCAGAAACGAACGATTGGGCTGTTTGGTGTCCAGAACTACCAGGTTGCCTATCTGCGGGAGCCACAGAAGAAAAGGCTCTAGAAAACATACGAGAGGCAATTGAGCTTTATCTCGAACCAACTCCTGTTGAATTAGCTACAGGAGCGATTATCCGAGAGGTTACTGTAGGATGACTCGCATTCAACGGATGAATGCAGACGAGGTGGAGTGCATCTTGCAGGATTATGGATTTGTGTTAGTCTCTCAAAAAGGTAGTCATCGCAAATAGCGTAATGCTGAGACAGAACTCCAGGCGATCGTACCTTACCACAAAGGTCGAGTATTACCTGTTGGTACGCTCCGAAACATTATGGTAGCTGCAAATATTCCAGAAAGTGAATGGAAAACGGAGTAGCAAACACCTATTCCCTCCTACAAATAGCAAAAGATCGCTTCGGGAATTGCCTTTGACATTGCAAATAATTAAATTAGACAAACTTTATAACTAATTACATAAAATGACTGAAATTGTTTTTTTGGTTGAAGACGATCCCGAAGGTGGCTACACTGCCAGAGTATTGAGCGAATCTATATTTACTCAAGCAGATGACATAAAAACTTTACGAGAGATGATACGCGATGCAGTTCATTGCTATTTTATAGACGAATAGAGCCGCCCTAAAATTATTCGCTTACAAGACGCGATCGCTAAGCATAGACAAAAATCGGTACTCGCTTGAAGGCGGGAATTCCACATTTCGGATCGATTTTCGCTTTAAATATAGCGTTGACTTCAGGATAAAACATGAAAGCTGTCCCTTGACGCACGGAACCAAAGATAATTTCAACATTCTCCATTTTGCCTGCATCACCCTGCACTGTAACGCGCTGATGCTCTTGCAATCCTGCTGTTTCGGCATCAACCGAATGCATTAATATACAGTTGCGGTGAGGCATTCCCCGATAGCGATCGCCTTCTTTATACACCACAGTATTATGCTGCGAATAACTGCGTCCGGTCATCAAAATTAAGCTAATCGCGCGAGTAGATTCAGAGATACCAAAGTCTTGCGGTTGGGGTACGTGCAGCTTAGGTAAAGGCGTAACAAACATCTTCGCTTTACCCGACGGAGTAGCAAATTTAGGTTGTTTGAAGATGCGATTGCCAATGGTAAATTCTTCTTTAGTCTCGTCAATCGTCGCCATTTTCTCAAAGCCTGGGATGGTTTGAGCGATCAATTGACGTACGTATTTTGTATCTTGAAGTTTGCGCCATTGAATCGGATTTTCACCATGAAGTCGATGGGCTAATTCTGTCAAGAATTCAACTTCTGAAATCAAATCTCCGTCTTTAATATGGGTTTTACCTTCGTCATTGAGCCGAACAAAATTATTACCGGACTCAGTTGTCGTTTTATGCGGATTTTCAAATCTATTAAATACTGGAACGATAATTGTGTTTTTCTTGGCTAAGCCGTGAAAGTGTCCTAAATTCGGTTTGGTAGCGAGGTAAATAATAGTTTCAATCTTACCCAATGCCCGCTTAGCTTGGGTTGAATCGGGGTTAGCAGCATATAGATTACCACCCGCACAAATTAATGAATCTATCTCACCTGCATCAGCCGCATCAATCAAATTTCGGGCGCGATAGCCTGGGTTGCGATTGAGCGATCGCCCTAACATTTTTTCTAAAGTTTGTTGAATTTCTGGCTTCAATTTTGCCGTGACACCCATCGAGCCAAACCCTTGCACGTTGGAGTGTCCGCGAATCGGCATCGTTCCGCCACCGTCTTTGCCTGCATTACCTGTGATTAAGGCTGTATTGGCGATCGCGTAGACGTTATCTACGCCGTTTTCGTGTTGTGTCGCACCCATTGCCCAAGCAAATACAACACCTTTTGAAATCCCAATAATCCGTGCAGCCGCTGCTATTTCTTCTTTGGAAACGCCGCAAGTTGCTACAATAGTTTCCCAATCAATAGCAATAGCATAATCTACGACAGCTTCCCAATCTTCAGTATGACTGCGAAGATAATCAATTTGAATTAAATTTTGCTCGATTAATGCTTTTTGAATCCCAACAAATAAGGCGACATCGCTACCAGGAATTAACTGAAGATAGAGCGATGAAATATCCGATCCGGTGAAGAGAGATTTGAGCGGGTATGCAGGCGAGGCAAATTTAACTAATCCAACTTCTACAACTGGATTGACAACAATAACTTTACCACCGCGATCGCGTAATTGAATTAATTCGTTCATCAAACGCGGATGGTTTGCAGGCGCATTTGAACCAATCAATACTACACAGTCTGCTTTTTTCAAACTATCTAAACTTACCATCGAAGTACCGGAGCCAAACATTTCCTTCAGTCCCACGGTAGAAGGAACGTGACACAAATCGGAGCAATCGGCGAGGTGATTAGAACCCAATGCCCTGATCGTTAATTGCAATAGAAATGCAGCTTCATTAGACGATCGCCCCGAACTATAGGATGCTACTCTTTCTGGTGGGTGGCGAAAAGCTGTTTCGGCAATTTGATAAATCTCTTCCCAAGAAATGCGCTCGTAATGGGACTTACCTTCACGTAATATTACCGGAAAGCTAAGACGACCGAGACGATCTGCTTCTAAGGAAGATAATTGCTGGAGTTCGGTAATGGGGTGGCGATCGAAAAAATGCCGTTCTACTGGCGGTTGAAGTTCGGCAGAAATAGCCTCTACACTCTTCATGCAGCGTTGTAGCGGTTCATCTAGTTCGTTCCTGAAACCGCCTTTTTGTCCCCCCGTTCCCCAAGCGCAAGATAGGCAAGAACTTTTATGTAATAAAGTCTGCCACAGTTTCGGTCCCTCTGGAGACAGCGTATGTTCTGCCCAATATTGGATTACAGGTAATCCACCACCCATCTCTGGAGTGTTATGGTTCGCGCCGTTATCGGCTGGATGGGATTGTTCCTGCTTTATATCTGCATCCATACGGTTCTCTCCTAGCACGGCTTCAGTGCATCCTATCCTTCAATGTAACGAGAATTAACGAAGATGAGAAATTTCTCTAGGATGATTTTTGTATCAGAAAGCAGAAGGCAGGCGATCGCTATGTTTTCATACCGATTTCGTTCAAATAGCCTCGTTGTCGATAGCTGCTAATATTCTTTCAGCTTCAGCGCACAATTGAGCGTGACACTCACCGTTACTAGCAATTAAACCACCCCATTGATTGACATCTGCTTTGTTGTAAATTAAAGGAGTTCCATCGAAGTGAGTCAATTTTCCGCCTGCTTCGGTAAGAATTAACTCTGGTGCGGCTAAATCCCAATCCTTAGGAGCAGATTTTCCAGAAAGAGAAATATAAACATCTGCTTTTTGTTCGACAATAGCAGCAATTTTACCACCGATACTACCGATCGCTTTTTGTTTTTTACAAGGTAATTGAGCTAAAATTTTCTCCAACTTCTTACCTCGATGCGAGCGACTAACAACCACTGTAAACTCTGCAATATTATTCCGTTGAGCAACTACAATTGGGTAAATGCCACCATCGCGAATTTCAACAAACGTTCCGCCTCCTACTGTAGCAAAATATAGTTTTTCTGCTTCTGGATAGGCAACTACTGATAGTATCGGACGACCATCTTTAACAAGAGCAATATGAATTGTATATTCTCCGGTTTTGTCGATAAAATCTCGCGTGCCATCTAAAGGATCGATTATCCAAACCCAAGATTTAGTAGGTTGTGGTGTAGAAGATTTATAAGTTTCTTCGGTAATATATGCAAATTCTTCCTGTCCTAAATTGGCTTGCAATCGGTCGAGAATGTAGCGATTGACGGCTAAATCTGCGGAGGTGACGGGACTACCTTGCTTATCTTTAATATCCAGGTTGTCTTTATTTTCACCATTATAATAAGACCGCAGAAGATAAGATGCGCCCCACCCAACGGAACGAGCGATCGCCAGAATTTCAGCTAAAGATGGCATGTATTTGCAAGTGTAAACATTTGTCTCCCATTAATTCTAGTTGTAGAAACGAGCAATGTTACACCTTTACTCTGAAAATTGCTGACGCGCCTTGCTAGCGAGTTGTTTCATTGCCTTCAAGTCAGGTTCCAGTGTCTGACTGTCCATCCTCAACCACAACAAATACTCAATGTTTCCCGCTGGTCCCTGAATTGGCGACCAAGTTAAGCCGCGATATTGCCAGCCTAATTCTCGCGCTGCTTGTAAAACTTGAAAAATTGCCTCTGCTTGATCGTCGGGATTGCGCACAACTCCTTTTTTACCAACTCGCGATCGCCCAACTTCAAATTGAGGTTTTACTAACAAGATCGTCTCGCGCGGAGGAATTAAAAGTTGCCACAAAGCAGGCAAAATTTTAGTTAAGGAAATAAATGATACATCGACTACGGCTAAATCTGCTGGTGCTGCATCGCCATATAATTCTTTCGGGGTGAGATGGCGTAAATTCGTCCGTTCTCGCAACACGACGCGCGGATCGTTACGCAAGCGCCACTCCACTTGTCCGTAGCCGACATCGACACCGTAAACTTGTTTTGCACCCGCTTGTAACAAGCAATCGGTAAAGCCTCCTGTAGATATTCCCCCATCTAAACAAATTCTGTCTGCTACAGGAATAGCAAATTCAGTTAAAGCTTTGGCGAGTTTCTCTCCACCTCTAGAAACATAAGGCGATCGCGCTTTAATTTCAATTTCTGCGGTTGTCTCAATTTCCGTACCGACTTTATCAATAACTTGTCGATTTACCATCACTTCCCCCGCCTGAATCAGTCGTTGTGCTTGCTGACGAGAGGCACATAAGTTTAAATCTACTAATAAAGTATCGAGTCTCTGTTTAGCCAAGGCAATTCACTCTTGAGGTAATATCAAACTCATAGCGCGGTCGAGAATGTCTTCGCGATCGACAATTTCTGCTAATGCTTCTGGGTCGTAAAGTCCTTCTGCTACTTCTAAAGAAGCATAATCAATAGCATCGGGATATGCTTCTTCTAAAGCTATGTATAGTTCTTCTAATGTTAAATAATATCCTCCTGCTTTACGCCGCTTATTCTTCTTTTGGATAGCTCGTACCGAATTGCGAATTGATATTTCCCAGGAGGCGGTTGAGCGCTTTTCAATTTGTTGCTTAATCAGATGTAACAGGAGAATAACAGCATAGCTGCCAATAGCACTAATTTTATCGTCGCGGCTCATCTCTTCTAATTCTTCAACAATCGCTAATGCTGCTGGAACATCACCTTTGAGAAGTAAATTTTTTAATTCTAGTAACTCTTCCATAGCTAGCACCTTAAATCTGAGCTATTTTTATTTCACTTAAACTATGTTGTCAGGCTGAATTTTCTACGGCACGGATTGCTACAGCGATCGCATTTTCAATCGCACCTTCATTCTGTTCTAATAATACCTCCTCGCTACTCATGCGCTGGGCAACAACAGCACAAACGCAAGCTGCGGCAAAGTTATAAACTCCCGCCATTTTAAACAGCGTACCGCATTCCATCTCATAGTTAAGTATATTCAACCGTCTATATTCTGCTGTAATGCCTTGTAGCGATCGCATTAAATATGGATTGGCAGAATTGACTCGTTCCTGTCCTTCATAGAACGTATCTACTGATGCCGTTATGCCTAGATGATACTCTACTTTTAACTTCCGTGCTGCCTGGACTAAAGCCACCGTGAGGAAAGGATCGGCAGCGGCGGGATATTCTACAGGTGCAATATCGTTCGCTGCACCCTGGCGACACAACGCCGCCTGACTGATAACAAGACTTCCTGCTGGTACGTAATCTTGAATCGAACCGCAGGTTCCAACGCGAATAATCTGCCGAATTCCCAACTGTACTAACTCATTCACCACGATACTGAGGGAAGGCGCACCCATCCCACTAGTCGCAACTAAAAGCGATCGCCCGTTGGCTAAATTACCGATATAACTATTTAAACCCCGATTTGCCGACAATAAGCGATTGCTCTGTAAGTAAGTTTCGGCAATAAAACGCGATCGTTCGGGATCTCCCGACAATATGGCTGCTATCAGTGGTACAGCACCCAAATTGTCTCGTCCAAAACCTAAGTGATACAAACGCTTACTCGTCATAACTCACTATAAACCAGTATTTTCACGATTCCAATATTTTCTCAATCGTTATCAAATACGGAAAAATTAGCTAAATTTCCTTAATTTTGCTATGGGCATTACAAGAACCTCAAGGTTACGGTTGTACAGAATTTACTCTTGTGGGCAATATCGTTCCTTTATATAGGCGGAACAGCATGAGTTACAAAGCAGAAACCGACAATTTTCTGAAAGATTTAGAGCGGGTTGCTCAAGTGAGGGTAAAAGTTGCCAACTGTATAGAACAAATGGCAGAGACGATCGAATTAGCAGAATTAGAAGGAAAAATCTCTTCTGGAGGGCTTGGTTTATACAACCACTTAGAAGATATGAAAGTGGTAGAAAATAATTTGCGTCAAGGAGTATTTCAGCTCCTGGTTTTAGAAGATGCAAAGCAAGGTAAAAGTACTTTTCTAAATGATTTGATTGGCGAGAACTTATTACCTGTTAACATCAATCCTTACACGGCTATATTCACTATTTTACGTTACGGCAAAGAAAAAAAAGTAACAGTTTATTTTAACGACCGCCGAGAACCTCAACACTTAGATTTTTATCAATTTAAGCAAGCTTATACAATCGAGTTATCAGAAGCAAAGCAACTAGAACAAGAGCGGCAACAAGCAGTTCCCGATGTTAGGTATATTGTAGTAGAGTATCCCTTATTCTCGTTAGAGAAAGGTATAGAAATTATTGATATTTCTGGTTTAAACGATCCGGAAGCTTGGAATGAATTATCTCTAAGAAGATACACAGTTAAAAATCCTGCCGCTGCGTTAGAAGGAACTGGATTTCCCGAATTTTTAGGAGCGCTTAATACATTTCTAACCAAAGAAAGAGCGATCGCGCAACTGCTACAAGCAAGAACCATAGCACGTCAAGCTTCTACTCGCACTCACGCAGCGATCGAACGCCGCATCCCTTTATTAGAGCAAGATGTTGACCAATTAAAGCGTAAAATAAATTACGTAGAACCGGAATTCAAAAAATTAACTGACATTCGCGATCGCTTCCAACAGGAAATTCGGAGTACGAGAAACGTTCAATCCAAAGGGATTGCTGATTCATTTCGTAACTATATTTTAAATTTAGAAAATTCTTTTGAAACTGATTTTTTACGCTATCAAATAGATTTGAATTTGGTTGATTTTTTGATTCAGAATAGATGCAAAGCATTTAACGCAGCATTGCAAATAGCTTTCAAGCAATATATTAAAGACAAACTATTTGATTGGATTTTGAAGGCTGAAAAAGACTTAAATACAGCTTTTGCTCAACTTGCCATTAGCGCGGCTCAACATGGCATATTTTATGCTCAAATTGCCGCTCGAATTACAGAGAAAATTACCGAACAAAAGGTAATACTTAATCCTAATACCACTGCTGAAGACGATAATAACCCTGTTTGGATAAAATGGGCAATGGGTGAATTTTTTATAGCTAAAGAAAACTTGGTTGAGGTAGTGAAAGCAAGTCCAGGTTCTGATGGAAAAAATGTTTTATTTGACTATGTTGCTATCATTGATATTAGTAGTATTTTTTCTACGATAACAAGAATCTTTTGGGAACATCTAAGATTAGTATTAATTGACTTAGATGAAAGTTTCGTACCAGCGGATCGGATGCGTCAAGAATTAGTTAAAACGGTGAAAAAAGAATTTGTTAAACATTTGCCTCAGGTAGCTAGCAGACAATGGCTTCCTGTCTATGATGGCGTGAAAGAATATTTTGATGTTTACGAACGAGAGGTAACTAAGCGCATAAATAATGACATTGCATCTTGCAAAGATGAACTAGATAATCTCATTAAGCAAAAAGAAACATTTGAGGTAGATCGCGATCTGGAAATGCAGCGTTTGCAGAAGTTAGATGGGGAAGTTACAAATAAGTTTCAGCTGATTGAAACTATATTTCAAAATTTCTCAACCCCTTCGACGTGAATAAGTAGAAGGTAAAAAGAGAATTAGATTAATATTTATGGGATAATAAGCAATAAGTAAAATATCGAAAAATTCTTGGTAGATACAGAATCTTATTAAAGAGCGATCGCATCTGTAAAAAAGCGATCGCCCAACCAACAACTAACAACTCATGACTAAATATCCCGTTCGCTCAACTCGCGAGTCATGTGATCGAACGGTTCATCGATAAAAGCTGTATTTTCTACGCCAGCTGCTGCTGCTTGTGCCTTCACAATATCCTTCATCATTTGGATACCGCGTACAGTAGGACCAATCGGCACGCCGAGAGAATTATAGGTTTCCCGCAAGCCTTGCAATACGCGCTCGTCTAACACATCCATATTGCCAGCTACCAGCGCGTAAGTAGCGTAGCGTAGGTAATAATCCATATCTCGCAAACAAGCAGCGTAGCGCCGCGTCGTATAGGCATTACCACCAGGACGAATCAACTCTGGTTGTTCGGCAAATAATTGCGAACCAGCCTGCTTGACAATTGACGCAGCATTTGAGTTGATTGTTGCAGCTGCTTGAACCCGTGCCGTTCCGGTGTCAAAGTAGGACTTGAGCCGTTCTAGGGCAGTGCGATCGAAATACCGTCCTGCCACATCGTAAGTCCCAATTAAGCTTGTTATTGCGTCCCGCATGTGATTGCTCTCCGAATTTTTCCTATCTGTGGTTTGATATTGTTGAGCTAAGGAATTGCACTTGTTAAGAACTGAGCGTGCCACCTCAAGCTTGAAAGCCTACAAGCAAACCATTGCTCTTTCAGGATTTTAAGCTAAATTTGACCCTTTCGGAGAAACCATCCGGACGTTCCAATTGATACAGCTTGTTAAGGAATAACTAATATAAGTCTCCAGACTGACGTTTTGTCATTTAAACTACAAAATTGCCTTCGCTCTCTTTCTAGGATGATTCAAATGTGGAAAGATCTGGCTTCCACTAAACCACATCGCGGCAGCAAGCTAAGAGTGCAATAGTTTTCATTCAGTCATTGGCAGATCAAGGAGTCACCATGCCCGAAACCGCACAAGAAGTCTTGAAGATGATTCAAGATCAGAACATTCAAGTCATCGATCTAAAATTCATTGACACGCCAGGAATTTGGCAGCATTTAACGGTATACCAAAATCAAATCGAAGAAAGTAGCTTCACCGATGGCGTAGCCTTCGATGGCTCTAGCATTCGCGGTTGGAAAGCCATTAATGAATCAGATATGGCAATGGTTCCCGATCCAAAAACTGCTTGGATCGATCCATTTATGGCAGAACCGACTCTCAGCCTAATCTGTAGCATTATTGAACCTCGTACAGGAGAGCCTTACTCCCGCGATCCTCGCTCTATTGCTCAAAAAGCCTTAGACTATTTAATCTCCACAGGCATCGGTGACACAGCCTTCTTTGGGCCAGAAGCTGAGTTTTTTATTTTTGATGATGTCCGCTTCGACCAAAATCAACACGAAGGTTACTACCACGTAGATTCCATTGAAGGGCGTTGGAATACAGGTAGAAAAGAAGAGGGTGGCAACTTGGGCTACAAACCTCGCTACAAAGAGGGATATTTTCCAGTTGCACCAACAGATACATCTCAGGATATGCGGACTGAGATGTTGCTGACAATGGCTAAGTGTGGCGTACCGATTGAAAAGCACCACCATGAAGTTGCTAGCGGCGGACAGTGCGAACTTGGTATTCGCTTCGATACCATGATTAGATCGGCTGACAATTTGATGATTTATAAGTATGTCATCAAAAACGTTGCTAGAAAGTACGGCAAAACTGTCACCTTCATGCCGAAACCAGTATTCAACGACAACGGCTCTGGGATGCACACCCACCAGTCGATTTGGAAAGACGGGCAACCGTTGTTTGCTGGCGATAAATATGCAGGTTTGAGCCAAATGGGACTGCATTACATCGGTGGTATTCTCAAGCACGCTCCCGCACTCTTAGCTTTGACCAATCCCACCACCAATTCTTACAAGCGCCTAGTACCTGGTTTTGAAGCACCCGTGAACCTGGCTTATTCCCAAGGTAATCGTTCTGCTTCTATCCGCATTCCGCTATCTGGACCTAATCCTAAAGCTAAGCGGTTAGAGTTCCGTTGTCCAGATGCAACGGCTAACCCCTACCTAGCCTTTGCTGCTATGCTTTGTGCTGGGCTGGACGGGATTAAGAACCAGATCGACCCCGGCGAACCCTTGGACGTGGATATCTACGACTTGTCTCCTGAAGAGTTAAGCAAGATTCCTTCCACTCCAGGCTCGTTAGAAGATGCTCTAGAAGCACTGGAAAAAGACCATGAATTCTTGACGACAACTGGGGTATTTACGGAAGATTTCCTCCAAACCTGGATTGCTTACAAACTTGACAATGAAGTTAACCCGATGCGGTTACGTCCCCATCCTTATGAATTTGCTCTCTACTACGATTGCTAGAGCGTTATACGTAACGCCTCTACATCGCTAAACGAGTTTCAGCCACCAGATCGTAGGTGGCTTTTTCGTGCGGCAGATAGACTAAATTTTCGGCACGAATGCGGCTGTAGGGGGTGGGTTTGCTGGACATCCTGTTATAACCCAAGCTTATTGCTAGACCCGCCCCTACTTTGTTTTCCGCATTCAAAAATTTCTCGCCCAAATTCTCCAAACCTATCGGAAGATTCAGGAATTTTTTCGTTACACTTATTTACAATAAATTAAAGATTAGGTAAAGACCGACTCAAAACTGATTCCAGCAACTACCTATGCCAGACACTTTAACAAAACTGACATATCAAACTTTTCAGCAGAGCAAAAATTACTTCGGACTAGCTCACAAGATGCTCAGCACGCGGTTGATGAGCTTGATTTCTCCGAGCGATCGCAAGTCCAAGCCTTTGCCTGTAGACCTGCTACAGAAAATCCACCAGCGTTACGATCGCCTGTTGGAAGTAGACTGGCAAGATGCCGAAGCAAAAGTATATCCCCACAATATTCTGTTTGATAATCCTTGGGATGAGTTTTTCCTCTACTATCCAGTTGTGTGGTTCGATCTACCGCAAATTTGGGAAAGAGCTAAACAGAAAAACTACCAAGATTTTGACCCCAATTTAGATACTGCTGGTTATCCCAGCTACTACCTGCAAAATTTCCACCATCAAACGGGTGGTTATTTGAGCGATTTGTCAGCAAATCTCTACGATTTACAAGTTGAGATTCTATTTGGTGGCTCTGCTGACGCCATGCGGCGGCGGATTCTCGCGCCCTTAAAGCAAGGATTGAGTGCCTTTGCCGACGTACCCGTTAGCCAAATTAAGGTTCTCGATATTGCCTGCGGTACTGGTCGGACCTTAAAAATGATTCGCGCTGCCTTACCCCAAGCGTCCTTATTCGGTACGGATCTGTCCCCAGCTTATTTGCGTAAAGCCAATCAGATGTTGTCTCAGATTCCTGGGGAATTACCGCAACTGCTGCAAGCTAATGCTGAAGAGTTACCATATATGGATAACTACTTCCACGCCACAACCAGCGTGTTCTTATTCCACGAACTACCAGCAGTCGCACGGCAGCGAGTTATCGAGCAAGCATTCCGAGTCACTAAGCCAGGTGGTAGGTTTATCATCTGCGACTCAATTCAGATGAGTGATTCTCCAGAGATGGAGCCAGCCATGACAGGCTTTTACGAAACATTCCACGAGCCATACTACAGACATTACATGACAGATGACTTAGTAGAGCGACTAGAAAAGGTAGGTTTCGAGAATGTTAATACTGAAGTTCAATATATGAGTAAGGTGTTGGTAGCACGTAAACCAGTGTGAAAACTGCGAGTGTAAGGATTGCGATTGAAGGCGGTAGCGTTGCTACTGCCTTTGAATCACCGGATAAATTAAGATTTATTGCTAACGACAGGCAATTGCTGCGCTTGAAAGCGATAAATTGGTCTAGATGACCTCAAAGCTGTTAGAAGGCATTTTTATGACGAGCAATCGACCCGATCCGGCAACGGGAACAACTGACTCCATATCTAACGAAGAAATTCTCGAAGAGTTAGTTGAAGGTACTGGCAATGACCATGTGGAGGTGATTGAAACTGTCATTGCTAGCTTGCAGCAAGACGAAAGTGCAATGGTCAGTCACACTCAAAATAGCTATTTATGGAAGTTTAAGTATGGTAGCGTTGAAGTCTTCGTGCAATTGACCGGACAAACTGATGAAGACACGTTCAAAGTTTGGTCTGCGATCTTAAAACTACCAACCAAGAATGATACTGGTTTAATGCGGCGCTTACTAGAAATGAACTGGGCTGATACATTTGAAGCCAGTTTTGGTATTTTTGAAGAACAAGTGGTTGTCTTATCTACCCGCACTGTAGCAGAACTTTCTGCTGGCGAGGTATCCCGCTTGATCACAGTCGTAGCAACGATCGCAGATGATAATGACGAGGCTTTACAGAAAGAGTTTGCTTGACAGTAGTGAGTAGTGAAGAGTCACCAGTATTTTCTCCCTCAGCTCTCTTCCCCGACTCCCACTCTCCCACTCCCGACTCCCGCATTTGGCGGTTAATCCCTCACATAGAAGCACCAGGAAAAATCCAGATGGCGATCGATCGCTATTTGGTGGAGCAGCATCAGTTGGGTTTAATGCCTGCTACATTAAGGTTTTACAGTTGGTCACCGCCAGCTATTTCTCTGGGCTACAACCAACATCAGTACCCCGATCGCTGGCAAAATTTAATGTGGAATGGTGAGGCGATCGATCTGGTACGCCGTCTAACGGGAGGTAGGGCAGTTTTACATCAAGGAGATCTAACTTATGCTGTGGTGATGTCTGGATTATCTGGGAGTCGCATTCAGGCATACCAACAAATTTGTGAATTCTTAATTCAAGGGTGGCGATCGCTCGGCATCCAGTTATACTATGGTACGGCTGGAAGAGGATACATTCATAACCCTAACTGCTTTGGTACGGCAACAGGAGCAGATTTAATTCTAGATGATGGGACAAAATTAATTGGTAGCGCCCAATTAAGGCGAGGTAGTGTTATTCTTCAACATGGTTCGATGCGGCTAGAACCAGATGAGGAGTTATTTGCTCGAGTGTTTGGCACAGATGTTTTTGCTCCGGTAAAATTACCTCTAGAGCGACGGGGGAAAGATTTAATTCAATTAGTTATAAACGCTTTAGTTGCAGCTGCTGAAGCTTGTTTTCATGTTGAGTTGGTCGCGCACCCCCTCTCCCAGCAAGAATGGGAAAAAATATATCTGTATTGCGATTAATTCAGCTGTCAGTTAACAGTTATCAGTGAAAAAAGAAGACAGGAGAAGATAAATACAAATTCTTCTCACGCACCACGCATTACTACATTTTGTGAAAGTTAAAGATATTGGCGAAAAAGGTTTATTAGAGAGGTTGCAACGTTTTTGTCCGGCAGAAATTATCGGCGACGATGCGGCTGTCATAGCAACATCTCCAGATAAGTCTCTGGTGGTAACGACCGATATGTTAGTTGAGGGGGTGCATTTTAGCGATGCTACCACTAGCCCAGAAGATGTAGGCTGGCGAGCGACTGCGGCTAACCTTTCTGACTTAGCTGCAATGGGCGCTACAGCGCTTGGAATTACCGTCGCGTTAGGATTGCCCGGAGAGATTTCTGTTGACTGGGTAGAACGCCTCTACAAAGGCATGGATGAATGTTTGAAACAATATCAAACCCCAATAGTCGGGGGAGATGTTTGTCGTTCTCCAACAATTACAGTTTCCATTACAGCCTGTGGCGAAGTTGAGCCAAACCGCGCAATTTATCGCAATACAGCACGAGTTGGAGATGCGATCGCAGTTACGGGCTTTCATGGTGCTTCCCGTGCTGGTTTAGAATTGCTCCTGCATCCAGAAATCGGGCAAAATCTCAGTTCTAGCGATCGCGCCTTTCTCATCCGATCGCACCAACGCCCCAAACCTCGCTTAGATGTCTTACCTATTTTGTGGAAAATTTTAGAATCCGACTGCCGACTGCCGACTGCCGACTGCCGATTTCCTATTTCTGGCATGGACAGTAGCGATGGATTAGCCGATGCCGTCATCCAGATTTGCGAACTGAGTGGCGTTGGTGCGAGAATCGATCGCAGCCAAATTCCGATTCCGCCAGCCTTGTCTAATTTAGTTTCCGCAGAACAAGCTTTGGAGTGGGCTTTATATGGTGGCGAGGACTTCGAGTTAGTTCTCTGTTTACCCCAGCCAGCTGCGGAAGCCCTAGTAAAAAGTTTGAGAGCCAAACGTTTGGGCGAGGGAGCGGCAATTATCGGCGAAATTACCGCTCAATCGACAATAATACTGGGCGATCGCGCTAACAAAACCCCCGATCGCATCCTGAATCGCGATCGGGGATTTCAGCATTTCTAATCGTCAATGGTCATTTGTCATCTGTCATTTGCTTTTAACCAATGACCAATAACTAATGACTAATTGCCTAATTTCTATTTCCAATCTCTAGCAACTAACTCAGCTAGATCTAATACCCGTTGGCTGTAACCCCATTCGTTGTCATACCACGCCATGACTTTCACTAAGTCGTTGCCCATCACGAGTGTCAAGCTAGCATCGACGATAGAAGAAGCGTCATGACCTTGGTAATCGGAAGAGACTAGTGGTAAGTCGCTATATTCTAGAATGCCCTTGAGCGAGCCTTCAGCCGCTTCTTTTAGCGTGGAATTGACTTCTTCAGCGAAGGTGGGCTTTTCAACTTGAGCAACCAAGTCTACCATCGAGACGTTGGGAGTAGGAACGCGCAGAGCAACACCGTTCAGCTTACCTTTCAAGTCTGGTAGTACCAGGGCAACTGCTTTAGCTGCACCAGTGGATGTGGGAACGATGTTCATAGCTGCCGCTCTTGCCCGTCTGACGTCGCGGTGGCTGGCATCGAGCAATCTTTGATCCCCGGTGTAGCTGTGGGTGGTGGTCATTGTGCCTTTGATGATGCCGAATTTTTCGTGCAGCACTTTGACGATGGGAGCTAAGCAGTTAGTCGTACAGCTAGCATTACTGATAATCGTGTGTGTTTCGTGCTTGTATTCGTGATGGTTTACCCCGTAAACAAATGTACCATCGTCGTTTTTGCCTGGAGCCGTGATCAGCACCTTCTTCGCACCAGCGTTTAAGTGTTTGGTTGCCCCTTCTCGACTGGTGAATACACCTGTCGATTCAATGATTAGATCGATGTCCCAGTCTTTCCAAGGCAAGTTTTCTGGATTGCGATCGGAGGTGCATTTAACCGTCTTACCCTTGACGATAATCGAATTTTCATCTGCGCTGATATCGATGCCTTTTAAGGTTCCCAACATGGTGTCATACTTCAGCAGATGAGCGTTGGTCTTCGGATCGGAAGTATCGTTGATCGCGACTATTTCGATATCGCTGCTGTCTCTCAGAAGCCAGCAACGCATAAAGTTACGTCCGATCCGCCCAAAACCATTGATTGCAACTCTAATCACAGCGTCTTGCCCTCTGGTGTAGTGAATAAAATACCTATTATTGACAATCGATCATATCGCAAAGGGCGCTCTATTCTAAACTAGCTTCAGCTACATTGACAGAAAAAGCACACAAATCATTGGGATCGCTAGACATATAGCTGATGAGTGGAGATGTATATTTTCACCGCTTCGGGAACTAAGTAGCGAATTGAACGGCGATCGCAGCAATATTGCCGCACTAGGCTAGCCGAAATTCCTACCAAAGGTAGGTCGATTATTTGCCAGCGAATGTCTATAGACTCGGTTGCTAACTGTTGTGCTACCCGATCGCATAATACCTGAATTGGGGGACTTTCCGATCCAGATAGCGGACGCGGAGCAATCGACCACTCGCAAGCAGGAGCAATTTCTTGACGGTGATACCAACGAGGTAAAGTGAGAAACGTATCTAACCCTAAAATCCAGTACCAACTACTGTCAGGGTAAATGGCTTGTAATTGTTGTAGAGTTTGGCTGGCATATTTAGCTTGAACAAAATTATCCGATCGAGGTGCGATCGTCCAATCATGACGATCTGCGATCGCTTGTCGTACCATTTCCCATCGATGCTCAAAAGGTGTCGAGCGTTTATAGTGTGGGCGAGAATTGACTACCCAAATTACCTGTTCCAATCCAAATTGACTGCAAGCACCCTCAGCAATTAACAAGTGTGCCCAATGCACCGGATCGAATGTACCGCCGAAAATGCCTATTTTGTCCTTTGTCATCGGTCATTTGTCATTGGTAAATCTTCGGTAAATCTTCTAACTTTCTAATAACTGATAACTGTCAACTGTTAACTGAAATATCCCTAAATGTTCTTCTCCTTGGCGTTCTATGACTGAATTTGTAGCGGGTTCGAGGGAGAGAATTTTAAAGTCTGGGGTAAAGTAGCTGCGGATCTCTGCTGGAGTGCTGCCGAAGGGTGGTCCACCCGGACGAGAGTGGGTGAAGAATAGACCGATGAGTTGTCCTTGGGGTTTTAAGATTGCTCTGACTAATTTGATATATGCCAATCGCTGGGACGGGGCGATCGCACAAAAGCAAGTATGTTCCACTACATAATCAAAATAGTGGGGAAATTCTGTGTTTAAGTCAAAAATATCTCGTTGTAGGAATTGTGCCGAACTTCCTGTAGCTTGAGCTAATGCTGTAGCTGAGGCGATCGCGCTAGGAGCAAAGTCAATTCCGGTAACTTCAAACCCGTACTCAGCAAATAGTAAAGCATCATAACCGCGACCGCAACCCAAGACGGCAACCTTACCAGGCTTAGGAGCTTGGGGAGAATTTAACAAGCTGACAAATGGCGGTGCGGCTTGCCCGATATCCCAGCGCGTCGTTCCTACTTGATAGCGATTTTCCCAATATTCTGAATTCATATTGCGCGCGATCGCTTTCTCTATTTTTGTTTCTCTATACTTGTAAACGATGAAAGACGCGATACATCGCGCCTCTACAGATAACTGACAACTGGTCACTGGTCACTGGTCACTGTATAGTACCGCTCTTGAGGATCTGATTTCAGCATTCCAAATAGAAAACCGAGAACAGCACCAAACAGAAAACCGCCTGCGTGCGCCCAGTAAGCAATACCACCGCTTTCCATACCAATATTAGTCCGAGCTTCTAAACTAGCAACACCGTAAGCAGCTTGTTGCAAAAACCAGAATCCGAGGAAATAAAACGCGGGAATGCGGACGGCGGGAAAGAAGAATCCCAGTGGGATTAAAGTCAAAACTTCAGCCGTGGGATAGCGGAGGATATACGCACCCATAACTCCCGCGATCGCCCCACTTGCACCCAAGGAAGGAATACCCGAAGATTGAGAAAAGTACCACTGTGTCAACGCTGCCAACACGCCGCAGGCAAGATAAAAAATCAGATATTTAACATGCCCCAAACGATCTTCAACGTTGTTACCAAAAATCCACAGAAACAACATATTGCCTCCCAGGTGCAGCAGTCCGCCATGGAGGAATTGGGAAGTAAACAGAGTTAACCACTCTGGTACGGGTTGATTGACGGTAATTCCAGCAAAACTGGCTGTCAACTCTCTGGGAACGACGGCAAAAAGATGAAAAAAACCGTCTAATTGTTGCGACGGCAAACCTGCCTCGTAAATAAAGGCGAGAATGTTGGCTGCAACCAGTCCATAAGTGACGTAGGGAACGATCCTTGTCGGGACGTTATCGCGGATGGGAACCATGACGCTTTTTAGCCTAAATTGGTGAAACTAGCCACACAATAGCGGATTTCACCAAAAATTGCTTCTAGCCTACAGGTAGATTGTTATTCGTCATTGGTCATTGGTCATTGGTCATTTGTGAAGAGTCAATAGCGAGTAGCGAGCGATTTAATAACTCCTGACTCCTGACTCCTGACTCCTCAATTTTAACTTTTGACCGCAACGCTATCACTCGAGGGCAAGCTTTTGACTTTTGACTTTTCTAAGCTACTTGTTGAGGTTGGATAGTTGCCTCCAATGCCGCAAGTTCTGCTAATTGTGCCTCAATTTGATCGCGGACAATTTGACGATAATCTACAAAGTGTTCGAGGTGAGCGCAGTTAATTAAGTAGGAATCAAATACGCTGGGATTGTGACGCAGGATGGAAAATAACTGCTGCCAAAATTGCCAACGGGTATTCCGTTTGATTCCCTGTCGCCAACAAATAGTCAACAGTGCTTTAATGTCAATTAAACCAGGTAACCGCAATTTCTTTTTCTGGAAAGGTTTTGGTTTCATCTGGAGAAAATGCCGATGCACTCTAGCCAGGTAGCGACTGGGTTCGTACAGTTCCCAGAAGCATCTAACATATTCGTGGGCAATATCCTCTACAGGACGGGTAGGAATAAAGTTGATTAAGGTTGTTTGGTGAATGTTGGCTACTCCCCTGCCTTCCAGCAAGCGTCCTTCTTTCTGGAGGCGATGCCACAAGGCAGTATTTGGCAAGGCTTGTAGCATACTGAATAAAGCTTGAGGAATCGCGGTTGCTTCTACAAAATTAATAATGCGATCGCCTGCTCCAGGTTTTTCACCATCAAAGCCCATAATGAAGCCAGCCATCACTCTCAATCCAGTCTGATTGATTTTTTGTACCGATTCAACCAGAGAATTGCGAGTATTTTGGAATTTTTGTGTCAGTGCCAAGCTATCGGTGTCTGGTGTTTCAATTCCCAAAAACACCGCATTAAAATTAGCCGCAGTCATCAAGTCTAAAAGTTCTTGGTCTTGTGCTAAATCTACCGATGCTTCAGTGGAAAAGGTAAAAGGATAATCTCGTTCTGCCATCCAAGGGCCAAGTTCTTTTAACAACAGCTTGACATTGCGCTTGTTGCCGATGAAGTTGTCATCTACCATGAAAATCGAACGTCGCCAGCCCAAGTCATATAAAGTTTGCAATTCTGCCAATAATTGCTGTGGGGTTTTGGTACGTGGCTTGCGTCCGTACAACACGATAATGTCGCAGAATTCGCACTGGAAGGGGCAACCTCGCGAAAATTGCACGGACATATCGGCGTAAGCATTTAAATCCAGTAGATCGTATCT
>ERZ1066118.1082-NODE-1082-length-19191-cov-20.412625_pt1 | contig 19191 bp, 11 predicted proteins | sample MGYA00382765_ERZ1066118 | MGnify/ENA primary metagenome ERZ1066118 (study PRJEB33369, sample SAMEA5778348) | biofilm metagenome | biome: Industrial cooling water; feature: Water cooling tower basin; material: Biofilm | place: United Arab Emirates | collected...
GTGCCACCGGGACGAGCGCCGCGGCGAGGCGGAGGGCGGGGCGGGGGGGCATGCGGAGCGGGTGGGAAGGGAGACAGGAGCGGACGGCGGCGGGCGGCGGGTCAGCGCAGCCGCCCGGCCGAGAGCGACACCACCACCGACCGCGGCATGCCGGGCTCGAAGGCGGCGGGGGCGCCGTTCACGAGGTCGGGGTTGAGGAAGGCGGAACCGATGAAGCGCCGGTCGGCGAGGTTGCGCACGCTTACGAAGCCGCGCACCCCCACGCCGCCCGCCGACGCCAGCCGGCCCAGCTCGGCCCGGGCGTTGACGAGCGTGTAGGCGGGGACGCGCACCCGGTTCGCGTCGTCGGCGACGTAGCGGCCGAGGTGCTCGACGCCTAACGCCAGCCGGAGCCCGCGGGCCGCGCCGCCGGTGCCCGGCACCGTGACGCCGCCCTCCAGGGTGGCCTGCACGCCGGGGAGCCCCACGGCGCGGCTCCCGGAGTAGTCGGCGCGGCGCCCGGCCTTGGTGGGGTCGGCCGGGAAGAGGACGGCCGAGTCGACGACGTAGGTGAGGTAGCGGTTGCGCGAGACCGTGACCGCCGCCGAGCCGAACACCCCGCCGCGCGACTCCGCGTTGAGCCCCAGCTCCGCGCCCTGGCGCCGCGTGCGGCCGGCGGTGAGGTAGTAGCGGCCGCCGTTGTAGGGCACGATGTCGTCGGTGACGTCGATCTGGTAGAGCGCGACGTCGTAGCCCAGCCGCGCGGTGCCGGCGCGCTTGAGGCCGATTTCGTAGCTGGTGGAGCGGATGGGGTCGAGCAGCGGGTTGAGCAGGGCCGGCGGGGCGCCCGGCGTGGGGTCGGTCTCGTTGCCGGCCGGCACCTCGACGCCGCCGCCCACGCTCGCGTACGCGGCGTGGCGCGCGCCCACGCGCACGCTCGCGCCGAGCTTGGGGGTGAGGCGGCGGAAGTCGCGCCGGTCGCCGCGGACGGGCGGGTTGGGCAGGAAGCTCCGGTACATGTAGGCGACGGCGTCGTAGCGGGCGCCTAACAGCAGCGTCACGCGGTCGCCCACGCTCAGCTCGTCCTGCACGAACACGCCGAGGTTGCTCGCGCCCTCGCCCTTGTTGTCGGTGAGCGTCGACCCGCGCCCCTGCTGGGCGGAGAGGGTGTAGAACAGGATGGCGCCGTCCTGGTAGGCGCCGTCCACGCCGGCCGTGAGGCGCGAGCGCGTGCGCCCGGCGTCGAACGCGGCGCGCCCGATCAGGTTGCCGCCCAGGTGGTAGCGGGTGAAGTCGCGGAAGGTGTTGCGCTCGCTCCGCTGGAGGTACTTGGGGTTGACGTAGAGCGCGCTCGACAGCGACGCCGTCGGCGTGAGGTCGTGCTCGACGGTGACGCCTAAGCGCCCGGTGCGGTTGTAGCGGCGCTCGTCGCGGGCCTGGTACGTGGCGTTGGCCTGGCGCGGGTCGGCGTCCACCTGGGCCTGGGTGAGCGGCCCGGGGATGTGGAGCAGGGTGTTGGCGGCCGCGAGCGAGACGCCGAGCCGCGTGGCGTCGCCCACGCGCCCCGTCGCGCCCGCGGTGACGAGCGCCCGGCGCGCCGACGAGTGCGCCCGCCACCCGTCGAACGACGTGTTGCTGAAGTTGACCCACGCCGCCCCGCCCCCCGCCCCCTGCTCGGCGCCTAACGGGCCCGACAGCCGGGCCACGTAGCGCCGCAGCCCGAACGCCCCGGTCATCGGCCGGAACTCGGCGCTCGGCGCGTCGGTGAGCGGCTGCGTGCTCACGCTCACCACCCCGCCGGCCGCGTTGCCGAACACGCTCGACGCGTTGCTCCGCACCACCTCCACCTGCTCGGCCATCGCCAGGTCGACCTGGTCGAGCGCGGTGCGGCCGTCGGGCTCGGTCTCGGGGAAGCCGTCGAGTAGCACGCGCACGCCGCGCGTGGTGCCGGCGTTGGAGCGGTCGCCGGCGCCGCGCGCGCCGTAGCCGCGGATGTTGAGGCGGATGTCGCTGGTGCCGTAGCGCGACTGGGCGAGCACGCCGGGGACGCGCACGAGCGCCTCCTCGGCGCCGAACCCCTGGACGCCGCCGAGCACCGCGGGGGTGAGCTTGGTGACGGCGGCCGGGGTGGTGAGGATCGCGGCCGGGTTGCGGGTGGCGGTGACGGTGACGCCCGGGAGGGTGGCGACAGAGTCGCGGGCGCGGGCGGAGTCGGCGCGCGGGGCGCCGGCGGGGCGCTGGGCGGCGAGGGCGCCGGGAACAGCGGCGGCGAGCAGGAGGGCCGTGCGGAGGGGCGGGACCGGCATCTGGGCAAGGGGGGCGGCGGTCGTGGGGGGCGCTGCGGCATCTACGCCACGGCGGGGGGTCACGTTGTGCCCCAGCCGTCGCCCGCCGCCCTGACGGCCGCGTCACACCGCGTTCAGCACCAACCGGCAGATCAGGTCGAGCGCTCGGCGGACGGCGCCGTGCTGCGGCAGTTCCGCCGCGCTCCGCCCGCCTTCACGGCGCGGACCCGCTCCGTCGCCCTCGAGCTGCCCTTAGCGAGCTTTCTTGACCGAGTTACGACTTGCGGCGCCCGCCCGGCGGCGTCCAGTCGTGGTCTTGTCGCCAAGTTCCGCCATCGATTCGGTGGGCTGGTCCGCTAACGCCGTGGTGAACTCGGGCGACAGCAGGCGCGCAACCTTCCTGCGTAGTGTGCTGTCCGCCGCGAGTTGGCGGAACCCGTCCGTCTCCCGCGCATCAAACTGACGCGCAAGGCTCACGGCATTCACGAGAGGGATCAACGTCGGCCCGTGATAACCGTGCATCGTTAAGCTGCTGACCGCCTCACGGAGGAATGGGAACAGGGTGACGACGGCGTTCTGCGCCACGAACGCGTCGAGCGGCACCGGAGCCTCATCTGGTAGGGAGAAGACGCCCACCATGACCGCGCGCACCTCTTCGTTCCGCCCGGCGTATGGATCGACCTTGATGCCGAACAGCACATTGAGCGTGTCGTCCGCCAGCCTCCAGTTCCACTCAAACGAGACGGTCGCCTCGCCACCGGCGGCCCCACCGGCGAGGAGGCGGATCGACAGCTCGGACGCGTAAACCCGGAGCGGGGCGTAGGCGGCCCGCACGCCTCGCAACTCAGACGCCGGCGTCTGCGGCGAGCTCGAGGTAGCCATGACCCATGTCGTCGAGGTGACGCCTCACCGTCAAGACCCGCGTCGGCACCGACGCGGGTGCGGGGGGCTCGCTACGGCGCTCCGGCACGATCACGACGTCCGCAGGCGACGAGACAACCTGGCCGGTGGGCGACCCCCAAGCGTCCACGCCGCCGAGCACGTCCCCCCAAGCAAGGACCGGCGCCGTCGACTCGCGCGCTGGCTGGGTCGCCTCGCGGGCGGGCAGCGCAACGCCGTGGGCCGCCGCCAGGTAGGCGGCCACCCCGGGAATGTCGCGCACGAGACGAAGGAGTCGGTCGGTCGCGGCGTTCGGCCGTACCGTCCCGCGTTCCCACCGTACGACGGTCTTCGGCCCCACACCGAGCAGGCGCTCTAACTCCCCCTGCGTTACGCCGAGGCGTTCGCGCACCGCGCGCACCTTGGTGGGATCGAGCGCGCCCGAGCCCGCCGCCAGCGCCGCCGACGCGCGCCGCTGCGACTCCTCCATCTGCCCCGGCAGGTAGTACTCCTCGCCGCAGTCATCGCACTGCACGAATGCGTCGAGCACGCGCACGCTGCGCCGGCCGACCTTCACCGGCCGCACCGCCTCCACCTGGCGGGCGACCCCCTCGCACACGGCGCACACTTCGGAGCCGGTCATCGCGATTGATCCCTCTTGAAAGAGATGACGACGGCTGCGGACCGCGCGTCGAGCTGCAGTTTCACGTAGAGCGCAAAGCCGGCGTACCGGGGGCGGTACACGTCCTGCCAGAGGCCCGGCCGCTTCTCGCTCTCCATCGTCTTGTAGAAGTCCCCACTGTCGAGCGCCTGAATGCAGGCCTGGACGTCCGACTCATCCAGCCGGAGCTCGGCCGCCCCATCGCGGGCTCCGCGCATGATGATGTACCGGCGCTCCCGCATCGCGGCCTGAATGGCGGTCAGGTCGTGGCTCGGGCGTCGGCTCATGGGCGGGCCCCGCAAGGTAGCATCATGCTACTGCGGCGGCAATGCTGGGACGCGCGTCCCCCACGCCGGGTCACCGACGTGCGGTACCGGAACCGGCCTGCTGTCGAGCGGGGGGGAGAGTGGTGAGCGGCCACTTGTCAGACAGTCGTGTGACCAGAGCCGCGAACTGCTGGCCGACCTCCGGCCCCCACGCGTTGCGGTACCGCCCGTCTGCGCGAAACGACTGGGCCGCATGCCCCAAGTTCGGCCACTCAAGCCAGAGCTCGCGCGCGCCAGCCCGGCGAAGTTTCCTGCCGGTGACCAGCGCGCGGAGCTTGGCGCTGAGCTCGGTCGAGGTGCCCACCGCGTCTGGCGACCGCAGGAACTGCTCGCCCGTCATCGCCCACCACGGTGCGCTCCCGGTCCCATCGTGCCGGATCGCCGTAAGCGCACGCGGGGTTCTCATACGCTCCAATTGCTCGAACCCCGGGACGTACTCGTCCCAGGTCGTGGTCAAAAATTCTGCGTCCGCGCCCGCCAGAAACGGCGACTGCTCGCCGGACCAGGACAGCACGAGATCGGCCTTGGCACGCGTCATGGCGACGTAGAGCATCGCGAGGTCGCGGTACTGTTCCTCCCGCGGCGCCGCGCGGTCGGGGAGCACACCGGCCGAGCAGTTCGCGACGCACACGAGGTCGAACTCGAACCCTTTGGTCTGCGCGAGGTCCGAGAGGAACAGCGACCCCTGGTCGAGGCTCGCCGCGCCGTCCAGCACGGGGATCCCGAGCTCCCTGCCGAAGCGCGCCAACTCGAAAAGTGAGTACCCGCACACCGCCACGCACACCTTCGCGTGTTCGTCGCGGGCGACGCGCTCCTGGGCATAGGCGATCGCGCCCCGAAGCTCCTCCTCAAGGCTGGGCGCCCCAACCAGCAACGGCGTCGTCCCCGAGAACGCCGAGAACTCCGGGTCGAGCACGTGAAAATCTTCGCGGTCCAGCAGCTCCTCGGTCATGTGGCGTTGGAGCATCTGGTAGGCGGCGTTCAGTACGTCCCGGCTGTTCCGATAATTCTGGCTAAGTTTGCGCGACCGTGGCGCGGTGATGGAGATGTCGACGTCGCGGAGGCGCTGGTGCTTGACGCTCACAGCTTGCGCCGCGTCGCCGCACAGGAACAGATCATTCACCTGGGGGCGTACAAGCGCCCGCACGATCTCTAATTCGACGTTGCCGAAATCCTGTACCTCGTCGACCAGGATGCTCCGGTACCGGGGGGCGATCCGACCGCGGTGTTTCGACAAGGCCTGCGCGAGCCCCAGCGCGTCGGCGACGCCCACGACCTGCATCTTCTCCTTCCACGCCCGAGCTCCCTCGAGCACGAGCTCCCGCCATGGGCGCGGCAGCTCCACCTTGCGCCCCGTCCGAACGACGCTCAGGTACCGCTCACGCTCGGCCGGGCCGACCGCACTCCGCAACCAATCAATCTCCTCGCGCAGGTAACGCTCAGGGGCCACGCCGCGGGCCAGGAGCGAGTCGTGGATCGGCTGAAAGACCGCGGCGTCGAGGTTGTTGTTCTCGCAGTGGTAGAATTCCTGCCAGATCTCGTCCACGTGCTCGTCCGCCTTCCAGGTGACCTCGCCGTACAGCCGCGCCGCGTCGGGGTCGAACTCCGCCATCAGTTCGTGGCACAGCACGAAGAAGGGCTTGACGTCGATGCAGTGGCGGACCTCGCCGGGGCAGCATGCGGTGACGAGCTCGTCGATCAGCTGGGCGAGGGCGCGATTCAAGGTGAGGACCAGCACGCGCTCCCCCGGGTAGCGCTCCGCCAGCCGGACCGCGCGCCGGACGACCACGCACGTCTTCCCCGAGCCCGACACGCCCACCAGCTTCGCAGGTCCGTCAAAGTCTTCCTCGACGATGGCGTCCTGGTCGGGGTGCATGAACAGCATCCAGTCGCGGTACTTGGCCGACCGCATGAACCGACGTAACGCCTCGGCGTACCGCGGCGAGGTCGGGTCGATGCGGCGGAGGACGTCGCTGTCGATGATGTCAGGGAGCTCCGGCTCGGGCACCTGGGCGAGGGGCGTCAGCTCGCCCGCGAACAGCTTGATCCGGCGAACGGCTTCGGGCAGCCGGTCGGCCCGGAGCTGGGCGAACACGTCACAGATGGCCGTGCGGCGCTCTCCGTCCGCAACGGTGGCGACCGCCTCCCACAGCTCGCCGTCGGTGACAGTCGCGTCGAACCCCTCAAGAGTTCGCATGACCCGCCTGGGTGCGCCCACTACGAGCATCTCGAACAAGTCTTCCGGGAGTCGCTCGTAGAGCCGACCGACGTAGCGGCCCGGCGCGCCCCCAACGCCGGCGTCGTGCGTGTCGTCCTGACTCCGGAACGTCTGAACGACGCGCTTGTCGTCGCCGACGACGAACTCGAGGCCGCGGCGATCGTTCAGCCACCGCTCGCAATCCTCGTGATCGCCGCAGTACAGCAGAATGCAGTAGCCGGCGGTCTGCACCGTGATCAGGCGGCTGAACCCGTTCAGGTCGTACTTGACGCCGTGCCGGATACGCGACTCGCCGCGTTTGGTGAGCCGCATGCCGCGGAACGGGTCGGCGGCTTCGGCTCCGAGCCCACCGATGCGGCCGAGCACTGCCTCGATCTCTGTCGCCGCCTTTTGGAACCGCCCGCCTTTGCGCCACAGCTCGTTGACGGACCGGCGGAAATCCTTGTGATCGTAGAACCGCATTGTTCTCCCCTGGTCAACGTCCCGGTGCGCGGAGCCCCAACCCCCGCTGCGCCTTCGCCACCGCCCACGGCCGCCACCACTCCACCGTCTCGGGCGTGACCGGCCGGTAGTCCACCCCCGACACCGCGAAGTACTTCTCCGCGCACTCGATCTTCCGCCGCTCGTGCGCCCACTGGAGCTGCTCGATGCGCTCCGAGCCCTTCGTCTCGCGCACGAGGTGCAGCGTCGTCCGCCCGTCCTCGCCGCGGCGCACGATGCCCCAGTCCGGGTTGTAGTTGCCGATCAGTTTGGGCAGCCGGATCTTGAACGTCGGCGGGAACTTGAAGTAGAGCACGACCGCCTTGTCGTCGCGCAGGCGGGCGACGAACGCCTTCTCGACGCCCGAGTCCTCCTGCACGCGGTCGTAGAGCCCCGCCGGGCCGGCATCGAGCAACTCCTTTTGGGGGAAGCTCTTCTCGGCCGGGAAGAGCTCGTCCAAGTCCCAGTCCTCCCGCCCGCCGTCCAGCTCGAAGACGATCCGGTCGGCCACGTGCTTGGCGAGCACTTCGCGCACGACGGCCGTGAACGTGCCCGCGAACCCTTCGGGGTTGCGGAAGACCTTGCGCTTGGTCTCGTCTGAGAGCGCCTTGAAGACGCGGTTCACGGTCGCCCGCGTGAGCCCGGTCGCCGCCGCGGCCCGCGCGACGAGGTTCGGCACCGGGTACGTCACCTCGGCCACGCGCACCTGCTGCTCGCGCACCACCCGCCCCTGCGCGCTCTCGAAGGTCTGCGGCTCGGCCTGGTAGAGCGTCACCTCGTTCTCGAACACGAGCTTGGGCGCCGGCTCGTCGGGGTACACCTCCAGCACCTTGAACTCGCGCAGCCGCGGGTCGGCGAGCTGCTTGCCGACGTCGTCCTTGGGGCCCACGTCCCAGCTCCGGCTCTGCGTCTCGCCGGCGGTGTTCTCGGTGTCCACCTGCAGCCGCGCCTTGCCGCCGCGCACGCGCTGGAGCGTGAACTTGTAGCGGTGCACCACGAACTCGCCCGTTTGGATGACGATCTTGGGCGTCGGGAACGCCGCCGCGTCCAGCGCCCGGCGGCACGCGTCCACGAGCGCGTCCGGGTCCACCGCGATCCGGTACCGGACGCGCTGGGCGAGTTGGTCCCACAGCGCGTTGAAGTCCGGGTGGGCCACGAACAGCGCGTCCCGCCGCCGCGCCTTCTCGCGCCGCGCGTCGCTGGGCTTGGGCGGCGCGCCCGAGGCGTCGCCGTCGCGCACGTACTCCCTCTGCAAGTCGTCGGCGTACGACGCGTAGCTCTGGTTGGCGACGACGGTGAGCACGTTCACGTCGTCGCCCGGCACGCGGTCGCCGTTCTGGTCCACGCACAGCCGCAGCCCGCGCCCGATCTCCTGGCGCTTCTTGACCTCGCTCACCGTCTGGTTGAGCGTGCAGATCTGGAAGACGTTGGGGTTGTCCCACCCCTCCTTGAGCGCCGAGTGGGCGAAGATGAAGGCGACGGGCTCGTCGAACCCGAGGAGCTGCTCGCGCCCCTTCATGATCAGCTCGTACGCCGCCTTGGCTAGCTCGCGCTCGTCCTTCTTGCGGTCGTCCTCGTCGAGCCCGATGTCCACCGCGGTCTCGGTGCCGTTCTTCTCCTTGCGGCTCGCGAAGTAGGCACGACGCACCGACTCCGGTTTCACGCTGCGCCACTCGGGCCACTCCCTGCCCAACCGCCGGAACTCCTCGTCGAACAGCCGGCGCACGAGGCCGTCCGCGGCGGTGTAGCTGGCCACGCGGTCCACGAAGAAGAGGGAGAGCACCTTGACTCCCTTGGCCCGCAGCCGCGCCTGCCGCTCGGCGTGGCGCTCCAGCGTCTCCCGGATCTGGGCGCGGAACACCTCCTCGCGCGGCCGGTCGTCCCCCGCGCCCGCGCGCAGCAGCACCCCGTTCTCGAACTCCACGGAGCCGCCGTCGCGCGCGTCGATCGTCTTCACCGTCCAGCCCACCTTGTGGCGCTCGTTGCGCGTGCGGTCGAACAGGTTCTCCTTATCGCCGAGCGTGAGCGTGGTCGGCTTCGCGCGCCCGCCCTCCAGCACGTGCGTGGCGAGGCGCGCGCGCAGCGTCGTCTTCCCCTTCCGCTCCACGGCCTGCAGCGTGACGCCCTGGTGGTTGTCGTCCCCCACCTCGGTCACGCCGGCCACCTGGATCCGCTTCACCAGCTCGCGCTGGAAGGCGTCGAACGGGGTGAGGCGGTAGACGAGGTTGGGGCTCGTGCGGTGCGTGGCGCTGTAGCGGAGCGTGACGAGCGGGTGCAGCGTGCGGAGCGCCTCCTTCGTCTGCTCGCCCTCCATGTTCTGCGGCTCGTCGAGGATGACGATGGGGCGCGTGGCCTGCACCCACTGGTACGGGCGCCGCTCGCCGGGGAGCTTCTCGCTCTGCTTGTAGAAGTTGTTGGCGCCGCGCCCGGCCGCCTTGTTGAAGGCATCACGCGTCATCAGCAGCACCTCGCACGACGTCTGCGTGGCGTACCCGCGCAGCCGGCTGAGCTGGGCGCCGTCGTAGCGCACGAGGTTGACGGGCTCGTTGCCGTAGAGCGCGGCGAAGTGGGCGCGGGTGACGGCGAAGTTCTTCACCACGCCCTCGTAGATGGCCACGCTCGGCACCACGATCACGAACTTGCCGAAGCCGTACTGCCGGCGCAGCTCGTGGATGGTGCGCAGGTAGACGTAGGTCTTGCCGGTGCCCGTCTCCATCTCGACGGTGAAGCTCGGGTGGCGCCAGCTCTCGTCGCCGGCGCCTTCGAGCACCATGCCGTCGTCCACGGCCAGCTTGGCGTGGTCGTCCACGGGGAGCCCGCTCGCCCGCTGGGCGGCGCGCAGGTTGTCTAGCAGCCACGCCTCGTCGAGCCCCACGGTGTCGGGCGGGACGTTGGCCACCACGTCCTCGCTCAGGCGGAAGCTCGTGTCGAGGCGCGGGAAGCCCTCGAAGAGGCGCACCACGGCGGCGACGGCGGCCTGTTGATGCTCCTGGTCGGGGTCGAAGCGGAGGCGAAGGGCGCGGGCGGGCACGGCGTCAGATCGTCTTGAGATGGCACCGCTCCGCGAGCCGGAGCTTGGCCGCGTCGTCGAGCGCGGTGTCGAGGCAGACGAACACGTCGGACTCGGCGAGGCCCAGCGCGTCGGGGAGCGCGGCGTCCACGCGGACGTCGAAGCAGGCGGCGAGTTTGTGCGCGCGGTGCTCGCTCTCGACGAGCGTGGCGCGGTTGCGGCCGGCCTTGCGCGGGGTGACGGCGCTGTCGAGCGGAAAGCCCTCGGTGAGCATCACCTCGACGAGCACGTTGTCCGAGCGCCAGCCGTCCACGAGGGGTGACTCGGCAGTGTCGAGCTGTAATTCCAGAGCCGTCAAATCATCGTCGGATACATCCGTCCACTCGGAGAAGCTCGACGACTCGCGGCGCAGTACACGGAATCCTAGATCTTCGTGCTTCAAGTCGCGCTGTCCGGCCAGCTTCTGCGCTGCCGCCCGGATCCTCTGCTTGCAGATCTCCGCGATGTTGTCGAAGCCTGCCTGCGCCGCGCCAGATTCCGGGGCCACACGCTCCGGATATTGGATGCAGATGAAACGACGGTTGCCGCCATCGTTCCTGTTTTGAACGAACACAGCGTGCGCTGTCGTACCAGAGCCAGCAAAGAAATCCAGAACAACGTCCTCGGTGTCCTTCTCGGTCGCAAGCTGGATGACGCGGCAGATCGCTTCGGTGGGTTTGGGATTGCTGAAGACCTTGGGGCCGACAAGCTCCTTGACCTCGTTCGTCGCCTTCTTGTTGCCCTCGATGTCGACCCAAAGCGGCGACGGTCGCTTCTCTCGTCCTTCCAAGTAGTACTTGACGTACGGCGCCCACTGCTCGGCACCGTCGCGCTTGACTCGCTTCCAAACGATCAAGTCGTCCGCCTGCATCTTGGCGAGGGTATCCTTCCCACACCGCCAACGACTTTCGTACCCACCAGGACCAATCGGATAGACATCGTTGCCGTCGGGGTCAGGAAGTGGGTAGTACATCGACGGACGGTCTGCTCGGCGATCAGCATTGCCCGTCTTCCGGAGCTGAAGCGTCGAGTACGCGCCGCGAGCATCCTGCTCGTTGAATCTCAAGGCATCGTCCTCGGAGAGCGCAAAGCCCCCGAGTTGAAACGAGTCGCTCTTCGAGTAGGCCAGCATGTAGTCAAACGAGCTGCCGAACGCTCCTCCGTCTTGCCCTGTTGTGGTTCCGGTCGCGCGCACAATGCACCCGAGGAAGTTCTCTTCTCCGAACACCTCGTTGAGAATGGCCCGGAGGTGATGCACTTCGTTGTTGTCGATCGACGCGAACAGCACCCCATCATCGCGGAGCAGCCCCCACGCAAGCCTGAGCCTGGGGTACATCATCGACAGCCAGTTCGAGTGATAACGACCATCGGCTTTGGTGTTCGTCGTCAGAGCATCACCCGCTTCGTCGATGTCGCCCGAGCGACGCAGGTAGCCTTCGCGGCTTTCGCTAAAGTCGTCGCGGTAGACGAGATCACTACCCGTGTTGTACGGCGGGTCGATGTAGATCATCTTCACCCGCCCCGCGTAGCTCTTCTGGAGGAGCTTGAGCACCTCCAGGTTGTCCCCCTCGATGAAGACGTTGCGCGTCGTGTCCTCGTCCACCCCCTCGCCGGGCGCGGGCACCAGCGTCCCCCGGCTCGGCACCGCCGCCAGCCGCCGCGCCTCGCGCTTGCCGGGCCAGAAGAGGCCGAAGTGCTCCGCCCCCGCCTCGTCCGGCTCCAGGTGCGTGCCTAACGCCTCGCGGAGCGCGTCCCAGTTGACCCGCCCGTCGGCGAACGCCTCGGGCACCACGCGGCGCAGCTCGGCCAGCCGCTCCTCGGTGAACGTGAACGCGGGGCGGAGCCTGGTGTGCGGCATGTCGTCGAACGCTCGGTGCGAGAGGGTCAGGGCAGATCGTCGCGCCCCGCCGCGGCGGGGGCGTCGAGCGCCGCGTCGAGGAACGCCTCGCGCGTCGCGTCGTCCGCAAAGAAGTCGTCGGCCACGTAGCGCGCGTAGGCCGCCTCGCCCGCGCGCCCGCGCCGCGCCCGCAGGTGCGCCCGGTACGGCCCGCACGAGAAGCGCGCGTCGCAGTTGCGGCACACCGCCACCGCGAACGGCCGCTGCATGCCCGGCGGCGTGGCCGCCAGCACCGCGTCCGATGGCGGCGCGAACCGGCGCCCCTCGATCCGGTCCACCGTCTCGCCGAACGCCTGCACCGTCTCGGCCACGTTCGCGGCGTCGAAGTCGAGCGGGATCACCGGCTCCCACTGCGGCAGCTCGCGCGCGACCGCGGCCTCGTCGCCCGCGCGCACCGCCTGGTCAAGCGCGCGCGGCAGCGTGGTGCAGATGACGGCCGTGGCGTCGAGCGGCTCCCCGCGCAGCACGGTCCAGATGTGCGCGTACACGTTGAGCTGTCGGGCGTACGGCTCCGGGTCCTCCCGGATCACCTCGGGCGGGTGCGTCTTCACGTCGTAGAGCGTCGTCCGCCCGCCCTCGCGCACGATGTCCACCACGCCCTCGATGGCGAACGGCCGCCCTTCCGGGGTGCGCTGGTTGGGGAGGTGCAGCTTGACCTCGGTATCGGTGACCGCGAGCGCCAGCTCCCGCAACCGCCGCCAGTAGAGCAGCACCTGCGTGAGCGCCGTGGCCCGCACGTCGGGCGCGAGCGCGTGCCCGCCCTCGGCCTGCAGCTCTAGCAGGTTGCGGTCGAAGAGCTCGCGGATGCGCGCCTCGACCTCCTCGTCGGTCGGCGGCCCGGCGCCGGCCGAGGCGCCGGCCACGAGCGGGCGCAGCCGGTCGATGGCGCGGGCCGCCGCGGAGCGGAGCGTCACGGCGTCTGCCTCCGCGCGATCAGCCACTGGTGTAGGTCGTCCATGGTGCGGTGGACGAGCGTGCCGAAGAGCATCGTCTGCGACCGCGACGGCACGAAGTCGTACTCGCGGAAGATCATGTACTGCCGCGGGCAGCGCTGGTAGTGCAGGTAGTCCGCGGTGTACGAGTAACTGCGCGGGAGCGCGTCGCCGTCCGGCCCCGCCGCCGGCAGCGGGCGCGTGTCGAACGCCGGGATGCGCGGCACCGCGCCGCCCGGCACCGCGGTGCCCGGGCCGAGCAGGTCGGCGAACGGCTTGTTGATGCGCTGCCCCGCGCCCTTGTAGTGCGCCAGCACGAGCAGGTGCTTGGCGCGCGAGAGCGCGACGTAGAACATGCGCATGATGTCGAACTCGGCCACGCGCGTGAGCGGCTCGCCGTCGCGGTCGAGCAGCGGGCGCACCGTCTTCTCCAGGTGCGTCGGCCCCTTGTCGTCCTTGCGCAGGTTGCCGAGCACCACCACCGGGAACTCGAGCCCCTTGGCCTGGTGGACCGTAAGGAACGGGATACGGCCCTTGGGAAACGGGTCCTCGGCGTCTTCGTACTCCCCCTCGCCGCGGCGGAAGAGGGCGTAGCAGTACGAGGCGAAGAAGAGCCGGCCGGCGCCGCCGTCCTGCAGGAGCTCGCCCGTGAGGAGCGGGGCGCGGCGGTCAACGAACCGGCCGACGTACTGCGACAGGAGCGAGAGCGTGCTGACCGGGCCCTCGTCCGGGTCCGTGGGCCGGTGTGCGGCGTCGAACATGGCGCGGAAGTGGTCGAAGCCGCACAGCCGCCAGAACAGGTCAAGCAGGCTCCACTCCACCGACGTGGCGCGCTTGAGCACGTAGCCGAGCGGGTACGGGCGCCCCACGGCGGCGCGCTCGCGCACGAGGCGGTCGAAGTAGGCGGAGCCGAGGGTGCGCTTTGCCTTGCCGCTCAGGCCCGCGGCGCCGTGGAGCGCGCGCTTCATCATCGCCGCGTCGTACGGCGCGTCCAGCGCCCAGCCGCGCTCGGTGGCCACGGCGGCGAGCCACCGCCAGTCGTCGCGCGCCGTCTCCACGTCGTCGCGCCGGTCGTTCACGAACGCGGCGAGCGCCGGGTCGCCGTCGCACAGCCGCTCGGCCACGTCTTCCGCGCGGTCCAGCCAGTCGTGGAAGCCCGCGTACTCCATCCCGCGGAAGTCGCCGCGCGGCGGGCGGCCGAGCACGCGGGTGAAGAGGCCGAGCATGGCCGTGACCTCGTCCCCGTCCAGGAAGCTGCGCGCGCGCGGCGCGTACACGCGCAGCCCCACGGCCTCCAACGCCGCCATCTGCCGCTGCACGTGGGGGCTCTTGAGCGACGGGTAGAGGAAGGCGACCTGGTTGGGGTCCGTCACCTTGCCCTCGCGCAGCAGCCGCTGCACGAACTGGGCGACCTCGGCGCACACGTCGCCCGCGGTGCCCGGCGTGCTCGCCACGACGGCCGGCCCGGCGTCCGTGCTGTGGGCCTCGATCTGCTTGTCCACCACGCGGTGGTGGCCACTGGCGGGCGGCGTTTTGGCCCAGTCGCACCGGTCCACGAATGCGCCGTAGAAGTCCACGATGCGGCGGCGCGAGCGGTAGTTGGTGACGAGCGGGATGGCCGTGGGCGTGCAGCCCCACTTCGCCTGACACCGCGGCGCGAACTCCACGAAGTTCTCGACCGTGGCGCCGCGGAAGCGGTAGAGCGCTTGGTCGTCGTCGCCCACCACGCACAGGTTGCGCGTCCCCGCGGCGAGTCGGAAAAAGATGCGCTCCTGGACGGCGTTGGTGTCCTGGTACTCGTCGATCACGACGTGCCGGAAGACGTCGCCGCCGGCGTTGGGCGCGCCTTCGAGCAGGCGGAGCGCGTGCTGCTGCAGGAGCGAGAAGTCCGTCTGCGCGGTCGCGCCTTCCGTCTCCAGGCGCTCGCGGTAGGCCGTGTAGACCCGCAGCAGGCGGACGAGCATCGGGTCGTCGGTCCGCCGCATCGCGTCGACCGGTACCACGCACTCTTCCGAGAGCCGGTTGAACAGTGAGAGGCAGTTGGTGACGGCGACGTGCTTGGACGCCGAGCCCTCGGGCTTGTCCTCGAACCACCCGTTGATTTCGGCGTGGGCGTCCTCGCCAAAGCCGCCCACCGTCAGCAGTTCGCGCCACGCACGCGAGCGGGCCAGCCAGAGGTACTGGTCCAGATCGTCGAGCAAGGCGGGGGCGGTGCCGCGGTCGCGATCCGGGTGAAAGCGCCGGTCGAGGAGCAGGCGCTGGCAGAGCGAGTGCACCGTGCCGACGTACATGCGGCCCGTGTCGTACGGAACGCCGGTGGCGGCGGTGACCTGGCCGAGGAGGGCGCGCAGGCCATCCTTGAGCTGGCGCGCGGCCTTCTCGGTGAACGTCGAGAGGTAGATCTGCTCGGGCGCGACGCCGTGGAAGACGATCAGGTTGAGCGTGCGCCAGAGGAGGACGCGGGTCTTGCCGGAGCCGGGCCCCGCTGGGAGGAAGAGCGGGCCGTCCGCGTGGAGAATGGCCTGGCGCTGAGCCGCATTGGGCGAGAAGCCCGCGTCGGCCCACAGCGTCTCAAGCGTGCACTGGGAGGATGGCATGAACGTCGCGCCGACCTTCCGTGTGGTCGTTCCCATGCCCCCCCCGCCGTGGTGGTGCGGCAGTATCGGGGCAGGCTAGGGTTTTGTACAGGGCAGTGACTCACCTCACCCGTCGCGCCAGCCGCCCCGCCGCCCGCCAGTCCGGCATCGACCGCTTCATGAACGCGTCGAACATCGGGACGGTGAACGCCGTCTCGCCGTGCTGCGGGCTGTAGATCATCCCCTTGCGGATCAGCTCCCGGCGTAGCGGCGCGGCGTTCGTGACGGAGAGCCCGACCAACGCGGCAACGTCGCCCGACCGGTGCGGCCCCGGCCCGAGTTCCGCCATCGCCCGCATGTAGTCCTTCTCGCGCGGCGTGAGCCGGTCCAACCGCACCCGGAAGAACCCGCGGTCGAGTGCGCGCAGCGCCACCTCCGATGCCCGGGCCACGTCGGCCGCCACGATCGGTGACGTCGGGGCGGTGTCCCACGCGTGCGACCCCCACTCCTGCAGGAAGTACGGGTACCCCTGCGTCTGGTCGACGATGGCGGAGAGTGCGTCGCCGGCGATGTCCGCTCCCTCCCCCCGGATCGGCCCCTGCACCGCCCGCTCGGCCGCCGCGCGCTCCAGCGCACCCACCGGCGGGTAGTCGAAGAGCCGCTCCGCGTACGACTTCGCCTCGCCGGCCAGCCCGGCCAACTGCGGCAGGCCAGCGCCGAACACGATCACGGGTAACCCCCGCTGGCCGATCCGATGGACGGCGACGATCAGCGCGCTCAGATCGTCCGCCGCCAGGTACTGCACCTCGTCGATCAGGATGGCGACCGGCGTCTCCGCGGCCCGCGCGGCCTGCGCGGCGAGGAGCAACAGCTCGGGCAGATCGGTCTCAAGGTGCCCGGAGTCAGCGACGCCCGGCTCCGACACGCTCAGCTCCACCTCGCCCACCTTGACCTCGAACGCGCTCGCGAAGCCGTGGAGGGCGCGCAGGGCCCACGTCGCGAGCGCGCGCGCCTGCTCGGCGGTGCTCAGCCGGTTGAGCACCGAGCGGAGCGGCGGAACCAGCATCTCGGCCAACCGCCGGTGCTCGGGCGCCTCCAACTCGATCGTTCGGTACCCCTCCGCTTCCGCAAGGCGGGCGATCTCGTTCAGCAGGACCGTCTTTCCGACGCCCCGCAGCCCCAACAACATCTGGCTGCGCGCCGGTCGCCCAGCCCGCACCCGCGCCAGCGCCACGGCCGCATCTTCGATGATCTGCTCGCGCCCGGCCAGTTCGGGGGGGCGAGTGCCAGCGCCAGGCGCAAACGGATTGCGCTTCCGATCCACACGGTCTCCAGAGGTCGGGTCAGGGACACTTTATCCCATCTTATACGACGAGATGATAAGATGGGTTAAGGTCGGCCAGATTGCCGGTTCCGTGGAGGCAATGCCTCAGACCGCCTCCGCCGCCTCCCCCGCCGCCGCCCACTCCTCCAGCGCCCGCTCCAACTGCCCCCGCGCCACCTCCAACTGCCGGCTCAGCGCCTTCGCCTGCTGCACGCCCCCCGGCGCCGTGTACAACGCCGCGTCGTCCAACTCCCCCTGGAGCCGCGCGACCTCCGCCTCCAACCGCTGCGCCTCGCGCTCCGCCCGCTCCACCCGCCGCGCCGCCTCCCGCGACTGCTTCCGCGCGTCGCGGTCCGCCGAGCGCCCCGCGCCCCCCTCCGCCTGCCGCGCCGCCTTCTCCGCCGCGCGCGCCCGCTCCGCCTCCTCGGCCGCCCGCGCCCGGGCCCGCTCCTCGCGCGCCAGCCGCGCCGCCTCCTCGGCGTCGGCGGCCGCGGCCGAGGCGCCGCGTTTGGCGAGCAGCGCCTCCCCGCCGTCCGCCTCCCACTCGTCGAACGGCTGCTCGAACACGTGGACGCGCCCCTCGTGCAGCGCCCACACCTGCGTGGCGAGCGCGCGCAACATCGCGCGGTCGTGGCTCACGAGGATGACCGTCCCCTCGAACCCCTCCAGCGCGTCCTCCAGCGCCTCGATGCTCTCCACGTCCAGGTGGTTCGTGGGCTCGTCGAGGATGAGCAGGTTGCTGCGCGTGAGCATCATCATGGCGAGCGCCACGCGGGCCCGCTCGCCGCCGCTCAGCGTGTCCGCGCGCCGCAGCACTTCGTCGCCGGAGAACCCGAAACGCCCCAGGTGCCCCTGCACGAGCCGCCGCTCCCAGGTGGGGCGCAGGTCCTGGATGACGTCGTAGAGCGTCTTGCCGAACGGCACCTGCGACATGTCCTGCCGGTAGTGCGCCGCCGTGATCGAGTCGCCCACGCGGAGCGAGCCGCTGACTAACGGGTCGCGCTCGCCCATCACCGCCTTGAGCAGCGTGCTCTTGCCGGCGCCGTTGGGCCCGATGAAGCCCACCACTTCGCCGCGCGTGAGGCGGTGCGAGAAGTTCTGGATGAGCGTCCGCGGCTCCCCCCCCGGCGCCTTCACGGCCAGCGTGGCCTTGTCCGCCACCACCACCTGGTCGCCGCCGCGCGCGGCCACCTCCAGCCGGAGCGCCATCACGTCCTCCGCGCCCGGCGGCGGGGAGAGGCGCGGCGTGCGGGCGAGCAGCTTGCGGCGCCCCTTGGCCTGCCGGGTGTTCTGCCCCGCGAGGTTGCGGCGGATGTAGTCCTCCTGCGCCGCGATCACCTTGCCCTGCTTGTCGAACTGCCGCTGCTGCACCAGCCGCCGTTCGGTGCGCTGGGCGACGAAGTGCTCGTACGTGCCGGCGTAGGGCGTCATCGTCCCCGCCTCCACGTGCAGCACGTGGTCCACCACGGCGCTCAGGAAGGCGCGGTCGTGGCTGACGAGGATGACGGTGCGGTCGGTCTGGCGAAGGTAGCTCTCCAGCCAGCGCGTGGTCTCGAGGTCGAGGTGGTTCGTGGGCTCGTCCAGCAGGAGCACGTCGCCGGGGAGGGCGAGCTGGCGGGCGAGGCCCACGCGCCCGCGCTCGCCGCCGGAGAGCTTCTCCAGCCCGCGCAGCTTGCTCTGCTCGGGGTCGAAGCCGAGGCCGGCGAGCACCTGGTCCACCCGCGCGTGGTAGGTGTAGCCGCCCAACTGCTCGAAGCGCTCCAAATCGCGGCCGTAGCGCTCCATCACGGCCTCGGAGTGGTCGTGCTCCAGCGCGGCGGCCTGCACGGCCAGGCTCGCCTCCAGCGCCCGCACCTCGGTGAGGCCGCCGGCCACGGCGTCCCACACCGTGGTCGCGTCGCCGAAGTCGCGGTGCTGCTCCAGCAGCGTGACGCGGAGCCCGGGCTGGCGGGCGATCTGCCCCTTGGTGGGCGCCATCTGCCCGGTGAGCAGGCGGAAGAGCGTGGTCTTGCCGCTCCCGTTGCGCCCGATGACGCCCCAGCGCTCGCCCGCCGCCACGGTGAAGGTGACGCGCTCGAACAGGGTGGTGGCGCCGAACTCGACGCCCACGTCGGACAGGGCCAGCTGGGTCATGCCCGCAAGCTACACGGGCCCGGGACGGCACTCCGTCCCGGGCCCGCGCGGCCGTGCGCCCGGCGGTGCGGTTACGGCGCCGCCGGCGCCCCCGTGGCCACCGGGTTGGGGTTGATGTTCACCCCCCGCGCCCGCAGCGCCGCCACCACCTCCCGCGCGTTCGCGTTGCCGGCGTTGGCCAGCCGCTGTGTGCTCGCGGCCAGCGCGTCGAGGTTGGCGCGCACGCGGGTGGCGGCGTCCACCTGCGCCTGCTGGGCGGCGCGCGACGCCCGGAGCGCCGCACGGCCGCGGGCGAGGTCCCACGCCTGGACCCCCGACCACCCCACCACCGCGAGCGCCAGCAGCAGCACCGGCACGAACGGCGAGTGCCCCGCGGCCGGCATCGCCGCCGGCGCCGGCTCGCGCGCGACGAGCGGGGTCACGGGCGTCCCCCGCGCGGCGGGGGGCGGGGG
>ERZ1066118.1090-NODE-1090-length-19086-cov-81.475120_pt1 | contig 19086 bp, 15 predicted proteins | sample MGYA00382765_ERZ1066118 | MGnify/ENA primary metagenome ERZ1066118 (study PRJEB33369, sample SAMEA5778348) | biofilm metagenome | biome: Industrial cooling water; feature: Water cooling tower basin; material: Biofilm | place: United Arab Emirates | collected...
CCGTACCCAGCAGAAACTTGTAAATCAATGCCCGTTTGAGCTTGCTCTGTCGAAACTTCTTTGATTGATAAAGCTTTAGCGCTCTGACAATTAATAATAGCCCAAGTCGCCACCAATGACAACGAAAATGCAAACTTTCTTAGCTTCATAAATTAAAACTCCTGTTTACATAAACTCGAACGGAAGCACCTTTTTTCAGGGTAAAAATTGGCAAGTTAGCAGTTGTTTTTCTCTTGTTTCTTTGAAGCGCTCTTTCCAAAGCTTTATAGCGATTATTTGGGGAAGGAGAATCTTGCTCGCCTTCATTATTAGCTGAAATTGGTATACTGTGCCGAACAGGAATACTATAATTAACTGCACGGCTAGTTGTAGCAGCATCTTTGGCTTGAGATGGGTTTGTAATTTCTGCGACCAACGGACTGCCGTCTTCTGCTTGAACCAAAATTACTCCCTGTGCAACTGGTTTTTCAACAACATTGCTTCCCTTAGAGCTACTAACGATTGATACTACTGACAGTTCTAACCACCCCTGCGCGACTGATTGAACTTGCGTAATTAGCAGCGAACCTTTGGGAAGGGCTACACTCCCATTAGGATTTTTTAAGGACTGAGTGAGTTTGATTGGGTAGGTTTGCTGGTTTTGAAAACTATCACTTTCCCCAGAAAGAACAATTGTGCTTTCCAGCCGAGCATTTGCACGTGTACCTATAATTAAGCTTAGTCCGTTATTTTGGTCGAGTACTTGCGATGTGGAACTAGAGCTAGCGGGCGTTGAAGGCGATGTTTGTTTGTCGGTTTTAGAAGCTGCCTGATTTGCGTTGCTTTCATCGCTTGCAATGTAAACGCCAGCGTTAGCGGCTGCTTGCCAAACATCGCTCGGACTGGCGCCAGTGGATAAGTTAGAGGCTTGGTTTTTTATTGTGTCCAGTTGAGGTTGAGGCTGCTCTTTCACAGCTTGTGTTTGCGTTTGCGGTTTAGGTTGAATTTGCGGTGGCAGTTGCGCTCTTGTTATTTTCGCTGATGCAGGTGTAATTTGTTTCTTAACAGGTCTTGCGATTACTGCGGGTTCATACGCAGTCTGAGGTTGAGTGCGTGCTGTTACATATGCAACTCTAGGTACTGAAACAACCTTTGGTTCAGGAGCAGGTTTAGTGACAGGTGCAGAAGCTGTCTGTACGCTGGGCTTTATTGTGGGTGTAATTGTTGCAGTGGGTGATGGCGTAGAAGTAAGAATTTTGGAGTTGAGTTTTTCTAGTTCTGCTTTTTGACCAGCTAAAGCGCTACTGGTTTTTAAGTCTCCAATATCGTCTTCTTTGGTTTCCTCAACTGATTTGGGCTGCTGGGCAACTTTCTGCACCTCTTGTTTATTACTGCTAAGAGCTTCAGTAACAACTCTCCCGGTCGTTGCAAAAACTAATACTCCCAGCAGTGTTGCACCCGCAATGACAACGGTTCTGGCTCCTACTCTGCCCCATAGACTACTTTTGGTGCTTACTTCGTCAGGCTCAATAACCGAGCTTGGGTCAATTTGAATCTCAATTTCATCAGATTCTAAGCCAACCATCTGGGCAAAAGATTCGTCTTTAAAAACTGACTCCTCTTGGGACAAGTTTGAATCGTTATCATTGGTATCGCTCATCACTGTGCCAACTCCTGAATTTTATATATTTCCAGTCCATCGCGGCGTGCCTTGTAGGCAGTTGTTTGTAAATTAGAGGCGTTTTTGGGCAGCAAGGGTGTATCAATTGCGCGAACGAAAATAGTTTTATTGAAAGGAATAGCCCGACCAATTGGTTTGCCGTTCTCAAAAATCACCAAATTAGATACTAAATTCTGGCGCCATTGACCGTTACCAATTTTCTGCGGTTGGGAAAGCTCGCGAACTATTAATAGTGATTGGGTCTTGCCTGTAAATACATCTGTTGGAGTTAATTTAGCCAGTTCAGTTAAAAATGTAGCTCGAAAATCTTCCGATAAGGCAAAGCCTGCTGTCCATGTAGCTGTGGTGACTTTGCGCTCCCCTACTTGTACTCCTTCATCCAGTTGCGGTTTAAGGAATGTGTCAAAATTGTCGGCGTTCAAGGTTTGTAGTACTGAGTTCCACGACATTAAACCCACTAAAGTTTTACCAACAAACGTGCTAATTACCATAGGCGAGCGCTCATTGTAGGCAACAGGAATAGTTCTCGCGGTTGTGCCATCAGCAAGTTCTACCAAATTGGGAGTTTTAGAACTAGCTATTCTGTCGATCTTGCCAAAGGTAATGGTTACTATCAAAAACAGAATTGTTTGCAAAAGGGTACTGGCAATAATAAAAACCGGAATTAAATTGGTTTCTTTTCTATCTAAAAAGCTCATAATTTTTTACCTCCTAGCGCGTGCAGTATCTGTTCTAGCCGCAGGTGTTGAAACTCTCCCTGATGGTTGAGCTGATCTCATTAAAAACCGTAAACTTCCACCACCAGCCCCAGCCAAACCATTGAAAAGTGCTACTCCCCCGCCACTGGCAATCACTAAAGCTAGTATTGGAGATAAGACCCCTAACAATAGAGGTAAAAGCAGGGGATTTGTATCTTCAACATTAACTATTGAGCTTGTCGCTATGCCGATGATAAGTGTGTAGGAAATTTTAACCAAAGCCAGACCCAGCCATCCAGAAAGCCAAGCGTGGACAAGCTTCGATTGCCCTGGAAGTAGGGAAAGGGAGACGAAAATGGGAGCGATATAGGCGTTAATCAAGGAAGCAATTTCCGCTAAAAAGATAAATGCCATCTGAAAATTAGTAAAAATTACCAGCAATGCTCCTTGAACATAGGAATTAACGTATTGAGCAGGTATTTTGCTAATTGATTCCGCGCCGTCCTGAATCGCGTTTTTTAAATTATCGAGAATGCTTAAATTAGAGTCATTAGCATTTTTAGCCTTGTAATCTTCGGCTGCTTGTACCACTTCTTTGGCAGCATTTTCAATACAAGCAGTTTGTAAATCTACTCCATTTTGGTTTTTCTCAGTTGGTGATAGTAATCGGCACTCCACTACTTTATCACTCAGCATTTGCTTAAAGGCTTGGTTCAAATTCGACTGTCTAATTGCCTGCTCAATTTTAATGCCGTTGATGGTTGTTGTTAGAATTCGGTTATTGAGATAATTGGTCGTATTGCGAAATAAAAGGCTTGTACTAGATAATAAATCCCCGTTGCCAATAGCCAACATAAACACCACCAAAAGGGGGTAAACCAACTCATTAATACTTTTTTCGGAGTAGCCCTCGCTAATTATGGTGTTAAACCAAGGAATAGCCCAGAAGGCAACAAGTATAGTCGCCAGCCCCAGCGACACCTTAACTGTGGCGTAGTAAATATGGCTTTTACCGCTAGCCAATTCTACCCAATTGCCATTGAAAGCATCAACAGCGAGCTTCCCAGCAGTATAAGCAGTTTCACCTATGCCTGCGGCACTCGTCATGGTGTTTGTACTCTCAGCCAGCAGCCAAGTAGTTTTATTTATTGCTATTGCTCCAAAATCCATCAGCGAAAGCGGCATCTCTATAAATTGCATTGATAACTCCTTGGGATTCATTTTGTTTTCTTTTACGTTCAACTGCTAAATTCTCTGAAATATCGCTTAAGTTCACATTGGTTGCTGCTGTAAGTTTGTTCTGTTCTTGCAGTGAACCTTGCACTAGTTGCAGCACTTTAGTTGTTTGGGAGTTTTGCACCGCAATCTTCTTCATAATTTCTTGGGTTACAAAATCCCCTTGAGCCGCATCGGCATTATTTGTAGCAATATCAGCAGCAGCTTGGGAGATTTCCCCCTCCTGCTTCATTTTTTGCTGACCTTCTTTCCCTAACAAGCTTGCAGACTGCTCTACGGTGAACTGGCGATTCCAAGTTTGTCTCCCATTTTTACCTTGAATGCGAGCATCGATTTGCAGCACGCCCGTTTTCGTGCCAGCAATGGCATCTTCAATTTCCTTACCAGCCCGCACCATATCGGGGATGCCTAAATCGCCAATTGTGTTATTGATTTGCGACTGCACTTCTTGGGATAGTCCTTGAATGCCGTTACTAAAGTCGCTAGTTAGATTTTGGATTGGCTCTTGGATAGATTGAATAAGCTTGGAGTATTGCTCATTTATCTGCTCCAAAAAACTAGAGTTACTATTATTTACGGAACTATCCCTAGTAATAGATTCAGCGTTTGCAGGTGGCGGCAGCAATTGGCTAGAAGCGATTATTGTACCAGTAATTAAAACTAAGATTGACTGGCTTTTCAGTTTCATAAAGGCTTACCTTGTTTCGCAGTTTGTTTATAGAACCGATAAAATTGGGTCAACCAATCAAATTTATTCGGGTATTTGGCTTTGAATGTATCGCGCATTGCCTGCTCTTCTCGACTGTTAGCGGTGAGAGCCAAAATTGGATAGGAAGGATAGTAGCGGCAGTGAGTAAAAGTGTTGTTGTAATGTAAAAGCCACTGCGTGTAAGTCTCGCTTATATTAGGCTGGAAATTCTCATTTTGACTGACAATCTCTTTGGAAATTCCTAAATAATCCTCGTAGCTTTGCGCCGCTCCCGGTAGAATCCGTCCAATTAATCGACAGGAGACATTTTGTAGTATTTGCTCACCAGCAGCGCTTTTAGCTATTGAGTTAACATCTTGACCTGCTAAAATTACTCGCGATCCCGCCTTTCGAGCAGTAGCGCATAGGCGACCAATTAACACAGACAAAGAGATAAAGCGTAATAAAACTGATGCTTCGTCCATGAATAAAGCGGATTTAGGCGAGCTTAAAGACTGTCTGCGAGCGGCAAGATACGCGCTTAAAGCAAATATTTCGGCTTCTTTTTCGGATTGTAAATTAGTAAGAGCGAAAGTAATTAATTGACTTTTGTTGCTATCAATATCAAAAGTTGATGGTTTTCCAATAGCGTAGCCTACCTGAGAAGCCAGCCAAAATTGGAGGCGCAGGCGAATATGATTTAAGGCTTGTTCAACATTGCTATCATCATAACCTAAATTAATGTGTTTGGTGGAAAAAAACTCAATTAAATCGGCTAAGGTTGGGGTGTTGTCCCAAGCTTTTGAACCTAAACCTTCTTGCGCGGCCGCAACAAATCGCGCTTGAATACTTGGGTTTTGATAGAAAGCTTTTATTCCCAGTGGTATCAAAGATTCAATGGTTTGGAATAGAAAGCCATCTAGGGAGTTGGAACCAAGAACTAGTTGACTGATTATTACGATTACGTCGTTTCTATGCGCTTGGATTCGCTCTTTTCTATCTTCCTCACTTGTAACACAATTTAAATTTAATGGCTGCATTAAATTGTTAGATTCGCGAGAAATATCAAAATAAATTCCTGCGAAGTAATTGGTAAAATCACCAAAAGTTCCGCTTCCATCCGCGTTGGGCAGGTCAATGATTAAAAACGACATACCGAGCGCTAAACACTCAGCGATAATCGAGGCTACTAAAACCGATTTACCGCTGCCTGTGGTGCCTAAAACTAAAACATTTTTGGGTTTGGATAAATCAATCAAAACCGGAGAGTTACCCTCATCGGCGATTAATTCAAAACCCTGCTTATCCGCTTCTGCCACTTGCACAAGATTAGAAACACCTGATAACTCGGACGCAAAGAATTGCAATCTCCGATAGTAGGGGCTAGAGAGTAGTGCCTCGCGGCGCACGCCCAAGGTTTGCAACCATATGAGCCAAGCATACTCAAGTTCGCGTCCCAGTTTAGCAGGTGGTTTAACTAGTCCAGAGATAAGGCGACAAGCTTCATCGAGTTCTTGCGGGCTGTTGCGATACACCAATATCACAACTGAAGTGTGAAACGGCACATCTCCTGTGTAGAGTTGCCTTTGAGCCTCAACCGAACTTTCAAGATTTACCTGTGCCGATACTTCGACCGTTCCGCGCTCCTGAGCCTGTAAATCTCTTGATACCGAGTTTCTGGTCAAAAGTTGCTGGGCGAGGCGAATCAGTCCTACATCGGCGGGAGTAATTTCAGTAATTACCTCAAAGTCGAAGATGTAATTTTTGCCTAGCATACTCCATAGGTATAAAATTTGCCCTTTATCTCCCCAAAAACCCTCTGGTTTATCTTCAAGCACCAGCGCTCCTACGTACTGCTTTTTGCCACTTTTACTGGGTATACATACAAAGCGTCTGTCGGCGAAAGGAACGCCATTTTGTAAAAGCCGGGAAGCGGCGTGAATTTCGTGTCCGATAACGGGGGAGATAGTTTTAGTATATTTTTTGAAACTTTGCCCAGCCTTGAACTCTTCGTGTAGTCCTGTATCGTCCAGAACCAGTAAATGGGGCAGATTTACGCTTTCTGCTCCGATTCGACCTTTTAAAGCTTCCCATAACTCCTCCTCAGACTGTACAACGGGCTTTAGTCCCATACCCTCCAGTATCTGCAAATGGCGCATAGCCGCGTTATAAGCTTGATTTAGAATTTCAGTCAGTTGCTGCTGATCCAGTTGTTTGGCTTTATTTAGAATTTTGCGCTGCCAAAAAGTGTCCGCGTTTTCAATTACTCGATCCAGCAGGTCTTTTTTCTGTTCTTTATCAAAAATTGGCTTAAAAGTGGTTTCAACTGTGAGCATGACCTGTTTTCGCTTCTTGGCTTTAGCTAGCTCCTGTTTTCTGGCAAGTTGCGCGCTGTCCAAATATTGGCATTCTGGACTTACCGGATTTTGGAGTCTATTCTGTAGTTGAGCGCGGGCTTGGGCAAACCCACAAAAGCAGCTATGGCGAAAGGTGAAAGTTGAGTTGATTTCCTTAAATCCACTTCCAAGGGTCTGATTTATGTTTTCAAACTGCTCTTCTAGTTGCGTTGGGTGGGTGCCTTGGCAAGTAAACCCAAACTTAATTATCAGTTTTGACGGGTCAATCTTCTTGTGATTTGCTCCTAGTATGTAACAGCCAACAGTGCGTTCTTCGCGCACTATACGACAGAAGGTTGCCAGTTCAAACTTGTCCTCTATCGGGTGCAATTTCCTGCTTTTACTTGGTGTCATTTTGCCTTTTTTGAACCTAAACGAGTTTTAGAAATTGGCGAGACGTAGCGAGCTTGTCCACGTATCCAGTTAGGAAGGGGAGGATAAATTTTTGACCAGAATTTGTGTGGTTTTGATCCTGACAGAAAAGCGCAAGTCAGTCCGCTCCATATACTAGCACCCAGACCGATATAAATAGACAAACCCAAAATAATGTAGGTGAACAAGAAGGTAAGCGAAAATACGCCCGCAAGCACGATGGCTTGTTTGCCAGAGAACGAGCCAAAATTAAGGTTTTTACCTAAACTGCGACTCACCTGCTTAAACTGCTTCTCCATTAGCAACCCCCAGTGCCAAATAAAACGTTTTGAAAGATGGTTATAACGATTACACCGATAATTGCTGCCAAAATTGGAATCACCAGTTGAGATACTTCCTCGCCTGCACGCACTGCTTGCACCAACTGAAAGGTTGAGCCAAGAAAATATGCAAACAGAAACAAGCCAATTGCAGTGAATATAACCGTTGGCAGGCTTGTAATAATCGCGTTGCCTGCTCCACCGCTTCCAGCGCTATTGATGATACAGGTCATAGCGTTCTGCGCTGCTGAGAATATACCGTTAGCTTTAGCACGCGAGGGTAAAATAGTCAGCAGACTGGTAGTTAGTAGGGTAAGAATGAATGTTTGGTATCGTTTTGGCAAGCTTCTGGTGGGGAAAAATTTTGTACGCATGAATTAGCTCTCATAGTTACGTTTAGTGCTATTTGAATTCAAGCTAGAGCCTTGATTAGAGATACTTGTGCGGGGTAAGAAAACCGCTTTTGGCACAGCTTTTTTAGCCGTAAATGGATGCACTAGGATAGCAAGCCCTAGTTCCAAGAGCTGATATTTGCAGTGCCTGAGAGCGGTTGAGAAAATTTATAATCAATACTATTTAATAATCTTAAACCTCCTTTGATTTACTAATAAAGTGGTTATGCCTATAAGTTGAGAAAGATAAACTGTTTGGTTGCGTCTTTCTACTTGAAATTAACTATTACATGCTTTTTGGGAAAAGAAAATAGGTTGTTTTAAGATTTTTTTTGAGCCAAATTGGTTGCCTATAAATCTCTTTTAGTTGTTTTTCAGCAACCGAAAGCAACTTTTAAAAAAGGTGGGTTGTTTTGCAGCAACTCATCGAATCCGTACTTTAAGAAAGCTGATGTAAATCCTGAAATGACCGCAGCAGTCAGTGTTTCAGGCTTTGAGGTAATACGCAAGTATCAACACTTAGCTTGAAGAGATTGGCGCAAAATGGTATCGGATTTTCCTTTTAAAAAAGGTTTTTAAACGATTTGACCTGTTCACGGAAATTACAAGATATGAGCTTAACAGCTAACAGTTGTTTCAAAGCAACCGCATATATCAAATTGACACTATAGGCAACCCTACTGAGTAATAAAAAGGCTAGAAGCTTAAAAACAATCTTCAGAAGCGAAGCGGCGAATCAGAAAATAGCAATTATTGACCAGCCCGTAACAATACCTACAAAGATAGGTTTTATGTAATCCAAGTTTTGCTAAAATAGCAAATTACACACTCACACAAGACTTAATACGATGACGCATTTACCCAGCAGCCTCTGTTCTCCGGTAGTTTTGGATACAGAGCCGTTTTGAGGACGAGTTTAAACCTATATTTTAGCCTTTTTTCCGTTTCAATAGTAGTTTTTCTACGAAAGGTACGAATATGACGCTGCCACCATTAGACAAGTTAGTGCATCCATTAGAGTTGTTGATACAACGGTACGGTCAAAACAGAACCAGAGCCGACATCGGCAGAAAGATGGCAGAGATAAGCTTCAGTTTAGAAGCAGCCAGACTAAAAGGAAATCATATCCAAGAATATAAAAAGGAGTTCAAAGCACGGGCAAAATACTACGAAGGCTACCTATCCAAATATTTAGCAGGTAGCAGTAAGCCAGAAATCGAAATGCTGCTTTTGATGAGCCGAGCCATAGAGTGTGATTTGGAGGAACTGACCGAAATTTTCTATCCAAACTATTACGCTGGTCGCCTAAACAATGATGTCTTAAGTAATAGCAAAATTAAACTGCCGGAGTTGTCTGCACTAGAAAACACCCTAACTGAGAACACCCTAACTTGCACGGAAGAAATCAATCAAATTCCTGAGCTAGATTATAAACTTTTAGAAATTCACAATCAGGTAGCCTATACTAAAGGCAACCCCAACACATTAAGATGGAGTAAAACCTTTAGATTAAAGGCTTTGAAGGATTATCTTAAAGTGCTAGAAAAATTTGATTACTACAAGTGCGTCAGGGATAAACCCGATGTTGATATTAGCTACTCTGGAGAGCCACTAAAAATTAGAAGAGAGAAAGCTTTAGACTCAGATGATAACGTAGTCAGCATTATTTTTGAGACTCCTTTAATGCAGGATCAAGAGGTGGAATTTACCCTCAGCTATTTTTGCAGTGAGGTGATTGAACGGGACATTGACTTTCACTATACCTGGATTTTGCAACCCGTGGATTTACTGAGAATGGAAGTTATCCCGCCCGACCCAGATAATAACCGCCAAGCTAAATATCACGTACACGTCAACAAGGGTTGTCCTTGGGGTATTGAACAGATCACCGAATCGGCGGATGTGTTTTTAGACGCCCAAACTGGTAGTTACAAATTAGAACTGTCCAATCCTCGTTTATTTGCTACTTACGGCTTTTACTGGGGCAGAAAATACTGGTAGAAAGTGGTTAATGAGTTGAAATTTAGATAAAGAAGTAGACCCTTGTCGGAATGATAGGGGTCTAAAATTGTTTATGGTGCTAATTCTTGAAAGTCGTAAGGTTGATAATATAATACAATTTACTTATACTTCTCTAAACACAAATTTATTTCATTGCACATTTTTTCGATCTGCGGTTTTTCCAATAATTTCCAAACTAGCTTATTTGTTAAATCGGTTGCTGATTTGGAGTCTAATTTAAGTGTAAACTCGATAATCTTTCTAACTCCAGAGAAAATTTTCTCATTTGTAAAGTAGTCATTAGTAGTTTGATAAAATATATGACTATCAAAAATAGACTTTAATTGTTGTTTATAGCTTGCGACTACATCAAAAGATTTGTATTTTAGCTTGGATTTAACCTGTAAGGTAGAGATAATTATGTCTAGCGCTTTATCATAAGTTAATTCTGTTATAAATAAGGATTTAAATTCTGTTGCCATAATCGGCAATCTGTACCATAGTTCATCTTTATCCTCTTCTGAAGGTGCATAATTTCCGTATAGATAGAAAAAAACATATTCAATCCAAAGGCAATGCTCAAACTGCTTATCCACATTCTCAACTAATGCCAGTATTCTTCTTTCTTGACTAGCTGTTAATACCCAATTACCGAATTTTCTACCTTTAGTAAGCAAATAAATTAGCTGACTGCACAAATCATCGTCCGAAAAAGGGGAATATAGATAATCAATGGCTATATCGGCTTCGTTCCTCTCTAGTTGCTTGCCATCTTCTCTTAGCAGGCATATTTCACAAAAGCGTTTGATTTTATCTTTAGGGTTATTTGGTTCAGTTGTTGGGTTGATTGCTTTCGATTTCATAAATTTACATAAAAAAAGACTACTAGTTTATAATGAAGAAAAAAATTGTTTTCTTCAAACTAGTAGTCAATAACATTGTTTACAATCAAATCTACTTTCTGAGTCGATTACTACGAATTAGCATTTTTCGGGCAGTGTTGTAATCTGTAACACCACTTTTTACTAATTCATCATTTAGAGATTGGATATATTTTGCAGCAGAGTCAATGCGTTCAACCGAACCAACTTCTCTATAAATTCTGTCTGAAATTTTTTGGAGAAATCTTTTTCTATTCTTCAACCAATCTTTTTCAGCAGCAGTTAGGGAGGAGTTATTTTTAAACTCATTGTCAATTGCTCGAATATCTTTTCTCACGCCGTTATAATAACCTTTCATCTCCTCAGCGTGGTTGAACCAACGGTTTTTATTGTAGTCCCAAACTGGATTTCCTTGAATATCTCTGTAAGAACCAGTGAAATCGTGATTTTTAGGAGTATCTTTAAACCTATCGCCTCTACGCACTTCACCTAAGCACGAGCTATAAGCTACAAACTCCAACTGTCCACTAAACTCAGGAGCAAACTCCGAACCACCAATAGGAGCATCGCTAACCACCTTGGCGCCAGATTCCTCTAGCACTTTAGCAATCAACGACTTCGACTTATTGACACTTTGAGCGAGGGCGAGACTGAACTCGGCTTTGTCAGTGTCGGGATTGTAGGCCACACACTCAAGCGAGCTGCGGCGCGCGTCGTCGGCAGAACTATTGTTGCGATTTGGCTTTTTAGCGTCATCGGCAACGGAACCGCTACTGCGACTACTTGTACGACCAGTCTTTTTGATATCATCAACTAAAGCATTGGCACGTTTGGGGTTGCTGGTTTTTTTAGCAGCGCTGCGTAGTTCAGTGTCGGGAATGGCTGAGAGGTAGCTTCTAGTTTTACTCATTGGCACGTCAGTTACGCCTAGTAGCAAATCAAGACCCAGTTCTGCCATTAGATAGTTGAAACTATTTAGGCGATCTAAACCTTTGACTTGCTGCAAATACAAGATACTTTTATTAACCTGCTCGAACAGGTCTGGAACAATAGTTTTGTACTTGTGGTTTTTTAAGTCTCTAGTCAAGCGCGCTTTGTAGCCGTTTTGGTAGTTGTTATTAACTACAGGCATGAAGTCAATGGGACTGGCTTCAAACTGAATCGAAGGGTTGGGGAAAGAACCAGCTCCGCCGATGTTTTCAGTTGGCAGGAACAGAAAGGTGTGGTTTCTGGCATTGTAATCTCTGTAAAGCGCTTCACCTGCGTAATAAAGGTTGTTTAAACCGTTCTCGTTGGCGTACTTTTCGTAGAACTTGAGATTGGCTTTGTACACTTGGGCTTGCAATTGCAAGTTGGCTTTACCTAGATTTAGAATTAGCGGGTAGGCTTTTTCGGCTCTAGCAATACTGACTTTACTTGTGTCATTAGTAACGAAAGCAGGTACAAAAGCATTAACGCTCACAGCTTGTCGCCAGAGAGTCACCATTTGTTTGGCTACAGTCTCGTTTCGATAGACTTTGAAGGCGGCTTTGTAGAGGGGAGAAGATGCGTATTTGTCGAAGAGAAATTCAATTCTGCTTCTTGCAGCGCGCGCAAATTCCTCACCTTGACCTTGACCGCTAACACCGCAATGACCGTAGTAAAAGCTTGTGCTAACCACTCGCAAGCCGTTAATTAGGCTGTTGAGCTGCTCCGTCTGTTTGTCTTGAAACCCCATAGAATAAACTTGAGGACGCTTGACATAGAAATTGTTCCAGCAGTAGTTGACCATGTTGATGGCTTTTTGGGCTTGAGCCGAACCGTTAGCGCTTGTTCCTGTTGTGGTTTGGGCGCTGGCAGTTTGTTCAAGGGCAAAGTTAGCTATAGGTGCAACTGGCAGAATCTGACCGACGGTTATGGTTCCAAGCAGTAAACTGGAAGAAACGCGGCGGGCAATTTGGTTGTAGTTAAAAGTTTTCACGGGATTTTCTCCTTGAAATTACAAAAAGTGAATTGTTTTGAATTAACTGTAAAAATGTAAACTTTGACCGTTTTGTACCTTGATAGATACAACAGCTAAGTATTACTTGATATAGTTTTTTATAGTTGTCAAATAATTTCTTGGTGGTAGTGCCAGTTGCTTATATAAACTGATTTTGGCAGCCTAAATTCAGCCTTAATTGGTAAAGGCTAATTCTGAAATACAGCATAAGAAATCTAAATCTTTGTTGCCGTAAACTAGGAATAATATTTATTTACAGTAGAAAATACACCTGATGAAAGTTACAGAGTTGTCTATTTCACTATGCTCTTTCTTTTAACCTAATGAGTAATCATTATAAATAAAGTAGCATATTTGGCACACTGGCGAGTTAATACTTAGAAACACTTACAGCGTGTGAAGACCGATTACAGAAAAATGATTTTAGTACCGTGCGGGGTTTACAATTATCAAAATTTCCCTTTAAATATCACCACTTTATTGATTAGTTCAAAAGTTTTATGTCCGCACCACAATTAGTTTACAACGGCAATTACTCATGGCAAGGTTTCGGCAACCGCAGCATTGGAAAATGGAAATCCTCTTGCCACCTTATAATATTCAAATTCAATCAAACTCCCGTAGTAATCGTGGAAGAGCGAAACAATAGCGGCACTTCCGTTACCAACTGCGCGGAAAATATCGCCGCGCTCATCTGTCGAGATTTCGACCTTAACCCACTGAAGGGTAACGGGCTAATCTGGTTTGAAAGCTATCCTGAATATAAGGATGAGAATGATGTAAGTAGCGTTAGCTTTTCCATCATGGGAAACCCCACCCCAGAGAGACATCTGAAATTTCCTGGTTGTCAGTTTTTATTTAGCGCACCCAAGTGGTCTCCCTTAAACGAGCAAACCTCAGAGTTGTTTTACGCGCTCAATGATCAGGTAAAGTGTTAGTAAGCAATTAAGATATTCTTGGCGCCTCAAGTTTTGCACCAAAGCATTTGTAATCCTAGACACCTCAATATTGAGCAATTTTCTGCCGCTGCCACTTTTGGCTATCGGTTATCAGCTAGAGTTGGAGTAATATTTGAAGCCACTTAAAAAAGTCTGTACTTAGATGCGCGCGCAAAAAGCTTAGAACTCACCTTACAAATCTAATTGAAGGTGGTGCCTGATTAATTCATAATAGTTCTAGTGTTTTACTAGAATACTAATGACAGACTTAGCTGTTTACGGACAAACTCCCCTTGCCGCGAGTGACATCACCTCTCTGCCTTCAATTTCTCTAAGTGAGGATAGAGCGGATTTACCTACAAGCGCGGCCGTCTTCTTTGCCCTTGATTCAGACACGAATCAAATATTAAAAATCGGCAGCACGGAAAATTTAGCCCAGTCAGTGCAGGAGCAGTTGGAAGCTTTGGCTTATCTACCTGTACCAAAATTGAAGCTCGCTTGGGTGCAAGTATCGGAAGCGGGACTACTCCCCAAATTAGAGCAGATGTTTATCGAGCAGTTGCAACCCATCATGAACGGGATTGACGGCAGGCTTAAACGGGTAGCGGATTTAACTATTGCTGGCTGGTACGATTTCCAGAAAATTAACGGGGAGTTGTGGGGCTTCTACGGTAATGGGGTCATGCCCGTGTCTGTACCGAAAGAAATTGCTTGGGAGTATCAGAACGAACTGAAGGAAAACGCTAAAGCCCTTGCCAAACTAGAACAGGTATTCGGTAAAAAGTTTACCCACGCCTGTATGGAGCGTAATCTGAGTGAACTGCGAGAGAGAATTAAGCAAATTGAACAAGAACGGTTCGTGTGTCCTCCCGGCTGCTACGTGTGTGAATACTCAGTCAAGCGCAAGTACGGGGTTTATTACTACCACAAACTGGTGGCGCCCGAACCGATATTTCCTGCCAAAAGCACAAAGAACAAAGGTAAGATGGTCAAAACCCTGCATTTAGGACGATTTAACTCTTTGCAAGAAGCCCACGAAGCAGCAGGATGGTCGGCACGCAAAATGATTGACAGGATGCGGCGCCAGATCGAAATCTTGGAAGGGCAGAAGGAAAAATGGCAATTAGAGCAGGTTGAGCAACAAGTTTCTGGTCAAGTGGAAATACAGCAGGCTTACCTTGACTCTGATGCTGGTCAATAGTCAGAGGTCAAGTGTAGAGAGCCAATAGTTCTAGTAATTTACTAGAATTAACACGAAATATAAACACTGACACTAGCTTGGGTCATGAGAGCAAAAGATAGCTTTCTTAACATTTTGTTTCTAGTATTTTACTAGAACTTTAACGTTTATACTGACTTAAAGGCTACTCGTGTCCCGCCCAAGCTGAAGTTTGGATGCAAGAAAAAAGCCTGTTAAAGTTGTGAGATGAAATTAGCCATCTATTTTTCGACGATCTTGCTGCTTTTTGGTATTCTTAGCTAGAACTTGTCGAAATACTTCTAACTATTGACCAGCACTCCTCCTCCGTTTTTACCGAGTAGATTGTCCAGCCGCAGCTTTTAAATTCTCCTTTGATTAGGCACACCCGCTCTATCTCTTCTACAAGCTTGGAGCGAAGGTGCATCTTATATCTGAAAAAGTCTCCTATATCCATATCATCGGTTAGTTGTCCTTCTGTCGCCATTTCGATGTCAATGTTGACGAAAAAGCCCATGCCTTCTAAACATTTACTTAATGATCCGTCCACTATCAGGCGCCAACTTTTAGGGTCACTGGCGTTCTGACCCACCTGTTCCCAACCCGTCCATAAATCGCTATGAGTAAAAATACCTTTGGCTTCGGGAGGTCGAAACTTGGTGGACTGCGAGGTTAGTGCCAATGCCCAAGTATCCCCGCGATAACCACCGCTTTGTAGGCACTCAGTTTTTATCTGCTCAATTCGCGGGTCATACATTCCCTCCAGTATCTTAGTTAGAGTGTCGGGTTCATCCTCATACTTATACAGCACAGCATCTAACGAACCGTCGCGGTTAAGAAGCTCATCGATTTGGCAACTAACATTTTCTTCCACGGTTGCAAAACAATCTTCAAAGCTGCCTTCCCAAGTTTGGTGCCAATTAGCGGGATTAGTATTGTCCCCTCGACATTGCCAAGCCTGCCACTCTTCGCAAGCCACAGGTATAAGATGCTGCTCAGGTTTAGGTTTTATCCGTAACTGCTGTTTGGGTTTGGAAACTGTCCCCAAACCCTTAACCTCCCTCAGTGTGTTCCTTTTACCCATAAATAAATACCGTTCCTACGTAACCGCCCTTTATCCTTATTTTGACCTAACCTAGCTTAAAGGAACATGAATTTTGTAACCAGCTTAAAGCTTACTAAGCTTTTTTGACAGCTAAAACTTACACCAATGACACTTTGAGGTTACGGTTAATAAGGTGCAACTACGGTACTTGCTGAATTTTTTCGCTAGTGCTTGAACCAAATTTTATTTTTATCAGACATCGCTAATTGCGTAAGTAGCACCTTAGCAACAAGAGAAATTAGGAAATTTGGTTCAAGAAGCAGCTATCAAGAGAAAGGATTAATACACCAAATCTCCGAAATGATCCCAAAATTCAGTTAAGTCTTTGATTTGGGCTATTAACTCCTGATTCGAGGCAAACCATTCCCAAGCTTGTTGTTGCAACGTGGGATATTCAGACTTATCCATCAGACAGTGTTGTAGAAATTGCCTCAACTGATCGCGCATTTGGGGAAGGAGACGCACGCCTTGACTAATGCAGAAAGTATTAAGCTTGCGTTTAGCTTCTTGCAAAGTACTAAACTTGAAACGCGCTTCCTGCCATTGAAGTGGTGGAAGTGGTGCTATCAGATCGCCATCAGTATTTTCAGATTCCTCTAGCGCCTGACTGAAAGCTGTTGGTTGCTGCTGGTTATTGGCAGTAGTGGTGCTAGCTGGTTTAGGTATCTCGGCGCCTACTAGCTTAGGCAAGTTATTAGTAGAATTTGCACTATTCCCTTTTATTTGCCCTTGAAGGCTGCTTGAATCGCTTGGAGTGTCTTTGTGTCCGTCTGAGGCTGTTTGCCCCTGCTCATGTGCTTGCTGCGCGTCTGTAGCAGGGTTATGATTGCTGGAAGACGGTTGTTGATTTGAAGTTGCGCTTCCCGAAGCGTCCGAACGGTCGTTAAATTGAGATGGTAGTACATATCTACTTTTGACCCGCAAAAATTCTAAGTGTTTGAATATAAACAAATTTAATTTATATTTACACTGAGAATTAACTCTTGAATTAATTAAAATTACAAGAATTAGAACAGTTAGAAATAAATTAAATTTTGAATCAGTTTCTATTTGAATTAACTCTTGACTATTATAAATAGCAATTTCTTCGCTTGCGCTCAGGCTTGGCGCCAGAAGGCGTTGACCCTCATATATGCTATTTTGGTGTAATTCTTGTAAATCCTTGCTCTGTCTACTTTTCACCTCCCTTTCTTGCCAATACCGTTCCCAATCGCTCAAATAATGTCCCAGTACGGGTTCCAGGCTTTGACTTTCTTCTAATTCGTCCCAAGGGTCGGGAAGAATAAACTCTGTATCCCGCTCACAGCAAGCTATTACACTTACCTGACCAATACTCGCTTCTTGCTGCTGCTCTATCTCTATATATAGTGGGTGCCAATATTTCCGGTACTGGTTCTTTCGCAGCGTGTTAGGACTAATGCCTTCGCCATACACTTCCTTGGATTTGGCGATGATGGCGTTACCCCTGGCGGTGGTCGCCTCCGGATAAGTTCCCGCTTCTTGCAACAGTGTAATCACCGTGCTTAGTTTTTCAACCGTCCGCTCATGCCTCTGTTTGACTTTGGTAAAAGACACCACCTTACTACCGTTAGCATTAGTACTGTTATGTCCGCGACCAAAAAATATCTCATCATGCTGCTTGTAAGTAATGTCTCTAATGGGACTATCCGGATAAGGATTATAAGGATAAGACTCCGCCCATTTGCCTACATGTTTGGCGCGCTGGTGAATTTCGTGTCGGTGACGGCAGAAAATGTAGTAGCCCGGTAGGCTTTGAGCTTTGCGAGCAATATAATCAGCTAAGTCCTGACCGGATAAATCTTGAAAGATAACTCCGTATGTGGCTATTTTCTTCAATATATTGTTGGTTTGCCCGAAACCCGTCCAACCTTCCGCCATAATCGCTTCTAAATGATTTCTGAAATGCACCGCTGTCATTTTTCCTTCTCCTGAACTAAATTGTCTGGCGCTCCACTCTGGAGCAAGTCCCAGTGCCTCACTGAGCGCGTCCATATCTTGAAGCGTGCTAGTTAACTCGGCTTCTTCTAAAAAAAGCTGCACGTCATTGTGAATTGCTTGAAAATCTCCATCCAAAACCCACGAACCTGCTTGCAGCGGCAACCGGATGGGTCTGAAGCTACTTGGCTCCTTGCTCCATCGCTTTGGATGTGGGTAAAGCTCTAGCTGACCGCCATCTAAATTAAATCCGCCCCAATACAAATGCTCGGCAATCGCTGCCGCTAAGGTGTAGGAGTGTATCGGATAGGGTAGAAAGAAATATACATGCAACCCGCCGCTGCTGCTTGATTGAATAATTATGGGACGACATAGCCCTATATCTTCCAGCCTGCCCAGAAGCTCTTTGAACATATACTTATCGGTGCGCGGGTGGTATTGACTGTACCAGTCGATGTCCAGCACAAAGTAGTTGGTTTGCTCTTTAAAACTTAGACCCACAAGTTCTTTAGGGTTTTTATACATTCGCCAGAGAATGCGCGGTTCCAGCGGGTATTGCTTTTCCAAGTACCAATTAACTTGCTGCTTAAACCTAGATACTCTGGCGTACACGAAATCCCAGTAGTGCGGGTTAAAGAGCCGAATAAAGTCCTGACCTACCGGGTCAGCTGGCAGCAGCTCGGTATCAAAAAAATCATCTTGGTTGTAGTAATAATCAAGCGCGGCAGTCATAAGGTTATGAAATGGTACTGCTAGGGATCAAAAATGGATCAAATTTTTTATTTCCAGCAGCGACAGTGACCAAACTTGTGTGATAGACTTAAAAGCAACAAGAATCGGAGCATTGCGGGTTTACCCGTTGCCTGTTTGTTGTTACTCTCAAGTCTCACTGTTACAACTAGTCGAAACTCTGATTCAGTTTGCTGTCGCTGCTTTTACCTAAAGCTTTTGGCTTCTGGTTAATAGTCGCCTCTAACCTGTTGTTGGTTGTTTCTGCTCCTTTTTCGATTTGCGGCATTTGGATTGATTGAGTCGCCAAACACATAAAATCCTTTGCCTGTGAACAATTGGTACAACTGAATATTCTTAGATTTTATAGAAACACTCAATTGTGTAACTAGCATCATACCCCGCATGAGTCACTTTTGCTCTGCGGGGTTTGGTGTTTTTTGGATAACGATTTCTAAAAATCCGTCTGGAGTGGGATTTTTGCCATTGGCGTCAAGTTAAGGCTGGCGCCCATATGTCAAGAGACCTTTGAGCA